>Ga0209678_1000260_pt1 | contig 20276 bp, 24 predicted proteins | sample WorMetilvaeELBA1_FD_187404 | JGI IMG/M metagenome (GOLD analysis project Ga0209678, IMG submission 187404) | Marine gutless worms symbiont microbial communities from Max Planck institute for Marine Microbiology, Germany - Olavius ilvae ELBA.1... ...
CGCGCGGCCGCCACTACGCGATAGGTCATGAAGGACGCGACGGCAACGGCCGAGACCGAAGCGGACGCCGCCGCGCGCCGGCGCCTGCGGATCGTCGTCAATCCGGCGGCCGGGCCGGACCGGCAGGCGCATCTGGCGCGTGTGATCGCCGCGCTGGAGGCCCTAGGTGCGCGGCAAGAGGTGGTCGAGACCGACGGTCCCGGTGCCGCGGCGGAATATGCGCGCACCGTCGACGCGGCGCGGATCGACGCGCTGGTGATCGCCGGCGGCGACGGCACCATCAACGAGGCGGTGAACGGTCTGGCCATGCGTGCCGGCACGCCGCCGCCGCTGGCGCTGATCCCGCTGGGCACCGCCAACGTGCTCGCGGGCGAGATCGGGCTCGACGCCCGCGATCCGCAAGCCGTCGCGCGGGCGATCGTCGCCGGGCCGGCGCGCGAGATCGCGCTGGGGGAGGTCGCGGGCGCGGACGGCGGCGTGCGGCACGTCACGCTGATGGCCGGCGTCGGCTTCGAGGCGCGCGTCGTCGACGGCATCGACCTGGCGCTCAAGGCGCGGCTCGGCAAGGGCGCCTATGTCTGGCAGGGCCTGCGGGAGTGGCTCAGGCTCGGCCGCGACATGTACGACCTGACGGTCGACGGCCGGCCGACGCAGGCAGCGGCCGCGATCGTCGCCAACGGCCGCAACTACGCCGGCCGCTACGTGGTCGCGCCCGAGGCCGGCCTGACGGCGCCGTCGCTGGAGGTCGTGCTGTTCAGGACGCCCGGGCGCTGGGCGCTGTTGCGCTATGGCCTGGCGCTGGCGCCTGGCCGCATGTCGCGGCTCGACGACGTCGACATCGTCACGGCGCGGGAGGTCGCGGTTGACTCTCGCGCCGGCGAGCCGGTACAGGCCGACGGCGACGTCGTCGCCCGACTGCCCGTGACGATCCGCGTCGCCTCGACGCGGATCAGGCTGGTGTATCCCGCCTAACCGGCGGCCACGCCGGCGACCGTCATGCCGTCGATGCGCAGCGTCGGCGCGTCGATGCCGTAGCGGATCTCCAGGTCGTCGGCCGCGGTCATGTTGAGGAACATGTCCTTCAAATTCCCGGCGACGGTCAGTTCGGAGACCGGGTAGGCCAGCTCGCCGTTCTCGATCCAGAAGCCGTTGGCGCCGCGGCTGTAGTCGCCGGTGACGCCGTTGACGCCCATGCCCATCATGCCGGTGACGTAGAGACCGCGCTCGACGCCGGCCAGCAGGTCGGCGCGCGAGATCGTGCCGGGCTCGAGCCGCACGTTGGTCGCGGACGGCGACGGCGGGCCCGACGTGCCGCGCGCCGCGTGGCCGGTGGTCGTGAGGCCGAGCTGGCGCGCCGTCGCCAGGTCGAGCACCCAGGTCTTGAGCACGCCGTCCTTGACGATGGGGCGCGCCGCGTTGGCGACGCCCTCGGCATCGAACGGCTTCGAGCGCAGGCCGCGGCGCACGTGCGGGTCGTCGACGATGGTGATGCCGGGGGCAAAGACCTGCTCGCCCAGGCGGTCCTTGAGGAAGCTGGTGTCGCGCGCGATCGCCTGGCCGTTGATGCCGGAGAGCAGATGCCGCACCAGCCCGCCGGCGATGCGCGGGTCGAACACCACCGGCATGGCGCCGGTCTCGACGCGGCGTGGATTGAGGCGCGCCACGGTGCGCTCGCCGGCGGCGCGGCCGATCGCTTCGGGGTCGCGCAGGTCGGCGGCGAAGACGGTCGAGTGATAGTCGTAGTCGGTCTCCATCGCCGTGCCCTCGCCGGCGATGACCGAGGCGGCGACGCTGGAGTGCGACACCGCGTACGACCCGGCGAAGCCGTTCGAGGCGGCGAGCGCCACGGTGCTGCGGCTCCAGCTGGCGCTGGCGCCCTCGGAGTTCGTCACGCCGTCGACGGCCAGCGCCGCCGCTTCGCAGGCGCGGGCGCGCTCGACCAGTTCGGCCTCGCTGCCCGCCTGGCCGTCGCAGATGTCGAGCTCGGGGGGTGCCGTCGAGAGCAGGTCCGTGTCGGCGAGGCCGCAATAGGGGTCCTCCGGCACCGTCCGCGCCATGGCCAGCGCGCGGCCGACCAGCTCGTCGAGCGCGGCAGGGCCGAAGTCGTTGGAGCTGACCACCGCCTGGCGCCGGCCGACCAGCACGCGCAGGCCCAGGTCCTGGCTCTCCTCGCGCTGCAGCTCCTCGATCTCGCCCAGGCGCTGGGTGTGCGACAGGCCGGCCGAGCGCACCACCAGCGCGTCGGCGGCGTCGGCGCCCTGGCGCCGCGCCCGGCCGATCAGGTCGGCGAGCAGGTCGAGGTCGGAGCCGTGTTCGGTGCCGTCGGGCATAGGAAGGTCCTTGGTGCGGGAGCGGGACGCCGGTCCTATATGGCACCGGCGCCCGCGCCCGCAAAGTCCCGCTACAAATGCCCGTCGCGCACCGCGCGGTTGACGGCACCCGTCACCGCTCGCAGCGAGGCGGTGACGATGTTGGCGTGGCGGCCGACGCCGAACAGCGCCGTGCCGTCGCCGGTGCGCGCCTCGACGTAGGCCACCGCCGTCGCGTCCTCGCCGGCGCCCAGCGCGTGCTCGCGGTAGTCGACGACATAGAAGTCGTGCCCGAACGCCTTTCGCAGCGCGTCGACGAACGCGTCGATCGGACCGTTGCCCTGGCCCTTGACCTCGTGGTGTTCGCCGTCGTGGCGCACGGTCGCGGTCAGGTTGCGCAGCTCGGAGGCGTGGGCGTCGGGCAGCGTGCGGTGCTCGACGAAGGCGAACGGTGCCTCGGCGTCGAGGTACTCGGCCTCGAAGGCGCGCCAGATGTCGGCGGAGCTGAGCTCGGTGCCGTTCGCCTCGGCGGTGCGCTGCACGACCTGGCTGAACTCGACCTGCAGGCGGCGCGGCATCCTGATCCCGTGGTCGGTCTCCATGACGTAGGCGACGCCGCCCTTGCCGGACTGGCTGTTGATGCGGATCACCGCCTCGTAGGTGCGGCCCACGTCGGCCGGGTGATCGGCAGTAGGGGACTTCCCAGAGGCCGCTGTTGGAAGCCTGCATGGCCGTCAGCCCCTTCTTGATGGCGTCCTGGTGGCTGCCGGAGAAGGCGGTGAACACCAGCTCGCCCGCGTACGGGTGGCGCGGGTGCACCGGCAGCTGGTTGCAGTACTCGGCGATGCGCACGACCTCGTCGATGTCGTGCACGTCCAGGCCCGGGTCGACGCCCTGGCTGAACAGGTTCAGCGCCAGGGTCACCACGTCGACGTTGCCGGTGCGCTCGCCGTTGCCGAACAACGTGCCCTCGACGCGGTCGGCGCCGGCCATCACCGCCAGCTCCGCCGCGGCGACGCCGGTGCCGCGGTCGTTGTGCGGGTGCACGCTCAGCACCACCGCCTCGCGGTTGGGGATGTGGCGGCCGAACCACTCGATCTGGTCGGCGTAGACGTTGGGCGTCGCCATCTCCACCGTCGCCGGCAGGTTGAGGATCACCGGGCGCTCGGGCGTCGCTTGCCAGACGTCCATCACCGCGGCGCAGACCTCGACGGCGTAGTCCAGCTCCGTGCCGGTGAAGCTCTCGGGCGAGTACTGGAAAGTCCAATCCGTCTCGGGTTGGCGTACCGCCAAATCGCGCACGACGACGGCGGCGTCCGTCGCGATCTTCTGAACACCCGCGCGGTCCTGGCCGAAGACGACGCGGCGCTGCAGCGTCGAGGTCGAGTTGTAGAGGTGCATGATGGCGCGCCGGGCGCCGACCAGGGACTCGAAGCTGCGCTCGATCAGGGGCGCGCGCGCCTGGGTCAGCACCTGGATGGTAACGTCCGCCGGCACGCGGTCCTCCTCGATCAGCTGGCGCACGAAGTCGAAGTCGGTCTGCGACGCCGCCGGAAAACCGACCTCGATCTCCTTGAATCCCATGCGGACCAGGAGCTCGAACATGCGCAGCTTGCGCGCCGGCCCCATGGGCTCGATCAGCGCCTGGTTGCCGTCGCGCAGGTCGACGCTGCACCAGACCGGCGGTTCGGTGATGGTGCGGCCCGGCCAGGCGCGGTCGGGCAGGTCTATCGGCTGGAACGCCGTGTATATGTTCGTGGGATCGACGGACATGGCGCTGTCCTCTCGTCTCGATGCTGCGGTGAAAGGGGCGGCGCGCGTCAAGCCGCCGGGCAGCCGCTCAGGCCCGGCGACCGCGCATAAGTCGCAGGCCGGAAGACAGGTCGAAACGAGAGGCGAGGATCATGGCAGCGGGCTCGGGAAGCGAAAGACGACACGGAATCCGGCGCGTGCGGGGCACGCCCGGTCAGCTAAGTCGCAGGCCCGTAAGTCGCTTCGTTGCCATAACGCACCACAGATAGCGTGGCTGCACCGTGCTGGCAAGGCGTTGTGCGTTGCCAGCGCCGCGCTGGCACCCTAAGTCAGGGCGCTCCTCCCACGCCGACGGCGAGACCATGACCGAGCTTTCGATCCTGATCCTCAGCGGCAGCGGGCGCCGGCCGTCCCATACGCGCAGCCTGTGCGGCGCCATCGAGACGGCGCTCGAGGCACGCGGCGCCGCGCCGGTCACGTTCGACCTGGCCGAGCGCCGGCTGCCGCTGGTCGAGCCGCGGCTGCGCCAGCAGCGCGACGCCCACCCGGACGCGAACGTGGCCGAGCTCTACCGGCTGGCACGCGCCGCCGACGCCTTCGTGCTGGCCAGCCCGGTCTACCACAACAGCTATTCGGGCCTGCTGAAGAACGCGCTCGACTACCTGATGCTGACCGACTTCCGCAAGAAGCCGGTGGGCCTGGCGAGCCAGAGCGGCCGCTCGACCCAGGCGGTCGACCACCTGCGCATCGTCGTGCGCGGCATCCTGGGCGTGGCGATCACCACCCAGGTCTGCACCCGCGACGCCGACTTCGGCGAGCTCGGCGCCAACGACCTCTACGCGTTGACGGCGCCCGACATCGTCGAGCGCATCGACCGCTTTGCCGACGAGCTGGTGCTGTTCGCCGCCCAGCTCAGGACCATGCGCGCCGCGGCGGAGTGAGGTTCGTGCGGATCGTCTTCGCGCTCGTTTTTGCGTTGGCGCTTCTGTCGGCCGCCTGGGCCGCGGCGGACGACTACGTCGCGATCAACACGGACCGGGTCAACATCCGCGCCGCGCCCGACCGGCGCTCGCCCATCGTCGCGCAGGGGCGCACAGGCGACGTCTTCGTGCTCGAAGGTGCGGAGGGCGAGTGGTATGCCATCCGCATGTTCAACGGGGCGCCGCGCTACGTGCACCAGAGCCTCGCCGATCCGAGCACGTTCGCCGGCGCGCTGCCGACCGACCCGGAGGAGCGCCGCCGCGTCTTTCGCGCCCTGTGGCGGGCGGAGAACCGCGCCACGGCGGCGGCCGACAAGCGCGTGCCCATGTGGAAGTCGGTCGAGCGGCACATGGATTACGAGGCGCTGATGGACGACCGCCTGGCGCTCGAAGTCCTGCGCCGCAACAAGGTCCAGCCGCCGCTGCACGAGGCCCTGCGCGAGGAAGGCCTGGCCAAGAACTGGTGGTGGTGAGGGGCGGGGTGTTCAGGGGCAATCGGCCGCCCCCGAGCAACGTCGCACGCCCCCCGCTCTGGCCTGCGAGACGCCCTCGTGCTTCGTCAGGCTCAGCATGAGGGCTTGAGTTTGACAGCCGCACCCGAGGTCGTGTTTGGCGCCGGCAGGGTATACCAAACACAAAGGGCCTCATCCTGAGCTTGTCGAAGGACGAGGCCCGTGGCGCAGGGCCGGCACCTAACGGCCGGCCGCGCCCTCAGCCGTCGCCGCGCGCCGCCCACGGATCGTAGGTGCCGAAGTTCCAGACGTTGCCTTCGGGATCGCGGCACGAATAGCCGCGGCCGCCGTGGTCCCAGTCGGCGATGTCCATCAGGATCTCGGCGCCCGCGGCGGTGGCGCCGGCGTAGTGGGCGTCGGCGTCGGCGACCAGGATGTAGGGCGCCTGGGTGACGCCGCCGGCATCGGCCGGTTCGACGATCAGCCGGTTGTAGTCGTCGTCGCGCGGGCCCGAGCCCAGCATGATCATGCCGTTGCCGAAGGTCAGCTGGGCGTGCGCGATGGTGCCGTCCTCGCCGGGCACCACCAGATTGCGCTCGAAGCCGAAGGCGCGGCACAGCCAGTCGATCGCCGCCGGCGCGTCGCGGTAGCGCAGCGCCGGGATGACCGTCGCGGTGGTCTGCATCGGTGTGCCGGGCATGGTCTTTCCTCTCCTGTTGCGCCGGCCCTGACCTCCCGCCTGGCCAGCTAGCGACCGCATGCTCGCGGCGGCCCGGCGGGCGCGCCGGCCGGCCCCTATTCCCCGACGCTGAGCGCCAGGATGCGGCTGACCTGGGTCATCGGCCGGTTGCTCTCGGCCATCCAGGCGTTGAAGGCGTCCTGGGTCGCCTGCAGGTCGCGCTGGGACGTCGGCGCCTTGGTGACCACGCCCTCGCGGACCAGCGCGGCCACGACGTCGCGCGACAGGATGAAGCTGTCGACGCCCGAGAAGCGCAGGAAGTACATGCCCGTGTTGCCGCCCAGGCGGCTGCCGCGTTTCTTGAGCATTGCGAGGAGGCCGATGTAGTCGTCGGACGGCCAGCCGCCGAAGGCCTTGCCGGCGCCGCCGTACTCGTCGGCCAACTCGCAGACCAGGTTGGCGTTGCCGGCGACCGAGCGGATCTTGGTCTCGTGACGCACGATGCGCGTGTCCTGGACCAGCGTCGCCACGTCGTCGTCGGACATCAGCCGCCAGCGCCGCGGGTCGAAGCCCTCGAACGCCGCCTCGAAGCCGTCCCACTTGGTGTCGATGACGCGCCAGTTGAAGCCGGCCTCGAACACCCGCCGGGTCATGGTCGAGAGCCAGCGATCGTCGGGCACCTTGGCCAGTGCCGCCTTGGACTTGGGTTTGGAGTCCTTGATCAGCTCCTCGAGCGCCGCCGCCCCGCCCTTGCGCTTGGCGGCCACCGCCTCGATCTCGGCAAACCGGCGCATCTGGCCCCTCCTCATCACGCCGAAGGGAAAGAACATATACGGAACAAATGTCGCGGTCAAGGGCTGACGCGCAGTAGCGCGTTGCGGACGCCAAGCTTTGCGTGACCGAGCGCGATCGCGTACGACGCGCACGCGGACAGCATGGCGAAGGCCTCGTGGGGCAGATCCACGTGCGGGCCGAAATGTACAAGTACGGCGCCAAAGCCCAGCGACAGCAGCGCGGAAAGGGTGAGAAGAAGCCTCGCCTGGCGGGACAGTGACGAGTCGGTCGCGTCCCCAAGGTCGCTCACGCCGCTAATCAGCGACCAGACCATCACGGCGTTGATGTAGGTCTCGACGACGCGCTCCAGTTCCTCCACGAGGAATCCCTGGACGAACGCCGCAACGCCGAGGGCAATGCTCGCCAGGCCGTACAGCCAGCGCCAGATGCGCAAGATCGACGCCTGGTGGCGTGCTGCTTCAACAAGAACGACGGAGCCGTAGACGATCGGGATGGCGCAGACCATCAGGATCACGACTTCGGCGGCGCGACCGAGCACGCTGAAACCCAGGCCGAGGGTGTTCACGACGAAGCCGGTGAGACCGAAGCCAATGATCCCGACGAACGGCAGGGCGAAGCAGCCGATACCGACGACGATCAAGAAGAACCCCTGCTCCTGGTAGCCAAGAGCCTGGATCGCGCAGCGCTCTGTCGCGCGGTTCGCCTCGCCGTCCATACGCCTCGGTACGGACCGCGATTGGCACCAGTGCGGCAGGAATCCGGCACGGATCGGGCCTGCACGCCCGCCTAGCTCCAAATGCTCTTGCCGCTCCCCGGCAGGCCGAGCTCGCTCCACATCGCATCGACCCGTTCCACCACCTCGTCCGACATGCGCAGCTTGGTGCCCCACTCGCGCTGGGTCTCGGGCGGCAGCTTGGTGGTGGCGTCGAGGCCGATCTTGGAGCCCAGGCCGCTCTCGGGGCTGGCGAAGTCCAGGTAGTCGATGGGCGTGCCTTCGACCAGCGTGATGTCGCGCGCCGGGTCCATGCGGGTGGAGACCGCCCACATCACGTCCTTCCAGTCGCGGGCGTCGATGTCGTCGTCCACGACGATGACCCACTTGGTGTAGGTGAACTGGCGCAGGTAGGACCACACCCCGAACATCACCCGCTTGGCGTGGCCGGCGTAGGCATTCTTCATCGAGACCACGGCGATGCGGTAGGAGCAGCCTTCGGGCGGCAGCCAGAAGTCGACGATCTCCGGAAACTGCTGGCGCAGCAGGGGCACGAACACCTCGTTGAGCGCCTCGCCCAGCACGCTCGGCTCGTCCGGCGGCCGTCCGGTGAACGTCGACAGGTAGACCGGATTCTTCCGCATGGTGATCGCCGACAGGCGGAACACCGGGAACTTCTCCACCGCGTTGTAGTAGCCCGTGTGGTCGCCATACGGGCCCTCGTCGCCGGTCTCGTCGAGCAGCACGTGGCCTTCCAGCACGATCTCGGCGGCGGCGGGCACCTTCAGCGGCACGGTCTTGCAGTCGACCAGCTCGACGCGCTTGCCGCGCAACAGGCCGGCGAACTGGTACTCCGAGAGCGTGTCGGGCACCGGAGTGACCGCGGCGAGAATCGTCCCCGGGTCGGCGCCGATCACCGCCGCGGCCGGCAGCGGCTCGGCCTTCCTTTCCTTCCAGCGCGCGTACTGCTGGGCGCCGCCGCGGTGCTTCAGCCAGCGCATCAGCGTGGAATCCTTCCCGGTCACCTGCAGGCGGTAGATGCCGAGATTGAACGCGTCGGTCTTCTCGCCCTTGGGGTCGGGCCCCTGCGTCACGATCAGCGGCCAGGTGATCAGCGGCGCGGGTTCATTCGGCCAGCAGGTCTGCACGGGGAGGTTAGAGAGATCGATGTCGCCGCCGGTCAGCACCACCTCCTGGCACGGCGCGCTGCCGACCGATTTCGGCCGCATGGCCAGCACCTGCTTGAGCAAGGGCAGGTGGCCCCAGGCCTCGCGCAGGCCGCCGGGCGGCTCGGGCTGGCGCAGGAAGGCGAGGGTCTCGCCGATCTCGCGGAGTTGGCTTGGTTCCCGGTCCATGCCCCAGGCCACGCGCTCGACGGTGCCGAACAGGTTGACCAGCACGGGGATGTCCGACGGCGCCCCGTCGGCGCGGACCGGGTGCTCGAACAGCACCGCCGGGCCGCCCTCGGCCAGCAGGCGGGTCTGGATCTCGGTCATCTCCAGCACCGTCGAGACCGGCTTGGAGACACGCACCAGGCGCCCCTCGGCCTCGAGGCGGTCGATGAAGTCGCGCAGGGATCCGTACGGCATGGCGCGATGTTAGATCGCGCGGCCATCACCTACGTCAAGCGACGCCGGCTTGGGGGCGTTAACCGTCGTGTGCTAGGAACCGGGCCATGACGGAACGCTACTGGGTGATCGGCGGCGAGTACGCCGACACCTCCTTCACCGAGATCGTCGGCGACGAAACGCGCCTGGGGCCGTTCGAGAGCTACGACGAGGCCGTCGCCGCCTGGCGCGCCAAGGCCATGGAGACGGTCGACGACGCCCACGCCCGCTTCCAGATCGAGCGCGAGGGCTCGGCGTCCTACTGGGTGGTCGGCGGCGTCTATGCCGACACCGGCTTCGACGAACTGGCGCCGGGCCACGAGGAGGAGCGCCTGGGGCCGTTCGACAGCTACGCCGCCGCGCTCGACGCCTGGAAGGGCCGCGCCTGGGCCACCGTCGACGACGCACATGCCCGCTACCGCATCGACAAGGTCTGAATGACCGCCGAGCGCGACGCCCTGTTGGCGCGGGCGCGGGGCTACCCCTACGCCGCGCCGGCGCACTCCTACACGTACGACAGCGGCGGCACATCGCTGTTCGACCCGGCGCAGACGCGCGGGCGCACGCCGGTGCTCGCCTTCGGCTCCAACCGCGCACCCGAGCAACTGGCGCGCAAGTTCGTCGAGGACCACCACGTCGTGCCGGTGCAGCGGGCGACGCTCGCCGATCACGACGTCGTCTATTCCGCGCACGTGACGTCCTACGGCGCGATCCCGGCGATGCTGCAGGCGTGTTCCGGGGCGCACGTGGCGGTCGCCATCACCTGGCTCGACGACCACCAGCTCGAGGTCATGCACGCGACCGAGGTCAACGCCGCGAACTATCACTACGCCGTCGTGGAGGACGTCGTACTGAGCCTCGACGACGGCCGGGTGCTCGACCACGCCTATGCTTACGTCGGCCTGCGCGGCCACCTGGTGCACGACGGCGACGCCGTGGCGCTCGCCGCCGTCGAGTGCGCGGGCCGGATATACCCAGCGATGACGACCGAAGAGCTCCTCCGGCACGTGCACGCGCGGGTCGACCCGCACGACGACCACGACGGGTTCGTCACCCGGCTGGTCGAGGACATGAAATACCGCCGCGCCGCCACGGCGACGCTGGCCGAGGACTCCGTGCCGTTCGCCGGCCGAGCGCGCCGGCTGCCGCCATGAAGCTCTACAGCGTCCGCCTGCTGGTCGACGACTTCGACGCGTGCTTCCGGTTCTACCGCGACGTCATCGGCCTCGAGCCGGTCTGGGGCGAGCAGGGCGGCCGCTACGCCGACTTCAAGGCCGGCGAGGGTTTGATTGCGCTCTTCAAGCGCGACGTCATGGCCGCGGCGGTGGGGACGCAGGACCTGCCGGCGCGCGCGGAGGCCCAGGACCGCGCCGTGATCGTGCTGCAGGTCGACGACCTGGAAGAGACGGTCGCCCGGCTGCGTGCGAGGGGCGCGGCGTTCGTCGCCGAGCCCCAGGACTACCCGGCCTGGACAATCCGCGCCGCCCACCTGCGCGACCCCGAAGGCAACCTGATCGAACTGTTCGTGCCGTTGCCGGACGAGCCGTCCGCATAGGCCTCAACGCCTTGCTTCACTGGCGTCACCCTCACCCCAACCCCTCTCCCGTCGAGGGCGAGGGGCTACCGACCCGCTCGGTGGGGTCCCCTCTCCCCTCGCGGGAGAGGGTTAGGGTGAGGGGGCGTTATGTCTCCAGCCGGAACAGCGGCCGGAGTTTGACCCCGACGATCGAGCCGACGAAGGCGGACGCGAACCACAGCCAGGCGTGCAGGCTGCCGGAGGCGATGCCGCTGAACAGCGCGCCGATATTGCAGCCGAAGGCGAGGCGCGCGCCGTAGCCCATCAAGAGACCGCCGAGAATGGCGGCGAGCAGCGAGGGCAGCGGGATCCGGGCCTTGGGCGCAAAGCGGCCGGCGAGGCCGGCGGCGAGCATGGCGCCGAGCAGAATCCCGACGTTCATCACCGTCGTGGTGTCGGCCCACAGCGGCGCGGCCAGCGCGCGGCTGGGGAACGGCCAGGTCCAGAACGCCCACTCGTTGACCGCGACACCGGCGAGGCTCAGCGCCTTGGCGCCCCACAGGCCGAAGGCGAAGGTGATCGACCACGGGTGGCCGGCGACCGCCAGCGTCGCGGCGTTGAACGCGGCTAGCCCGACGGCGCCCCACAGGATCGGCCACGGCCCGCGCAGGAAGCGCGCGGCGCCGTGCAGCTTGTGCGCGGGCTCCGGCGCCGGGCCGCCATGGTGACGCCGCTCGAGCCAGAGCGTGAGCGCGGCGATCAGCGCCAGGGCGGCGAGCTGCGCCGCCAGCGCCGGGCCGAGCCCCCACAGTTTCAAGAGCGACTGCGAGCCGTACGACGGCAGGGTCGGCCACCACGGCAGGTGCAGCGTGCCGACCACCGCACCGACGACGAAGAACACCAGCGTCACGACCATGCGGGCGTTGCCGCCGCCGACGGTGAACAGCGTGCCGGAGCCGCAGCCGCCGCCCAACTGCATGCCGAGGCCGAACAGGAAGGCGCCGATCAGCACCGAGACGCCGACCGGCGCCACCGCCCCGCCGACGCCGCGGCCGAACACCGAGCCCTCGGCCAGCACCGGCAGGAAGACCAGCATGGCGAGGGCGAAGGCGAGCAGCTGGGCGCGCAGGCCGCGGCCGTCGCGGTGCGCGATGAAGGCGCGCCAACCGCCGGTGAAACCGAACGCCGCGTGGTAGAGCGTCACGCCGAGCGCGCCGCCGATCAAGAACAGCCCGGCCTTGCGCAGGTCGACGCCGGTCCAGAGGAATAGAGCGAACGCCAGTATCGCGGCGCCGGCGAGCGCGACCGGCAGGCGGTCGACGCCGCGCGGTTCGGGCGGCGGTCCGGTGCGCGCGGCCAGCGTCGCCGGCGCGCAAGGATGCACGGCGGTGGTCATGGGGCAGCCTACCCCCGCGGCCGGGCCGCAGGGGTCACAAACGCTCTAGTTGGCGGCGGCGCCGTTCTCGAGGGGCCGCGCCGGGTCGGCGGACCATTCGACCATGGAGCCGTCGTACATGCGCACGTTCTTGTTGCCCTTGACTTCGCTGAGCGAGAACCAGGCGACCGAGGCCCAGTGGCCGGTGTTGCAGAACGCGATCTGCTCGCCGTCGTCCTTGAGGCCGACATTCGCCATCAGCTCGCCGACCTGACTCGGGCCTTTGGCCTCGCCGCTCTCCGCCACCAGCGTCTGCTGCTGCAGGTTCACGGCGCCGGGGATGGTGCCGGGCGCGCGCGCCTTGCCGTGCTTGGCGTTGCCGACGAACTGCTCCGCCGGCCGCGCGTCGACGAGCGGCGTGCCGTTGGCCGCCGCCGTTTCGACCTGCTCGGTCGTCGCCAGATAGCGCGGGGTGAATGTGGCCGTGAAGGTCGTCGGCGTGGGGGTCACGGCGCCGGTCTCGACTGGCAGGCCGGCCGCCGCCCAGGCCTTGTAGCCGCCGTCGAGGATCGAGACCTCCTCGTGGCCCATGACCTTGAAGGTCCAGTAGACCCGCGTGGCGCTGCCGAAGTCCGTCGAATTGACGCCGCCGTGCACGACGATCACGTGGTCGTCGTTGGCGATGCCCAGGCCGCCGATCAGCGCCTCGACGTCGGCCGTGGGCGGCAGCTTGCCGACGACGCCGTCGACGGTCGTGCGCCAGCCGGCGGCGAGGTAGTCGGAGTAGACGGCGCCGGGGATGTGGCCGGCGGCGAACGCCTCGGCCGAGCCGCCGTCGATCTTATTGCGGATGTCCAGCACCTTGACGTTGGCGTCGTCGAGGTGGGCGGCGAGCCAAGCCGGCTCGACCAGCGGCTGCGCGGCGTGCGCCGTAGAGGCGAACAGCACCAGCGCCGTCGCGGCGATCAGGGTACGCATGTTGTCCTCCGTAAATGTCCGTTGCGCCGTTGCACCCGGCGCTTACCCCAATCTAGGCGCGGGGTTCGGGAAGTAAATACAAACAGCTTGTGTGCTATGTCACACGGCACCCAAGTGCTCCGCCAGGAGCGCCGCGACGACGATCAAGCCGAAGTCCCGGTTGGATTGGATCATCGCGAGTGCGAATCATTCCTATCACTGTTGGAGACAACTCATAGGGACAACGCTCACCATCCTGCCTAGCACTGCGGACTCGCGATGCAACCGGGTATGTTGTATCTACGTGCTCGCGGGCACCCAGATGTTGGTATCTTGGATCTTCCAGTTGCAACCATATCTTAGTGACATATCAACAGGCTGGCGATAATGTCGCGAGCAGAGCGGCGCATCGCCGAATTCCGGGACTGCAGGGGTGCCTACAAGTACGACGAGCTGCTTAAGGTGCTTGCATCACTGGGATACGAGCCATTGAAAGCGGGCAAGACAAGTGGCAGTAGGCGGGCTTTCATCAATCGCGCCCAAGGCAATCACAAATTGTTCTTGCACGAACGCCATGACGGAGTGATGCCGCAGTCCATGGTGCGGCGTATCCAGAGGAGCCTAAGAGAGGTTGGGTTGCTGTGACAGTGCTGACTTATCGCGGTTACCAAGGTTCGGTCGAATATGAAGATGGAGAGCTCGTAATCGAGGTTCTCCATGTGCGCGATCTACTGTTGACTGTCGTTGATAGCGCCGCAGACGCGGAGAGTGCATTCAGGAGTCTCGTCGACGAATACTTGGCTGCATGCGAGGAAGAAGGCGTAGATCCCGATCGACCATTCAAGGGCTCCTTTAATGTGCGGGTCGGTCCGGAACTGCACCGCGCGGCTGCATTGGCGGCCGTTCAGTCCGATGAGACGCTCAATTCCTGGGTGGCTTCTGCGATTCGAGAGAAGATCGCCGCCAAGGCGACTATGTCTACCGATGAGATTCTCCGGCTCTCGCAGATGGTTCGAAGTGGGGCGCAAACAACCTATCAGATCTATTCTTCGGTTTCGGAGTTGGATGACGACCAAGTGAAAGTCCTGACCGAAACAATTGCCGCGCTGGGTATGCGGGATATTGGGCACCAAGGTTGGGTTGAGGATGCCGACCTAGTTGCTCGTTGGGGCAGTACACAGGCTGCCACTAAAAAGCGAATGGTAAATTAGGCATGGCCACTCAGAAGAAGACGTTAACCGGCGATGCGCCCCGGAGAGCTACTCGCGTCTCTCAGAAAGCCCAAAAGGCAACTGTCGTAACTGACGGAGATGCCGTAGACCAACTTCTCCGAAGGATAGAAAACCATGACATAAGGCTGATTCACTCTTCCTTTTCAATGCTGCCACAGTCTCTGCTGAAAGATTACTCCGAAGACGATATGCAGCTTACATATGATATTGGCATAAGAATATCGCGCGACTCTATTGATACTGATATAGACAACATATTCGGATTTGTTGATTTTACAATGGAAAGAATTGTAAGTGACAAAGAAGATTTTCATCTTGAAGCCACGTACGTATGCTTTATCATACTAGAAGGAGAAATGAGTAGATCGCAAAAGAGGTGTGTATTTCGACACCTCTGCCAATATACAGTGGCACCGGTCTTCCGAGAGCATGCCATGTCCATTATTGGGCAATCAGGTGAGTCGTCCGATCTGCCGCCACCTCCGCTTTATTCCCACTATGTTCAAGAGGAAGGAGAGTTTAATTAGGTTTTGTCTACTTTCCAGTGCCTGAGATAAGACTAGCTATAGAATTTACTAGCACAAACACTCACACCGCGCCCAGGTGACCGGCCAGCAGGGCGGCGACGACGATCAGCCCGAAGTCCCGGTTGGCGCGGAACTTGGCGAGGCAGTCACGGGCGTCATCGAGGTCGACGGTCATGACCAGCCAGAAGGCGTGGCCCGCCGCGGCGCCGAGGCCGAGCCACAGCGGCCAGGTCAGGCCGGCGGCGTTGCCGGCGAGGCCCAGCAGCACCAGCGCCGCGGCATAGAACCCGGCGATCCAGGCACGGCTCGACGGGCCGAACAGCAGCGCCGTCGACTTGACGCCGACCAGCGCGTCGTCCTCCTTGTCCTGGTGGGCGTAGATGGTGTCGTAGCCCAGGGTCCAGGCGATGCCGGCGGCGTAGAGCATGAGCGGTGTCGTATCGAGCCCGCCGCGTACCGCGGTCCAGCCCAACAGCGCCCCCCAGTTGAACGCCAACCCCAGGAACGCCTGCGGCCAGAACGTCACGCGCTTCATCAGCGGGTAGGTGAAGACCAGCACCAGGCTGGCGATGCCCAGCAGCACCGTCGCGCCGTTGAACTGCAGCAGCACGACGAACGCCGCCGCCATCTGCGCCGCGGCAAACACCAGCGCCTGGCGCACGCTGACCTGACCGGCGGGGATCGGCCGGCCGGCAGTGCGCGCCACCCGGGCGTCGAGGTCGCGATCGAGGGTGTCGTTGATGGTACAGCCGGCGCCGCGCATCAGGATCGCGCCCAGGCCGAACAGCGCCGCGTAGCGCAGCACGGTGAGGCGCCCGTCGGTATCGATCGCCTCGATGCGCGTGGCCAGCGCCAGCCCCCACCAGCAGGGCAGCAGCAGCAGCCAGGTGCCGATCGGCCGGTCGAGCCGGGCCAGGCGCAGATAGGGCCGCACGGCGGCCGGCATCCAGCGGTCGATCCAGTTGCCGCGCGCGATATCGGAGGCGCCTGGTTCAGTCATGATCGTGCGTAAGTTCGCCGGCGGCTATCCTCGGGGCGGTACCAAACGCGGATCGGTGGGAGCGCGCAACCATGGTGTCGAACGGGAGACGTCTTGTCGCGGTCCTGGGCCTGTGCCTGGCCATGGCCTGCGCGAAGGGCGCCGAGACGCTCGAGATGGTGCCGGCGACCGACACGCTGCGCCGCGCCTCGGCGTTCAGCCCGCTCTACGAGGCGGTGGCCGTCGGCAAGGTCGGCGGCGGCGAGGAGACCGAGGCCTTTGGCCGCTCCCAGGTCGGCGACGCCCAGTTTGAACAGGCGCTCAGACTGGCGCTTCTGAACCATGAGTTCCTGGCCGGCGACGACACGGTCCCCGCCTACCGGCTCGACGCGTTCCTGGTCGAGCTGCAGCAGGAAGGGTCGAGCGTCACCGGCTCGCTCAAATCGGCCGTGCGCTATCGGCTGGTGCGGCTCGACGGCGACGCGGTGGTGTTCGACGCGATCGGCGAGGGCGTCGGCGCCGCGCGCATCGACGAGGCGCCGCTGGCGGCGACGCGGCGGCGGCTCGCCATTGAGCGGGCCATGCGCGACAACATCGCCAACCTGCTCAGCCGCCTGCGTCGCGTGAGTTGAGTTACTCCGCCGCCAGCGGCAGGGCCGGCGCGAACGGCTCGATCGAGATGTCGCCGTCGCGCGCCGTCAGGAAGTGGCCCGCCGGGACCTCGGTCCAGGCGCCGTGGGCGTTGTCCAGCGGCTCCGACAGGATCAGCACCGAGTCCGGCGCGTCGTTGGCGGACCCGAGATAGAGCGACGGCGCCGGGCCGTGGCTGGCGTAGCGCAGGGCGTAGATCGCACTGCCGTCGCTCACAGCGGCGGTCATCAACAGCGGCTCGTCGACGCCGGCCTCGGCCAGCGCCGCCTCGACCTGCGCCACTGTCGCCGCGAAGGCGCGCTTGGGGTCGTGCACCAGACCGTGGCCCAGCGCCAGGTAGAAGAACACCTCGCTGTCGGTGTTGCCCTCGCCCTGGGCGAACAGGTCCGGATCCAGGCTGAGGGTCAGCGCCCGGCGCACCCGGTCGAAGCCGCCGATGCGGCCGTTGTGCATGAACAGATGCCGGCCGTGGCGGAAGGGGTGGCAGTTGGTGCGCGAGGTCGGCGTGCCGGTCGAGGCGCGCACGTGCGCGAAGAACAGCCCCGAGCGGATCTGCTCCGAGACGCTGTGCAGGTTGGCGTCGTTCCAGGCCGGCAACACGTCGCGGAACAGGCCCGGTTCCGGCTTGGCGCCGTACCAGCCGATGCCGAAGCCGTCGCCGTTGGTCGGCGAGTGGCTCTCCTGCGCCGCCAGGCTCTGGCTGACCAGCGAGTTCTCCGGCTGGAAGATCAGCGCGTCGAGGAAGATCGGGTCTCCGGCGTAGGCCAGCCAGCGGCACATGGGCGTCAACTCTCGTTGTGGGCGACGTCGACCAGGCGACGGATGCCGGCGGCGACGTCGTAGATGTGGAAGCTGTCCATCTGCCGGCCGTAGAGGTGCAGGCTGACGGCGCGGGCGCGCTCGGCCGGCACGCCGGTCATGTGGATGTGGTCGGGATTGGGCACGAAACTCGTTACCGTGCCCTCGCCTAGGAGGATCGGGCCACCGCGGGCGAGGCCGATGTCGGTGTCGCGGTCGTGGTGGCCGTCGGTGCGGATGAAGTTGCGCTCCTCCAGCACCCCCTCGATGACGCCGACGACGCCCCACGAGCCGTGGTCGTGCACCGGCGTCCACTGCCCCGGCCGCCAGACCAGGGCGTAGAGCGACAGGGCGCCGTCGTCGGCCGCGTGGATCAGGTTGCGCGCGTAGTGGTCCGGGTCCTCGCGGAAGTGTTGCGGCGCCAGGAAGCCGCGGTCGCCGTTCAGCAGGTCGAGCAGGCGCGGCGCCAGCGCCTCGACGCAGTCGGCCGGCTCGGCACAGGCCGAGGCGATGTCGCGGCAGGCGGCGATGAAGTCGTCGAGGACAGGGGCAGCGGACATGGTCGCTCCTCGGCCGGGCCCAAGGCGGACTCCGGCGCGCATCAGGGTGTCAGACAAGCCTTGGAAGACGGTTGACCTTCACGCAAGTCCTCTTACCGCCGCTTGCTGCGGGGCGCCAAGCCGGCTATGCGGGCGGCCATGAGCGGAATCCGGCTCTTTGTCGGCGCCGACCTGGGGGCCGGCGCCACGGTCGCCCTCGACGCCGGCCAGGTGCACTACGTCCGGAACGTCATGCGCGCCGGCGTGGGCGACCCGGTGGTGCTGTTCAACGGCCGCGACGGCGAGTGGACGGCGGCGCTGACCGGGCTGGGCAAGCAGGCCGCGGAAGCGCAGGTGGCAAGGCAGACCCGGCCGCAAGCGCCGGAGCCCGACTTGTGGCTCGCCTTCGCGCCGTTGAAACGCGGCGCCGTCGACAGCCTGGTCGAGAAGGCGACGGAGCTGGGCGTGGCGCGGCTGCTGCCGGTCCTGACCCGGCGCACCAACGCCGTGCGCGTGAACCTGGACCGCCTGCGCGCCCACGCGGTCGAGGCGGCGGAGCAGTGCGAGCGCCTGAGCGTGCCGGATATAGCCGACCCCGTGCGCCTCGACGCCCTCACCGCCGACTGGCCCCCCAATCGGCGGCTGGTCGTCTGCGACGAGCGCGGCGATGCCCCGCCGATCGCTGCGGCGCTCGGTAACCTGCCGCCGGGGCCAACCGCGGTGTTGGTCGGGCCGGAGGGCGGCTTCGACGGGGCGGAGCTTGATTCCCTCGACCAACTACCCTTTGTTACGCGCGTCGGCCTGGGGCCCCGGGTGCTGCGGGCCGACACGGCGGCACTGGCCGCACTGGCGATTATCCAGGCGCTGGCCGGCGACGGCGACCGCCGACCCGAGTGACAACGAGCGTGGCCGCCATGTCCTCCACCGCCGGCGAAGCCGTCGCCGACACCCGCGAGCTGGTCGCCTACCTGGAGGCCGGCTGCAAGCCGGCCGCGGACTGGCGCATCGGCACCGAGCACGAGAAGTTCGCCTTCACGCTCGGCGACCACCGGCCGCTCGCCTACGAGCGCGCCAACGGCACGGCGGGCATCCGCGACGTGCTGGAAGGCCTGACCCGCTTCGACTGGCAGCCGGTCTACGAGGGCCAGCACGTCATCGCGCTCAAGGGTGCGGACGGCGCCTCGATCACGCTCGAGCCGGGCGGCCAGGTCGAGCTGTCGGGCGCCATGCTGGCGACGATCCACCAGACCTGCGAGGAGGTGCAGGAGCACCTGCGCCAGGTGCGCGAGGTCGGGCGCGAGCTGGGCATCGCCATGATGGGCATGGGCTTCAACCCGAAATGGTCGCGCGACGAGGTGCCGTGGATGCCCAAGGGGCGCTACGGCATCATGCGCGCCTACATGCCGACGAAGGGCGACCACGGCCTCGACATGATGCTGCGCACCTGCACCGTGCAGGTGAACCTGGACTTCGCCAGCGAAGCCGACATGGTGAAGAAGTTCCGCGTCGCGCTGGCGCTGCAGCCGGTGGCGACGGCGCTGTTCGCCAACTCGCCCTTCGCCGACGGCCGGCCGACGGGCTATCAGAGCTACCGCAGCCTGGCCTGGACCGACACCGACCCCGACCGCACCGGCATGATGCCGTTCGTCTTCGAGGACGGCTTCGGCTTCGAGCGCTACGTCGAGTGGATGCTCGACGTGCCCATGTACTTCGTCTACCGCGACGGCACCTACATCGACGCCTCGGGCCAGTCGTTCCGCGATTTCCTGGCCGGGCGCCTGCCGGCGCTACCGGGCGAACGGCCGACCATGAGCGACTGGGCCGACCACTTGACGACGGTCTTCCCGGAAGTGCGGCTCAAGCAGTTTCTGGAGATGCGCGGCGCGGACGGCGGGCCGTGGCGGCGCTTGTGCGCCCTGCCGGCGTTGTGGGTCGGGCTGCTCTACGACGGGCCGACGCTCGACGCCGCCTGGGACATCGTCAAGGACTGGACCATCGGCGAGATGGAGGCGCTGCGCGTCGAGGTGCCGAAGCAGGGCTTGATGGCGCCGTTCCGCAACCGCACGGTGCTCGATCTCGCGCGCGACACGCTGTGCCTCGCCCGCCAGGGGCTCAAGGCGCGCAACCGGCTCGATTTCTGGGGCGGCGACGAGACCCACTTCCTGGCGACGCTGGAGCAGATCGTCGACAGCGGCGTGACGCCGGCGGAGAACAAGCTCGCCGCCTTCCACGGCCGCTGGCAAGGCGACATCGACCGCGCGTTCGAGGAATACGCGTACTAGGGTCCGTACTCAATTAGGGGGTTCCCGGCTCGGCGTCGGATGTGATTCAAGCGCACCGTTGGACACGGGAGGCTTGGATGGCACGAGCGTTGTTCTGGCTGAGCGACGAAGAGTGGGGGCGGATCGAGCCGTGG
>Ga0209678_1000261_pt1 | contig 20247 bp, 16 predicted proteins | sample WorMetilvaeELBA1_FD_187404 | JGI IMG/M metagenome (GOLD analysis project Ga0209678, IMG submission 187404) | Marine gutless worms symbiont microbial communities from Max Planck institute for Marine Microbiology, Germany - Olavius ilvae ELBA.1... ...
CTAAAATCTGAGATTGCAATGATTGACTCTGGTTAATTGAATTTTCAAAGAACCGGCTCGGATCGGACCCGTGGAGTGTTGCCTAAAAAAAATTGAAATTTTTTGCTTGACTTCTTCTTGGTGCTCTACATAAAATGACGAATGTCGATTGGCGAATGGTGGAATCGCTTCGCTCAGTCTTTTTAAAATAGACCGTTCGACAAAAAAGAAGCTCACGACAGGCAGAATACATTACTTCGACATTCGATATTCGTTATTCGCTTTTCAGAGATTCCATCTCGATTTGGCCGGCTGTTGGTTTGGCCGCCGGCAGCGCTGACACCTGAAGCCTAAAACCTACAGACTGCGGCGTTGCTGCCCACCGGGGCCACTTTATCGAGCGCGGTCTCGGGAGCAGCCGAACTTCTATTTCTTCCGATCATCCTTTTTTTCTTGGGGTTTCGGAACTGCCTTCGTCAGTCCACCGTCTAAGCTGATGACCTCCAAACCCAGGTCGCGCAGCAGGGAATCAATCAACGGCGCCCTGGCTTTGAAACGCAAGGCACTGTCAAAAAGCCCGTCGGTTCCGGAACCGGATCCCTTCTCGCCCCACAGGCCATCGGCTTGAACGATCTTGATGCTGTCGATTTTTTCCATGGGCTTGACGCTCTCGCGCAGGATTTCAGGCATGTGGTCGATGACATACCTTTTGACATCCGCCGCAATCTGCTCGGGCGTTAAAATGTTGCGGGCCTCGTTTAGGGCCTGGGTGCCATCGGCTTCCACTTTGTAGTCAACTTTTTTGGCCTCAGCTTCTATCTTAATGGCCTCGGTCCGATCGGCGGCAGCGGATTTTTCAGCTTCTGCCATTATTTTCAGCTCCAATGCCTTGCGCTCGGCTTCACGGGAGGCCTCGAGGAGTTCGATGGCTTTGCGGCGTTCGGCGGCCTCCTGCTCCCGGGCCGTGATCACTTTTTCTTCGGCGGCCACCAGGTCGGCCCTTGCTTGTTCGGCTTCGGCCTTGGCCTGGGATGTCTGTTTGGAATTCAGCGATATTTCGGCTTCGCGGGCCTGCTCGGCCAATTTCAACAATTTTTCCTTTTCGATCTCCCGCTCTTTCAGGGCCCGTTCGCGATCCAATCGCTCTTCCTCGATTTCGCGCTCCGAGATAATTTTGGCAATTTCCACTTTCTGCTTGGCCAGGATTTCGGCCTGGTCGGCCTCCTGGGATTGATTGGCTCTTTGGCGGGAGATTTCGGTCGTCTGCGCCGCTTTGCGGCTTTCGACCTCCTGCTGCTGATCGAGGCGGGCATAGTTCTCTTCCCGCTCCAACTCCAGGTTCAGCTTTTCAGTCTCCAGATTTTTTTGGCGGATCTGGATTCTGGTATCCTGTTCGATATCGTTGCGGGTTTTTTTGCGGCTCTCGATCTTCTCGGTCAGCCGCGTGAGTCCTTCTGCGTCAAAGGCGTTTGAGGGGTTGAAATAGCTCATGTCGGTCTGGTCCAACTGGGTCAGCGAGGCCGCCTCCAGTTCGAGGCCGTTGCGTGACAGGTCCCCTTCCACCGCCTCGCGAATTTTGCCGATGAAGGTTTTGCGCTGCTCGTGGAGGTCCTCCATGGTCATCTCGGCCGCGGTGGAGCGTATGGCGTCGATGAATTTGCCTTCCACGATTTCCCGCATGTCCTCGGCATTTCTAGTGCGGGTGCCCAGGGTACTGGCAGCGACGGATATGGCATTCAAGTCCGGCGCCACATGCACATAGAACTCGGCTGTTACATCCACGCGCATGCGGTCTTTGGTAATTACCGATTGCTCCTTGTTGCGTTGTACCTCCAGACGCAGGGTGCTCATATATACATCGATCACTTCATGCAGACCGGGAATGACCAGGGCACCGCCGGTTTTGGCGACTTTCTCTCCCCCCAAGCCGGTGCGCACGAAGGCGATTTCTTTGCTGGCCCGCTTGTAGAAGATGAAGAACAGGACTATCAGTATTACCGCCAGCAGGATGAACGTGAATATTATCGCTGAGATGGACATTGTTACCCCCCTAGACTATACCAAAATTGGAAACTTGATCATATTGACCCGATTTGAGTTAGCCGGCATATCTGACAGCATGATGCCGGAGTGATGGAGTACTGGAATTCTGCATAGGATTCAAGCCGGTGGACCTGCCCCCTTTAATTGGAGACATCCGAATATGGTCGGAATCGTTTTTCCCAATACTCCAATACTCCATTACTCCAATGCTCCTGTACGGCTGAGCAGGTACTTATTTCCTTAGTTTCTCAGTAAACTGAGTATCATTGTGACAGTGTTTCTTTCAGTGCATCGAAGCCGGCCTGGAACACACCGTTGCCGATTTGATCCGCCATCTGCTGTTCGGTACCCGGTGTCGTTACAAATTCAGCCGTCCATTCGGCAAACGTATGGTTGCCGTCCGTCACCGGGGTCAGTTTCAAGCCGGCCACGTAATTGTCGACATCCAGGCCTGATTCCAGGATTGTATAAGAAAAGCTGTAGTCGAAATCCGACAGGGACAGCAGCTGTTCGCGTACCTGGACGCCATCGGTCAGGGTCAGCGTGCGGACACAGCCAATCGAGTCACTTGGCTGCCCGCCATCAATGGTGCTGCGGGATATAAGCGGGTGCCAGCTGGGCATGTCGTTGAAGTCCCTCACCACGGCCCATACTTTATCCGCCGGAGCCTTGATCACCGAACTGATGAAAACTTTGACCATTAAAACCCCCGTGTGTAAATGAATAATGAAGATTGAATAATGAATATTTGTGGTATTCTATCTAATTTTATTTATGTTTATGTCTTATTGAAGAATATACCAAACCCCAACCCGTATAAACCGGAAAGAATAGCCTCAGAAGCACTAAGACACTAGGAAAAATGTTTATTAAACTTAAACTTCGTGCCTTGGTGTCTTGGTGGCGAAAATTTTTTGTTAGATAAATCCTTCACAAACATGATGCGATTTCAATAAATAAGCTTTAAAATAAAATAGATTGAAATCCTTAATTCAGACCTCGGAAATTCGTTTGAAAAAATGACTGTGAACCTTTGTACGTAAAGGAATTGCATAAAAATTGGACACGGGTTCAATTTAGGGATTCAGGGATTTAGGAATTTAGGAATTGAAGGAATTCTACCCGTCGTGAGCTTTTTTTGTCGAACGATCTTTTTTAATTTATTGATTTTATCCTTTAATCCCCCAATCCCTCAATTCCTAAATCCCTCAATTTTTCGCAAATTGACCTAAATCGTGTCCAAAAAAGTTGCCTCATTTTAAAAGTAAGTTACGATATCTGTAATTAGTCATTATTCATTATAAAAGCCCTAGCGCATCAAATCGTTAAAGGCGCCTACCAGCGCATCGACAAAGGCCGGGCTGTTGATATCATACGGCAGGCGCTTTATGCGGCGTTTTTCGTACTGGTTAACGGTGCTTTCGAGCGCCTCGAACAGGGCTGCATCAGCTTGAGCATCGTGGAAGACGGCTCCCGGTGTTTCTACCAGGGACATGCCGCCTTCGGGAATAAAAAAACGGACCTCGCCTTTCATCTGGTTGAGCTTGTTGCCGATCCACTCGCCGATCTGCTTTGACTCCTCGGCCGTTATCCGGACGATGGTTACCTGCGGGTTGTGATGATATATGTTACGCCCCTGGTAGCGTTCCGGCACCGTCTCCGGTGCGCCGAAGTTGATCATCTCCAGCGCCCCGCACGCTCCCACATACGGTACTCCGGTTCGGATGATCGCTCCCATGCGATCTTCTCCGGCACTCAGCACGCCGCCCAAAAGATGATCGGTTACTTCCGAGGTCGTTATGTCGATGACCCCCTCGAGGACACCCGAGTCCACCAATTTTTCCATGGAGCGGCCGCCGGTGCCGGTGGCGTGAAAAACCAGACAATCGTACTTATGCTCGAGCTTTTTGACGACCTGCTGCACACAGGGAGTCGTCACCCCGAACATGGTCAGGCCGATGGCCGGCTTGTGTTGGACCCCCTTGGGCTTTTGGCCCGTCATCATGCCCACCAGGGCGTTGGCGGCGTTGGCGAGCACGCGTTCCGATATGCGATTGATGCCTTGAACATCGGTGACCGAATAAAGCATGCAGATATCCGATGCGCCCACATAGGCTTTCACATCGCCGCTGGCCATGGTGGAAACCATGATTTTGGGAACGCCGACATTCAGGCTCTGCATGCCCGGAGTGGACAAGGAGGTTCCACCCGACCCTCCCAGGGAAATGACGCCGCCCAGATCCTGCTGGGCCGCCAGATAGCCGGCAAAGGCTTCGGACATGGCCGTAACAGCGGTGCCCCGATCACCGGTAAAGACGGCATTGGTTCCGGATGGGTGATGGGCCGCCACGTCCGGCGGCTTCACGTCGGCCGTCGACGGCCGGCCCGCGGTGCTCAAATCCACGGTTTTAACCCTGATATTCTGGGCCGCGATCAAATCGCGGACAAACAGCAGTTCCGTCTGCTTGGTGTCAAATGTACCGACGACATACGCAGTCTTGTCCGATATCGATCCGCCGGCAGCCGGAACCGGGGCGGCCGGGATGTCCGGCGCCGGTATGTGCATCGTCTGTCGGGCGGGAATATTGTCGGCCCTTGCCCAGCGGGTAACCTTTTGGTTAATACCACCGCGGGTTTTAAGGCCCGGGCGGGTTCGGATAAGCGGGTTGCCGTGGGACCACCGGTTGGCCACGCCGCCGCTGCCCAATTGCAGTTGGCCGGATGTTCGGGCGCCCGGAACGGGAACGGGTGCAGGTGTCTCAACGGCAGCCTCCGCCTCTTTATCGGCCGTATCCTCATCCTCCGAACTGACGCCCAAAAGGCGCTGCTGAAGCGTGCGGTCTGCAGCCAAAGTCGCCGAATCCATTTCGGCCTCGATCTTGCCGTTTACCATGACCGCCAAACGCTTGGCCACTTTGGTCGCCACCCCCAGGTTTTGCTCCACCAGCAGGACCGCGAGATCTTCCTCCTGGGCCAGACGCACCAGAAGTTCTTCCACCTGTTTTACGATTTGCGGGGCCAACCCTTCGGTGGGCTCATCCATGATCAGCAACCTTGGATTCGCCACCAGAGACCGTCCGATCGCAAGCATCTGCTGTTCACCGCCGGATAGCTGATTGCCTTCGTGGCGCCGTCGCTCGGCCAGACGCGGAAATATCCCGTAAACACTGTCCAGATCCCAGCGGCCGCTTCCTCTGGCCGCGACCTTCAAATGTTCATCAACGGTTAGCGAAGGCCACACCCGGCGTCCCTGGGGAACATAACCCACCCCCCGGTCCACGATATGGTAAGGCTGCGTGCCCAAAAGCTCGCGGCCGTCCAAAAGGACGCTGCCGCCGCCCGCGCGCACCAATCCCATGATGGCGTTGCAAAGCGTGGTCTTACCCATTCCGTTGCGGCCCACGATTCCCAGAACGCCACGATGCTCCAACGTGAAAGAGACCCCTTGCAGCACATGGACGTGCCCATAGTAAACGTTGAGGTCTTTCACTTCCAAGATCGCTTTGCTATTGTTGGCCTGTCTATTTATTATTACTTTCCCCCAGATATATGCTTTGCACCTCGGGATCTTTTTGAATGGCCGCCGGCGTGCCTTCCATGAAAACGGTCCCGTTGTGCATAATGGTTACACTATCAACGACTTTCAGAGCAACCTCTAAATCATGTTCAATGATAATAAATCCGATGTGCCGCGGCAGGCCATCGAGCATTGTTACGAGATTTTTGCGTTCGGCCGCTGATAGACCGGCGGCCGGTTCGTCCAGTAACAGGATGCGCGGCGCACCCGCAAGGGCCATTCCAATCTCCAATTGGCGCTGCTGGCCGTGGGACAACTCGCCCACAAACCGATGCAGCACTTCCTGCAGGCCGACGAACCTGGCGGTCATCTCCGCCTGGTCTAAAACCTTATCGTCCGGCCCCGGGCGGCGAAAGGAAAAACGCCGTCTGGCCACTCCCCGCAAAGCCAGGAACAGGTTATCCCGTACCGACAGGTCGAGGAACAGACGGGTCTGCTGATAGGTGCGCCGCAGTCCCCGCCGAATGCGCTCATGGGTAGCCAGATGGGTTATATCGTCACCGTACAGCCGGATGTGGCCGCTGGTGGGCGGAAAATCGCCGGTGATGGCGTTGAACAAGGTGGTTTTGCCGGCACCGTTGGCTCCCAGCACGGCGCGCCGTTCGCCGGCAGCGATCTGCATCGATACATTCTTGAGTGCCTCCAGGGCACCGAAAGTCCTCCCGACGTCCACGATCTCCAGGGCGAAGGGCGCACCGGTGGTATTGAAAGGCAGGCTATCCTGGTTGGTCAAGGTATCCTTGCCTTCGTGTCCGTATGCAGCTTCGGTCAACAATGTATGCATATGAGTAGTTCTTTAGCTTCTACAAAAAGATCAGATTTAACAGCGAACCGCAGAATATCGAATATCGAACCGCAGAATGTCGAAGGGTGGAATCGCTTCGCTCAGTCGTTTTAATAAAAACAGATAGAATTCCTTACTTCGACATTCGACATTCGACATTCAATATTCGACATTCGCTTTTCTTAGAGTTTCTCATTTGATCAGGCTGGCCGCATACGCGGCCAACCGTTGATCGTATCTACAACTACTTGCAGGGCGGATTGTTGCGTCCCACCGGTCCCAGATTCAGAAACTTCTGGTGATCCCAGCCCATGACCTGATTAACCATGGGGATGGTCTTGATCACCTTGTTGTACAGGTTGCCGTCATCTCCGAGCACCACCTCAGTCAGGAAAATATCGGCGACGGCCTGGCGGTTCGCGTCCAGCTTGATCAAGCCGCCCGGGGCCTGCAGTTCCAATGTTGAAAGGGCGTCGCGGAATGCTTTCTGACCATTGGACAAATCACCTTTGACCTGTTCCAGGGCTTCCAGCGCCGCCAGGGTCGCACAATAATACCCGTAGGTGAAAAGTGAGGGAGACGGAAATCCCTTGGGGTATTCCTTTTTATAGTCGGCGACGTATTTCAGCCAGGACGGCTTCTGCGAAGAGTCGGCAATGGGCCCGCCGGATGGTGTGCCGACGACGAAATTTTTGCGACGGCCCTTGGAACCCAGCACGGACTGATCCATGGTGATCGAGCCGCCGATCAGCGGTTTTTCGCCGCCGGCCATCTCGTACTGGCTCAGGAAGTTAACGGCGTCGGCCCCGCCCAGGGCGACGTAGATCGCGTCGATGTCATCGGGGATGGAGGCCACGATCGTGCTGTAGTCCTTGTTGCCGATGGGCACCCAGAACCGATCGAGAACCTGACCGCCCGCGTCGCAGTAGCCCAGCAGAAAGCCAAGTACCTGGGTGTAGGGAAAGGAGTAGTCTTCGGCAATCGTGACGATTTTCCTGTAGCCTTTGACATTGTAGGCATACTCGCCCAGGCCGGCCATCCACTGGGCGCCGTCGGTTTGCCAGCGGAAGAAGTTGGGAGCCGGGTCGCGCAGGGTGGTATCCTGGGCGGCCGAGGATCCGTTGAGGATGGTGACCTGCGGCTGGGTCTTGGCATAATTCTTCAGCGCGATGCCTTCCGAACCGGAAAGCGGTCCGATGACCAGATCCACTTTGTCCTGCTCCACCAGCTTGCGCACGGCCCTGACAGCACTGTCCGGGCTGGCGTCGGAAGACATGGTAATCAGTTCGACTTTTTTCCCGGCTACCATGTAATTTCTTTCCTTGAGAGCCTGTTTGACGCCCCGGACCCCATCTTCGCCCAACGCAGCAAATGCCCCCTCTAAGGTAGCAATTACGCCGAACTTGTATCCATCCTTGGCCTGCACCGGAGCGGCAATGCCCAGGCAGGCAACCAGAGCCAGAATGATAAACAGTTTTGTTAGGTTTTTTTTCATTTTTTCCTCCTTTTGTTGGTTGGATTTTTGCCTGAATTTTACCTTTGAAAGCCTCAGATTCATCCGCTTCGCTTTCGTTTTTCCCCTCCTGAGGATCCATGAAAGATTCAGGCAAAAATGTTATTAACCCCGATCGAATGCTCCTTTTTACAATGAAAATTGAAAAATGAATAGTTGAGGAATTCAATCGATTTAATTTTTTCTTGCTGTGTATGATAACAAGCAAAATAAAATAGATAAAATACCACAAATCTTCATTTTTCAGTCTTCAATATTCAATTCCTATCCCCCGCCCTCAACGCTTAACGACTGCTTTCTTAATCTTTCCCCACAATCCCAGCAGGCCGTCCGGTGAAAAAAGCACGATCGTCAGGAATACGGCGCCGATCAACAGATTGAAGCGCTCCCGGGCGATCAGGTCGATGGCGAAGTTCTCCAACAAAATGAACAGCACGGCCCCGGCAAATGCGCCGATGGGATGCCCCAGTCCGCCCACAAATGCGATAATCAGAATGTCGATCGTGACGCCGATACCCACCGAGCCCGATGAGATGCGCCCGTTCAGCCAGACTGTCAACACGCCCCCCAATGCGGCGATCAGGGCCGCGATGGTATACGCCAAGATGCGGTGAGCGGTGACGTTGAAACCCAGGGCGCGCATGCGCCGTTCATTGTCACGAATGCCCTGCAGGGACAGCCCGAAGGTTGATCGGCCCAGGTAGACCGTTGCGGCGTAAGTAATGGCCGCCGTGGCCAGGCTTATATAATAGAACGGAACCGGATCGCGCAGGTTGACCCCGGCAATAACCGGAGGCTTCAGGCCGGCAAATCCCGTCCAGCCGTTAAAGATAGGATAATTCTGCCTGACGAAATAATAGAACCCCACGCTGATGGCCAGCGTAATCATAATGGTGTAGATTCCCTCGGTACGAACCGAAATGGCCCCGATCAGGGTGCCAAAAAACACCGCAATCAGAATCGCCATCAGAACCGTCGGCAGCCAGGGCCAGCCCAGCCCCATTTTCTGGTCGTTGAAACCCCAGATCGCCACCATGTAGCCGGCGCAGCCGGCCACACTGAGCTGGGCCAGGGAAACCATACCCCCATAGCCGGCCAGCAAGGTGACGCTCAGGGCAATCACTCCCAGAATCATAGCCTGGGCGCCTATCTGCACTGTCCAGAAGGGCGAGGCGATCCAGGGATAGATCAGCAGGAAAGCTCCCAGCAGGATATAAGCCACTCCCACGGCCCGGCTGTTGACCGTTGGTATTTGTGCCGAGCGGCCAGCCATCACACGCTCCTTCCGAAAAAACCCTGGGGCCGGAAAGCCAGGGTTATCACCATGATGATAAACGTATAAACGACACCGTAGGTCGGTGAGTAGGCCAGCCCGAACTGTTCGGCCAGCCCGATCAACAGCGCTCCCAACGCCGCACCTCCCACACTGCCCATGCCGCCGACGATTACGACAACCAGGGAAGCCAGCAGATAGCGGACATCCTCACCCGGTGCAATGGACAATGCGCTGCCGCCGATGACTCCGGCCAGGCCGGCCAGGCCGGCCCCGATGGCGAAGACAATCGCAAAAACGCGGTGGACGTTGACGCCGGTGGCGGCCAGCATGTCCTTATCATCGACACCGGCCCGGATCTGCATGCCCACCTTGGTTCGGTTCAGAAAATACCACAATGCCAGGCCGATTACGATCGCCACTCCCAGGATGAACAGGCGGTAGGTCGTGTAAACCCTTACCAGGGGCAGACGGGTAATGCCGTAGAGCACTTCGGGAATTTCGAATTGATAGGTCGTTCCGCCCCAGATGGCCAGCATCAGGTCGGCTATGATGATGGAGATGCCGATACTGACCATGGTCTGGCGGATATCCTGGCCTTCGATGTGACGGAAAATGACGATTTGAAACAACAACCCCATGATGGCCATGGAAAAAAAGCCCGCCGCCACTCCCAAAATCCAACTGCCGGCCAGTTCCTGAATCGTAAAGCCGATGTATGCGCCCAACAGATACAGCGAGCCGTGCGCCAGGTTCACGTTGCGCATGAGCCCGAATACAAGCGTGAAACCGCTCGCTACCAGAAAATAAAGGGCGGCAAGGGTGAGTCCATTTAATATGGTCAAAACGAACAGTTTCATTATAAATCCACCATACGCAACACTTCCATGGCATTGTCGGAATCGGTGACAAGAACGTGAATCACCCCGGTTCGCAGCGCACCGAGAATGGCCTTGAATTTGTCCATTTCGCTGACAACGGCTACGACGGTATTGATACTGCGCAAATTCTCAAACGTCAATCCCACCAGATTCACGTGCTCTTCGGGATCGATTAGCCGGCCATCCTCATTGAAGAAGGTTCCCAGCATATCACCCACCGCGCCGCTTTTGGCCAACTGCCTGGCCTCGGTTCTCGAAATACAGTCCATTCGAACCAGGGTCGCATCATCTGCGGGTGTACCGATGCCGACAATGGCAATGTCTGCCTTTTGGGCCTTTTTTAAGATTGGACCAACCGCTTCCTGGGCGTACAAAATGTCCCGCACACTTTCGCTTTCAACATACGCCGGCGCATGCAGATGAAAGGCCTGTCCTCCGGAATTGACAGCTAATTTTTGACAGATGTCATTGGGGTTAATGGACTCAGCGACATGCGGCGAGCTGCCCATGGCGCTGACAAAAGTGCAGGCGGTGCTGCGGGACGGATGGTAAAACTCCGGAATTTCACCCGTATTTCGCCCCATACCCACGGTCACAACCATCCCGTCGGACAAATGGCGTTCAAGATAGCCGGCTGCTGCCCTGGCTACCGAATGTCTCCGTTCATCTTCATCAGGATACGAAGGGGCAACGATGGCATTCTGCAGCCCAAACCTGCTTTTCAGTTTATTTTCGAGATTCAGTGATACTGCTGTTAATGATTTTATGTTGATTTCGACGATTCCCAAGTCTCTAGCCTGTCGGAGCAATCGTTGAACTTTCTGGCGTGATAGTCCTAAAGTCCGAGCGACTTCAACCTGGGTCTTCCCTTCCAAATAATAAAGAGATGCCATGTGGGTCAGAAACTCGAGAAAACTACGATCTTCATCCGGGTCTTGAAGCATGGTATCTTTCGAATTCGCTGCAACTGACTATAAAACTGTTGTTTCTGTGACACGCCGGATAGGTGAGCCACATGGAATGATGGCGTAATGGGGTGTTGGAATACCGGGTATGAAAACCGGAATCCATAATTCCGGCATTCCGTTACACAGCATTCACCGCGTCCGGCGGATAATCGAAGCGAACAAAGTTATGCTCTTTTGGGCATTTGCTCGCAAGGTGGATATTTTTTATATATAATGGCTTTCCGGCTGTCAAGGACTTCTTGGATATATTTTATGCTGATAATGTCTGTCATAAATTAGGCAGGAACTTGATAATCACTTGAATTGACTGAATTCAGCCAGTATCATGCGGTTGAGATAGTCATCTCATAGTCGTTCGCCAAATTGTTGATTTTTGCGGAATTTATCCTTGACTTGGGTGCAACAAATTTCTATTATTTTGTCGAAGACGAATGTTTTAAGCAAATGCCCACAATAGGATTCCCTTGCCGGTGGGTATCGGTCTTGTGCTTGCAGGATATCATCAAGTCAACCAAAACGGATTTATGGACCTATAACAAAGAGGAGGTAACCATATGGCTTTTAACAGAAAGCAAATATTGGGGCGGTTGCAAAAAAGTATTGATGCGGGAATCCCGATTATAGGGGGCGGAGCGGGCACCGGGATCTCGGCCAAATTCGAGGAGGCCGGCGGCGTAGACCTCATGGTCATATACAACTCCGGCCGTTTTCGCATGGCCGGCCGCGGATCTTTGGCCGGCTGCATGCCCTATGGCGACGCCAATGCGATTGTCATGGAAATGGCCAACGAAGTTTTGCCGGTCGTTAAAGACACGCCGGTCCTGGCCGGCGTTTGCGGCACCGATCCTTTCAGGCTCATGGATAAATTTCTGCAACAAGTCAAAGACGTCGGATTTTCCGGGGTCCAGAACTTTCCCACAGTGGGGCTGTTTGACGGTCAGATCAGGCTGAACCTGGAAGAGACCGGCATGGGCTACGGGCTGGAAGTCGACATGATCGGCAAGTGTCATGAACTGGATATTTTCACCACGCCCTATGCCTTCAACACCGAGGAAGGCAAGGCCATGGCCGAAGCCGGCGCCGACGTGGTAGTCGCTCATTTAGGCCTCACAACCAAGGGTTCCATTGGGGCCACCACCGCGGTAACGCTGGAGCAGGCTCCGGGCAAGGTGCAGGAAATTGCAGATGCCGCTAAACGCGTCAATCCCGACGTGGTCTGCCTCTGCCATGGCGGTCCCATTTCCATGCCGGAAGATGCTGAATATGTCCTTCAAAATACCGAGGGCGTGCACGGGTTCTACGGCGCTTCGAGCATGGAGCGGCTCCCAACGGAGGTGGCCATTACCGATCAGATGAAGAAATTCAAGGCTATTCGGTTCTAATTTTTTCTTGTACCTACATCTGGATAAGTGGTTCCGATGGGGCAGCTATTGCGCAGTTTACAGGTTTTAGGTTTCAGGTGTCAGGTTTCGGGTGTCAGGGAACTGAGGTGCGAAATCCTGACACCTGAACACTGACACCTGAAACCTTCAGAATTCTAATAAATATCGTCAGAAAACTGGCCAACGGATCTGAAAAGGAGGAATATATGGCTAAAGCATATTCGCGCGAAGAGGTCAACGACCGGCTGAAAGAGACTTTGAAACAGGGCCAACCCATAATCATCGGCGGTGCCGGTGATGGATTCACCGCCAAGCTCGAGGAAAAGGGCGGTCTCGACATTATAGGCATCTACAACTCGGGAAGGTTCAGGCATTTCGGAGCCGGCTCTCTGTCCGGTCTGATGCCGGTGGGACGCAACCAGGATATGGTCATGGACTATGCCTGCGAGGTCCTGTCCATGGTCAAACATACGCCGGTGATTGCCGGCTTCTGCTCCCAGGATTCGAGAACCCTTTGGGAGTACTGGTTTAAGACCCTGACCGACATGGGTGTATCCGGATTTATGAATTTTCCAACAGTCGGGCTGATCGACGCCGACTCGCATTACCGCAAAAACCTGGAAGAGTCCGGACTTGGCTACAGCAAGGAAATCGAAATTTTAAAGCTGGCCCGTGAATTGGGTTTGTTTACGATCGGATACTGCTTCACCCCCGAAGAAGCGGAAATGGTGTCCGGAGCCGGAGTGGATATTGTTGCCTGCCATGTCGGACTGACCTCCGGGGGCCTGATCGGTGCAGAAAGTGTCATGTCGCTGGAAGAAAGCGCCCGGGTCACCAACGAACTCATCGAAGCCGCCAGACGGGTCCGGCCGGAAGGGGATTTCTTTGCCATTACCCATGGCGGTCCGATGGAAGATCCCCAGAGCACGACCTATGTCATGGAAAACACCGAAGCCGTGGGATACCTGGGTGCCTCCAGCATCGAACGGACGCCGGTTGAACCGGCCGTGATAAAAGTCTGCGAAGATTTTAAAAGCATGCCGGTAAACATTCCCGACTGGCTGAAGCTGTAAAGCGCAGGAGAGCATAAAATGGCCAAAAAATACACCCGCCGACAAGTGCGGGATCGTTTACTTGAACAGGTCGAGGCAGGCAAACCCGTGCTGATGTTCGGAGCCGGCATCGGGCTGACTGCCAAGTGTGCCGAACTGGGCGGGGCCGACCTGATCGCCGTTTATTCCACCGCCATTTATCGCATGAAAGGCCAGCACACGCTCATGGCGTTTTTACCATACTCCAACGCCAATGAGCATGTGGCGAAAATGGCGACCGAGATTCTGCCGGCCGTCAAAGAAACGCCCTGCATCGTCGGCATCGGCGCCCACGATCCAAGCCTGGACATGGAAGGATTTCTGGACCGGATGATGGCGGTGGGCTTTTCCGGGGTGACCAACGAGCCTTTCGCCGGGATTTACGGGCCTGCATTTGCCGCTCAACTGGAGCAGGCCGGACTGGGGTTCTCCCGCGAAGTCGACTTGATCGCAATGGCCCATGAAAAGGATATCTTCACCTCCGGTTGGGCCTTCAACCCGGAGGAAGCCCGTCGTATGGCAGAGGCCGGCGCCGATGTGGTCGGTGCCCTTGTCGGCGTCACCGCCGGGGGCCTGAGCGGCGCTGAGAAATCCCAAACGTTGGCGGAAGCCACCGAACTGGTGCAGGCCATTTGCCAAGCGGCCAAGGAAGTGAATCCGGAGGTCATGATCTTAACCCACGGCGGCCCTTTTAAGGATCCTTCCTCCGCGGAATACTCGGTTGCCAATTCCGACGCGGTCGGTTATGCCGCCGGCTCCAGCGGAGAACGGATGCCCACTGAAAAAGCAGTAATTGCGGTTACGGAGTCATATAAAAAAATGAAGTTGATCTAGCGTGCCCGGGCCGGTCTTAATCGTTATTTGTTATTGGTTATTAGTTATTCGAGCCGGGACGGGATTGAAGACTGAAGATTGAATATCTTTGATATTCTATCTACTTCAGCAATGAAGCAACCCATAACAAAATGAGAGGTAGCTGAATAGATGAAGGTTGCGGCGTTCAACGGCAGTGCCAGGCCGGACGGCAACTGCACGCTATTGATACAAGAGGTTTTCAGCGGGCTGGAGCAGCACAATATTGAGACGGAACTGATACAGTTAAGTCAAAAACAGATCAAGCCCTGTACCGCGTGCTATCAGTGCCTGGAAAACAAAGACCAGCGCTGCGTGATTGATGACGATGATCTCAATGCTTGCATTGACAAGATCCTTAACGCGCAGGGGATTATCATGGCTTCTCCCACTTATATCGGCGATGTCAGCTCGGTTACCAAGGCCTTAATTGATCGGGCCGGTTTCGTGGCCCGTTCCAATGGCAATATGTTTCGCCGGAAAGTGGCGGCTGCCTTGACGGCGGCCAGTTGGGGCGGCGCCATCCATGCCTTTGAAACCCTCAACCTTTTTTTCCTGATCGGCGAGATGATTGTCGTGGGATCGAGCAACTGGAATCTGGGATTCGGGCGGGAGAAAGGCGAAGTGCTGCAAGATCGGAAAGCCCTGAACACAGCGCGGACATTAGGTCAGAACATGTCCTGGGCGTTAGAAAAATTGCACAGATAATTTAACCGCCGGACATTCGATCTATCTCAATAATTTCTTTAGACCCACAAAAACCTACAACTCACAATTTGTTGCTTAATGGGCGGTTAAATTATATGGATCCAAAAGACAAACAAGGGTTTTTTGCCGACCGTTCGGATCTTAATCCGGCAGATTATGTCATATTCGATTATTACTTTGAGTCAACCATCGATCCGGAAGATGCGGCCGCCAGCCTGTGCCAGGAACAGTCTACCGCGCAGTGGAAGCGGGTCGGCATCGATGAAGATCTGCGCGACCGCTTCGGTGCCAAGGTTATCGAGCTTTCCGTCGAACGGGAGTTGGACGCACCATCTTATCCCTTGCTGACAAAATCAACCCGGCGCTGCTGGGGCTGCCGGGCTAAAATTGCCCATCCGCACGGCAATTTCGGCCCCAAACTGCCGGCCATGTTGGCAGCGGCCTGCGGGGAAGGCACCTTTTTTTCAAAAGGCATATCCGTAATTAAGCTGTTTGATATTGAATTTCCCGACAGCTTCCTGGAGAATTTTGAAGGCCCGAAATTCGGCATCGAGGGGTTGCGGGACATCCTGCAGGTTTATGACCGGCCTTTATTTTTTGGCGTGATAAAGCCAAATTTGGGATTAAGCCCTGAGCCCTTTGCCGAACTGGCGTACAAAGCCTGGCTGGGAGGCCTGGACATCGCCAAAGATGATGAAATGCTCACAGATGTTGATTGGTCGCCTTTGAAGCAGAGAGCCGCACTTTTAGGGCAGGCCCGCAAAAAAAGTGAAGTGGAAACCGGTGAGAAGAAAATTTATCTGGCGAATATTACCGATGAGGTCGATCGTTTAATTGAATTGCATGATATCGCTGTCGCGGGCGGAGCCAATGCTCTGCTGGTGAATGGGATGACCACCGGCTTAAGTGCGGTACGGATGCTCAGGAAACATACCCAGGTGCCCCTCGTCGGTCACTTTCCGTTCATTGCCGCTTTCACCCGGGCGCCTTACCTGGGGCTTCACTCCAAATTGATAACCAAGTTACAGCGCTGTGTTGGCTTTGATGTAATCATTATGCCCGGTTTTGGTGAACGGATGAAAACCCATGACAAAGAAGTATTTCTCAATGTGCAGGAATGCTTCAAACCTCTGGGCCATCTGAAAAAGACTCTGCCGGTTCCGGCGGGCAGCCAGTGGGCGGGCTCAGCCCCTGCCATTAGCAAAAAATTGGGCACCATTGATTTCGGTATTGTACCGGGCCGGGGGGTGTTCAATCATCCCATGGGACCCGGGGCCGGAGCGGCCAGCCTGCGGCAAGCCTGGGATGCGCATCGGAAGAGAGTCACCCTCGAAGAGCACTCCCGTTATCACGCGGAGCTTAAATCGGCGATTGAAGCTTTTGGCAGTTGATTGTTTCATTGTTCACTTAGGGTGATTGTCGAAAATAAAACAGGCCGTTCGACACAAAAGCTCACGACGGGCAGAATACCTTAAATCCAAAATCCAAAATCCGCAATCCAAAATCTACCTCCATGTTCATCTTGGACAATAACCTGCCGATTTGATGTCGTTAGGCACCTAGGAGTACCACGTCACTATTTTCTCCAGCGATTGGCGGGTCTTGGCGGCCGGCTCTGTTTTACGGTATCCAAAGGCCACCATACAGGCGATTCCGAATTTTTGCGTATCAATACCTAAATCCTTCTCCAGCACGGCATTAATTTTATCAGCATGGAACCCTTCCATCGGGCAGGAATCTATTCCTATCATCGATGCAGCAGTCATCATATTGGCCAGACTGATATAGGTTTGCCGGCAGGCCCAGTCGAATATGGCCCTTTCGGATTCCAGAAGTTTAAAATCGTTTCGTTGAAAATTTTCGATATAGCCGATTCTGGCACCGATTACATCTTCCGGCATTTGCTTTACATTCTTCATAATATCTTTCATGTATTGACTGTCGTATTTCATGAAATAGCTCTTACGGGCCAGGATAACCATAAGGTGGCTTGAGGTGGGGATCTGTTTCTTTCCGCCCCAGGCGTGTTCTTTTAATTTTTCACGTAAACCCTGATTCTGGACAACTAAAAACTTCCAAGGCTCAAAACCAAAGGAACTGGGCGATAATCGACCGGTATTCAGTATGAATTCAAAATCCTGATCGGATATTTTTTTTTCAGGGTCAAATTCTTTGCAGGCGTGCCGGTAGTTGAACGCTTCGATAATGGTGTCTTTCATACGCTTCCTCCAAAAGTTTTTCAAGACGTTTGCCGGGAAAGCTTATACCCCAGTTGAGTTAAAATACAAATGGTAGTTATTGGTTATTCTTTATTGGTTAATGGGTAAAATGGAATGAGATCTATTTTATGTCACAGTGACAGTCAAAATGTAGGGTCAGTAATGATTCCAAATCGTAGGGTGGGCTGTGCCCACCAAACCTTGCAGGCGTCATCGGTCAAAGGTGGGCAAAGCCCACCCTACATCAATAAATCAGGAGATTTTTAAAAAATCCGGAGAGCCGGGATAATCATTGCAAAATTCCAGTGTATCAAACACGGCTAAGTGTCGAGGTTGGAATCTGCAAGAACTCGAGCATCTTGTCCGCCACGGCATCAGCGAACTTGTCATCGTTGATATTGCAGTCCATCTCGTAAATCGGGATTTCCGGCTTGAGATGCTGTTTGACGGCATCGCAAAAGGCCTGGTCGGCTTCCGGCCACCAGAATTCCTTGCCCGGTGCATCCAGCATGGAAAAGCCTTTCAGCGGCAGAAAAAACGCCACCGGCCCCGGCGACATGTTGGCTTTTTGCGCCAGGATTCGTCCGATGGTCTCATTTTCGGGGGGATTGGTTCGCATCAGGGTGACATTGGAGGCCCATTGATTGAAAAGCCGGTCGTCATATTTTGAGGGTACATCCTTGCGCGCGAAAAAGTTCGCCATGTCGATGCAGCCGGGCACAACGACCTGGGGAATCCCTTTTTGGGAGACGATATCATAGCGGTTGGGTCCGCCCGACAGGACGCCGCCGGTGACCTGATCCGCCCATTCCGTGGTCGTGATGTCCAGCACGCCGCTGATATAGCCGTCGGCGGCGAGACTTTCGAGGGTTTCCGGGGTGCCGACCTGGTGGAAAATCAACATTTCGTAGCCTGCCTGCTCCAGGATCGAACGGCAGCGATTGACCACCGGGGTGGTGTTGCCGAACATGGAAGCAGCCAGAAGCGGCTTGTCTTCTATCTCCGGTGCCGGCGTTTCCACCATACCAATGACGGTCCCGACGGCATTGGTGTATGCCAGGACACTGATCCGGTTGATGCCGGCCACGTCCACGATGGGCGGCACCATGACAATATCCCGCGTTCGGACGTAGGGCTTGGTGTCACCGGATGCATATGTGCTGACCATGACCTTGGGAACACCGAGGGGTAAAGCCCGCATGGCGGCTGTTCCGATGTCGGTACCGGCCGATCCGCCCATGCCGATGACGGCCTGAATCCGATTTGCATCGTACAGATCGACGATAATCTTGACGATCCCTTTGGTCATGGTTTCGATGGCCAGTCCGCGATCCGATTTTTCCTGCAGAATTTCCAGGCTCGTGCCGGCCGCCCGGGCAACTTCAGCGGCCGGCACATCCGGAGCGAACCCGGGTTCGCCCTGCACACCGACGTTTATAACCAGCGCTGGGTGGCCGCGTTTTTCGATTTCATTTTTAACAAACAGAAATTCTTCGCCTTTGGTGTCCAGGGTGCCGATTACGGCAATTGTTTTGGCCATTGTAGGCTCCTTCGATCAAAGTTGATGATGTGACATTCCGATTTAAGTCGTGTGGGTGTTGTTCAACAACTGATAGATATTCGGTATCTTGTCAACAATATTATTAGGCGTTAGTGCAGGCATTACCGGCAGAAAATATTCATTGCCAAGCTTTCAGTTTATGGATAACTATAGTAGGAGGTTAAAGGTTAAAGGTTAAAGGTTCAAGGTTCAGGGTCCGGGATTCGGGGTTCGAGGTTCAGGGGGTCGGGGTTCAGGGTTCAGGGTTCAGCGCTGCCACCAGCCAATTAAACGGCCGGTCAAATCGAAACAGAAACGCTGAAAAAGCGAATCCACCAGAGGCGGATAAATATCGAATATCGAGTACTAAGAAAATTACAATGAAGGGTTGATTTTTATGCATGTAGAAATCTTTGATTTAATCGAAGGGGCCAAGCAAGCCCGGGGGCTTACGGTCATTATTGATGTCTTTCGCGCTTTTTCCACGGCCTGCTACGTTGTGCGCAACGGTGCCCGGGAGATTATCCCGGTGGGCGATGTCGATCTGGCATACGAACTCAAGAAAGAAAACCCGAACTGTGTCCTCATGGGGGAGCGCCGGGGTAAAATGCTGCCGGGATTTGACTACGGCAACTCACCGGCGGATATTCAGGCCGTCGATTTTTCGGGCAAAACCGTCATCCAGACCACTTCGGCCGGGACCCAGGGCTTTGCCAATGCCAAGGATGCCGACGAGTTGATCAGCGGCAGCTTCGTCAATGCTGAAGCCATCGTGGCCTACATCGAAAAAAAGTCGCCCGCCACCGTCTCCCTGGTTTGCATGGGGACCTGGGCCGAGACGCCCAATGATGAAGACACCCTTTGCGCGGAGTATATCGCGGCACGATTAAACAAACAGTCGATAAAAAGGCCATCTACCGCCGACTAAAAAATTGCAAAACAGCCCGGATTTTCTTCGATCCGGCCGTGACCTGGGCCCCGGAAGCGGATTTCGACCTTTGTCTGAACATCGGGCTTTGCGATTTCGTGTTGAAGGCGGAAAAGTATGGGGATGATTTGCTGGCACTGAAGCCCTTATATTAATGAATTGAGGTTTAGAGGTTCCGGGTTCAGGGGTTCCGAGGTTCAGGGGTTATGAGGTTCAGGGGTTCCAAGGTTCAGGGGTTCCAAGGTTCAGGGGTTCCGGGTTCTGGGTTCAGAGGTTCAAGGTTCAGCCCAGCCGTTGGCTGGAAAAGCGGCCAGTCTGATCGTATAAGAAACAATGGTTCCATACCTCCGTAGGGTCGGCCACCGTGCCGATCCCGCCGATAGCAGATATTTTATTGGGCCAATTTATTTTACATGGTTCGATTTTTTCAGCAAAGTCCGGCCGATTTTCTCGCTTTGCTTTGCACAGAATCTCGAAACAGATTTAGTTAAACAGTTAATTTGCTGTGA
>Ga0209678_1000262_pt1 | contig 20226 bp, 10 predicted proteins | sample WorMetilvaeELBA1_FD_187404 | JGI IMG/M metagenome (GOLD analysis project Ga0209678, IMG submission 187404) | Marine gutless worms symbiont microbial communities from Max Planck institute for Marine Microbiology, Germany - Olavius ilvae ELBA.1... ...
AAGATAACTACCGTTTACGAGTTTTTAATGCAAGTAAAAAATGCATTAAACTGGAAAATCTTCGTTTTCCTTTTATGCGATATTAATCAGCAATATCAAAGAGTTCTGGATACCCGTTCGAACACTATCTATTTCATTTTTGCTCATCGGGTTTGGCTTGCTTGCCCCCGGACTGCCCGCCGTCATCAATACTCTGTTTCATATCAGCATTGATTTAACTATTCCAATGCTTTCCGTTTGTCTTTTGCTGCTTCATGCCGGGTTTGCTGCTTACTATCCCACCATCAACACCATCTTTCTTCTGGGTGTCAAGGCGGACCAGGCCGTAAAAAGGCTTAGCTCTTTAAAGAGCCTCGGCCCCCTGGCGGGTGCCGTCGGTGCAGGTGTTATTTTGCTTCTGATGTCAAGTGGCAGTTATTTTTCAAAACTTGCCGTGGTCGGGATTGCTGTCATTCTGGTCGGTATATTGTGCATATCCACGCTTCCATCCAGCGAGTATTCCAAAAAGCAGCACCGGCTGCGCCTTAAGAAAAAATTGCTGTCATATTATCTACTCAATTTTTTGAACGGCTGCCGGAGTGCAATTTTCAGTACGTTCGTTATCTATTACCTGATCACCGAAATGAATTTTAAACTTGAAGCCACCGCCACAATCGTTTTAACCGGAAATGTCATGACCTTTGTCGGATATCAGTTCATCGGCAGATTGGCCCGGCGGTATGATCCCGCCAATTTACTTGCCATTCTTTACCTTGTCATGTGTTTTAACTTTTTGGGTTTTATGGTTATTAAAATCGAGATCCTGCTGTCTTTAATTTTTCTAGTTGATTCCCTCGTATTCTGCACATCGGCAATAACCGATTCCTATCCCAAAATCATATCCGACGGCCAAGAGTTGCTCGGCGACCTGGCAGTCGGTGTATCGCTTTACCATCTGGGCAAAGCTATCATGCCTATTGTCGGAGGGCTACTCTATTCCCGCAACAACGTTGAGGCATTTTTCCTGGGAAGCATCTTCACCCTATTTGCCTTCTTCGCCACCCGCAGACTTACCTGGAAAAGTTCGGCAAAGTAACACCTCAATTGAGTGTAAATCCATTTGAGAGTTTTTCAATTAGGGTCTAAGCTTTTTCCGAGACTGCGCTCGGAAAAAGGGGCTCCTGCGGTGCAGCTACAGCGCAATTCAAAGAATTTAGGTGTCAGGTGTCAGGTTTCGGGTGTCAGGGAACCGAGTTGCTAAATCCTGATCTGCCTCCGGCAGAAACACTGATCCGCCGGCGGAAAACCTTCAGTAACTTAGAACATGTTGTCAGAAAAATCCTGCTAAGGGCCTTAATGCATTCAGGGCTAATTCATTTTGTTGAGAATGTATCTGAAATCACCGTATTAAGAAGATCTCATTGGATTCTCACGCCAAGGCGTCAAGAACGCAGATAAAAATTGCGAGGTCCTGGCGCCTGGGCGGCTTTGCGAGAGGTTATTTTGAATGACAGTGATATGCACAAATACTTTGACATTACCTTGCTAGTGCATTATGGCGCCGCCGGAGATGTTGTAGGCCTGGCCGGTAACGCTCCTGGCGCTGTCGGAGGCCAGATAAACCGCCAACTCAGCCACCTCATCCGGTTCCAGCAGCCGCTGCATGGGATTCATGCTCTTTTCGATATCAGCCAACGATTGGCCGCTCAAATCGGCGGTGGCCTGCAACCGGCTGGCCAGCATCGCGGTCCGGATGGGACCCGGACAAATAGCATTGACGGTAACACCCGTGGTGGCGGTTTCCAAGGCCGCGGTGCGGGTCAGCCCGATGAGCCCGTGCTTCGACGCGCTATAGGCCGCGCCGGTTGGAAATCCGATTTTGCCGAGGATGGAAGCGATGTTGATAATCCGCCCCCAGCCGGCTTTGATCATTGCCGGCAAAAAGGCCTTTGTCAGCAGATAAGGCGCGGTTAAATTCAGGGCAATCGATATATCCCAGAAATCATCATCGAAATCGACCACCGATTTTGCATTCGTGCCGCTGCCGATCCCCGCATTGTTTACAAGAATATCGATGCCGGGAATTTTGGCCGAAATCGATTCCACGAAAGTAGCGATGCCCTCCCGCCGATACAGGTCAGCGGGGATCGCAAGGCCTTTGCGCCCGGCGGCTTCGATCTCTTTCACCGTCTCCTCCAACTGCTCAACAGATCTGGCCGCCACGATCACATCAGCTCCCTGCTGAGCGAAGGCAACGGCGATTGCCGCTCCAATCCCACGTCCACCGCCGGTTACCAGGGCGGTCTTGTCCTTTAATTTCATAAAACATCCTCCTTTCTGATTCGCGCTATAACCCTTCTTTTTACCCGAAAGAAATTCAATATGATCGATTGTATCCTCTGAAAAGATAAGAAGTTGCTTTTTCGAAGCGGAATAATCGAAAATGGTCAATTGTGTATCGGCATCAGCTTTGGCCCGACTATTGAGGCGTCAATTTAATTGAACCATTACCCAACCTGATAACGGTTGCGATCTTTCCTGTCAACATTGATTTTTTGAGGAAGAATCGAGCTTTTTAGCCAATTTAGTGTCTATTTATTGAAATCACATCATGTTTGCGAAGGATTTATCAAACAAAATATTTTCGCCACCAAGACACCAAGGCACTAAGATTAATATAAATAAGCATTTTTTCTTAGTGTCTTGGTGCCTTTGTGGCTAATCATTCCGGTTTATCCGGGTTAGGCATAGCTCAACGGTGGGCCTGTTGCCGGACTTTTCCAATCCTGGCCCAATCTGAAAAAAAACTTGACTTATAGTATCACAATGTAGTACATAAAATTCGCTGTTCCTCAATTCCTTCTGCACCTGACCTGAAGCGAGTTTCATTTCTGAATGAGAGGCGGGCCTAGCCTGGCATTACCTACCGCATTCTTCCGATACTTTTTATATAAGACAGATGGACAAAAAAAAGTAGGATCACAGAGATCTTTAAGTGGTCGAATAGTCGAGTCGTTGAGCAGTTGTAGATGTTCGTATATCCCTTATTTGCAATAAAACTGGACGCTTGAAGTTTCGACGACTGTAACATAATGAATTCAGTGTCTTGCGAAATTCGGGTTGAATGACTTCGGCAAGATTCAGGCAAGAAGGTACCTAATATTGAAGGGAAGAATGCTCGACCTGATCGGGGAGCGGGAATCCAGGAGACTCGAAATTCTCGTGCACAGCTGTATCGGGGCTGAAAACCCGGTCCAGAGGGTGTTCGGTCCATCGCAGGGTTGCGAATCTTGAGTAAAAGGATGAAAGATGGAAAAAAAGCACAGAAATTTTGGGCTCATAATGGGGACCATCCTCGGCATGGCAATCCTTTTTAACGCGGCATCGGTGACGGCTCTACCCATTGTCTCTGTCGACACGGATCCCTTTACGACCGGCGTCCAGTCGGCCGTCGAGACCGGTTTGGGAAACCCACTCACGATCGATGTGGTCGTTTCAGGCATAGACCCACTCTTGCCCCTCAATGCCTTTGAATTTGAGCTTCACCTCGACACCACCATTTTGAGCCCAACCGATGTTGTGAGCGGGGGATTCCTTGGGCCGTTTTTCCCCTCCGGAACTGCGTTCCTTGTGGAATCGGACATAACTGGCCCGGATATTGGATATGCCGAAACTTCCCTTGTACCTACAGGCTTTTCCGGTGATGGGAGGCTGGCAACGATCACTTTTGATACCATTGGCCTCGGGACCAGTGCGTTGGAATTGAGTGAGGTCATTTTATCGGCGCCGTTTGGGGCACCCATTGATCTAGCTGGGGTGAATGATGGCAGTGTCAATGTGGTCCCGGAACCCTCTACCCTGTTTCTGCTGGGTTCGGGAATCATAGTACTGGCCGGATGGCGCAAGCGACGACGATTCATCCCTTGAGGGCTTCGCACCTCGTCGATAAGGACGGAAGCCTCGTTATTAACCCGGTAGAGCGGGCGAGGAAAAGGGACCCCGTTGGGTCGACGATTCATGAACAGGGCGATCAATAAAGTCTGGATGATCATGGTGATCGGCATTCTAGGATTGCTTCTGATGCCGGCCGCAGCCTGGGCGCGTGCCACAGACCCGGATCTCAACAATGACGGGACAGTCAACATCCTCGATGTCTCCATGGTGGGCAGTTGTTATGGGCAGGACCCGGCATCATTGCCCCAGTGCCAGGTGGCGGATACGGATGGCGATGGGGATGTGGATTTCGATGATCTGAACTATGTGACGGGCAGCTTTGGGCAGAGTGGGTTTCCAGTAGGAGAACAACAAGATAAGACCGCGCCCGTGGTGACCATCACCGCTCCTGAACCTCTCAGTTTTTTCAATAGCTCTTCCATTTCTGTTGCAGGAAAAGTGTCTGAAGATGCCACCGTGACGGTGAATGGCGTACCCGCCACGCTGGAAAGCCGGACATGGACGGCCACAATATCCCTGCACGAGGGGAACAATACGATTACCGCAGTGGCCGAAGATGCCGCCGGTAACGTGGGCACGGCCAGCTTCCAGGTGACCCTGGATACCCAACCGCCCAGAGTGACCATAGATTCGCCCCCGGAGGGGTTTATCACCAACGATTCCTTGATCACCGTGGCCGGGATGATCAACGACATCGTGGTGGGCACGGTCAATGGCGGCCAGGCCCAGGTCAAGGTGAATGGAATTGCGGCCGAGGTGGCCAATCGCAGTTTCCTGGCCCCAGATGTGCCCCTCAGCCCTGGTCCCAATACGATCACGGCCATCGGGACTGACAAGGCCGGGAATATCGCCAAAACCATTATCACGGTAAAGTTTGAAGAGATTATCGACCAGCCCCGGATTCTGTCGATTTCCGGGAACAACCAGACCGGCCCTATCGGTGCACAACTTCCTGAGCCACTAGCGGTCACCCTCACTGATGGGAACGGGGACCCTGTGCCGGGGGAGACTGTCATTTTTAAGGTGACGGAGAACAATGGCTCCCTCAGCAACAGCCCTGACAATGTGAGGGCCCTCGCCGTCACAACCGATGCCCAGGGCCGAGCAATAGTACGCTGGACGTTGGGTAAGCGGTCCGGAGCGGGGAACAACAAGGTGGAGGCCAAGGCTGTTGGCTTTGTCGGAAAAGCCATCTTTACGGCCACGGCCCTCCCTGCCGCGCCGGACAAGATCAATGTGGATGCCGGCAATAATCAGACAGGGGTTGCAGGCCAGCCACTGGCCCGTCCCTTGGTATCAGTCATCACAGATGCCGGGCACAACCGGTTGGCCGATGTTCCGATCGTTTTTGCTGTCACGGAAGGTGAAGGGACCTTCGATGGCCAGTCGACTATCACGGTTAAGACCGATAGTGATGGTCGCGCGCTGGCTGTTTTGACCCTCGGGCCTGAGGAAGGCACCGACAACAATGTGGTGCAGGCGACCTTTCCCAACAACCCGGGGTTCCCGGCTATCTTTGTCGCGTCCGGTAAGGTTGCCGGTGATCCTGCTGCCACGACGATAACCGGCGTCGTCTTGGATAACACCGATCGGCCCATCCCGGGCGTCACTATGCGAATCAAAGACACGGGGCTGACCACCCAGATCGATGAGCAGGGACAGTTTGTGCTCCAGCCGGCACCGGTGGGGCACGTCGTACTCATTGCCGATGGAAATACAGCCGAGCGCCCTGGGACCTGGCCGAGGTTGGAATACGACCTTGTGACCGTTGCCGGTCAGAAAAACACCATCGGCATGCCCATCTATCTGCTTCCCCTGGATCTGCCCAACGGTTTGTTCGTGAATGAGGCCACCGGAGGCACGTTGACCCTGCCGCACGTTCCGGGCTTCTCACTCACCATCGAGCCGGGCTCCGCCACCTTCCCGGATGGCAGTACAAGTGGGCTTGTCTCTGTGACGGTGGTCCATGCGGACAAGGTCCCGATGACGCCCAACTTCGGGCAGCAGCCGCGGTTCATTGTGACGATTCAGCCGGCAGGCGTGCACTTTGATCCGCCTGCGTCCATCACCCTGCCCAACGTGGACGGCCTGGCTCCCGGGGAAGTGACCGAGATGTATTCCTTTGACCACGATTTGGGACAGTTTGTCGCCATTGGCACGGGCACAGTGAGCGAGGACGGCACCATCATCCGTTCCGATCCTGGTGTGGGTATCATCAAGGGCGGCTGGCACTGCGGGGGGAATCCGCAGACCACAGGTGGAGCGGAGAACGCCAACGTAGTGATCGACTCGCGCTGCTCTTCCGAGTGTGTTTTGCTCGAGGCAGGCACCCCCATTTTTCTGTTCAAAGATGACCGAACGACGCTTCAGGCCGAAGGCGGACCGCTCCCTGGAATTTTCACCTGGACGACGAGCGATCCCCAAATCGTTGTTCTCGAGGGCTTTACGCAAGCCGGTTCTGGTGGGCGGAGCGACGGCCTTATCTTTGCCAAGGAACAGGGGACGGCGACCATTACGGTGCAGTTCGTGTGCCGGTCGGGGGCGCTGGCAACGGACAGTGTCGACGTGGAAGTCCTTGGTGACAAGTCGTTGATCGTCTTTGACAAAAACAACGTCAATTTGCGCAGAATCGATCCGTCGAACGTCATCCCCTTGCCCGATCCCGTCCTCTACGTTCCGCAAACCGACGCCCTGAACGCTTTCGTGGTCGTCAGGGCCGCCTTCAAGGAAGAGGATATAGACAGCACGAGACCCCTCACCTGGAATGTCCAAGGAAACCGAGTGGAACCGCCTTCCGGCCTCTTCACGACGCCGGCCAGTTCCGACGAGGTCACCCTCACTCCGACGGGTGGGAATCGCGAGTTCCAGGTCCTGCTGGGTTTCGACGAGAACCGAGACGGGACGGTCCAAGCGGGGGAGAAAGAGCGCGAGATCAAGGTGCGGGTGGTGAACTTGGATCGACTCGAGGTCTCGTCGATGGTGGACGGCCTGCCGCTGTCTGCGTTCACGCTCGACGGCGCGACGCGCGACGACCTTTTCCTCGCGCAGCCGCGAGAGGGGGAGCTGGAGCTCACGCTCGGGGCGACGGTGCTGCCAGCCGAGGCGGGAGCGCGGCGGCACGTACTGTGGGCGGTGAGGGGAGCTAACGGGGAGCGAGTGGCATCGGGGAGCTTTGCGAATGCGGAGGAGCCGAAGGCGGCGCTGCCCGATCGGACGGGAGAGTTCGTGGCGGAGGCGGGCTTCGATCGGGACGCGGACGGGAAATTGGATACGGAGGAGGCGGAGCACAAGATCGTGGTGCACGTGGCACTGATCGACATCGTCGGCCACCAGCCCGGGCTCGAACGGCAGCCCCGCGCCGAAGCTGAGATCTCGGAGGTTGACGAGGACGATCCGTCCAATCTCGTTCTGCTCGTCAACGACGACGAGGACGACGGAGGCTCGGACGCCGACAACGCGGATGACACGGTCGGGGCGAACGATGACGACGTCGTCGTAGTCACGCTGAAGTCGCCCGGAGTCCTGAAGGGCACGATGCGCCTGATCTTCTCGCCGGACGTGCAGCTCATCGGTCCGGAGACCTCAGGGCTGAGGGAGTCGCCCGGGGTGAGCGTCGATCTGGAGGCGCCTGACGGTCCGCTGGGTGGGCTCGCGGCCGGAGACATGAGCCTGCTCCTCGAGGGCAACCGAACGTTCAATGACGTACGCATCACCCTGTTCTACGAGGACCTCGACGGGCGTGACGTCGCAAAGGACAGCCTGCACGTCGCCGTCGTGAAGGCCGACCTCGACATCCTCAAGCCGGACGGAAGCGAGATTGCGGGCCAGGCGGAAGAGTCGCCGGGCGGGTTCGTGCGGGTGAACATCGACGACGACGACACCGACGGGAGGGCTGACCGGGCGGATCTGGACGGCGTGCCGGGCGGGGACGACGACCTGGTCGAGCTGCGTCTGCGAACGCTTGAGGATTCGGCTGCGGGAGCGAAGTACCGACTCGTCTTCTCAAGTCCGCGGATCCGAGTCTGGCAGGACCGCGAGAAGACCCAACCGGTGCTGAGCGATGACACCGAGTTCGAAGGCGCTACGGAGACGCCTGTATTCGTGGAAGCCGTCGGGGCGAGCCCGGCCGAAGGCGAGGAGGAGGTGGTCCTGAAGCTTGCTCTGCCGGGCGGCAACGAGATCAAGCGGGCGGACCGCGTGAAGCTCACCTTCGTGAACGTGGATCTCGACATCAGGCACGCCAGAGTGTCGTCGACGCCACCCGGCGGGGAGCTCGCGCAGAAGGACGAAGACCGGGACGGCCTTCTGCTCATCGTCAACGACGACGACAGCGATCGCAACTCCGTCGTCGACAACACCGACGAGCGGATCGACGGCCCCGACGATGCCGACGACATGGCGACCCTGGAGTTGCGGAGGCTCGATGCCGGCGCGCTCGAGTCGGGAACGGTGCACCTGAAGAAGGTCAGCGGATCAGGACGCGTACGCGTCTTCGACGAGTCCGGCTCGGTCATCCTCGCCCCGGACGGGGCCATGTCGGACGATCTCTTCGAGGCGCTGAAGGCGGAAGGCGCGACGTATCGGGTCGAGGGGGTCGAACCGGGAGACGCGCTCCTCTCGCTCGCGTATGAGCGCGACAGTTTCATCCTCGAGGACCGCGTCAGGCTCACGGTCGTCAAGCTGGACGCTGCTATCCGGCATGCGAAAGCGGCTGACCCACGCGAGACGGAGGTTCCGAATGAGTCGGAGAGGACGGAAGGCCTGCTGCTCGGGCTGAACGACGATGACGACGACAAGAACGGCGTCTCGGATAACGCCGACGCGTCTGTCACCGGAACTCCGCAGCAGAGGTTGAGCGACCGCGAGGACTTGGCGACCTTCGCGCTGAGCCGCGTCGAGCCAGCGACCCTCACCGATGGCGCCCTCTTCGTGTGGAGGCGCAGCGGGACCGGGAATGTTCGCATGTTCGATGCAGCGGACGACTCCCTCCTCGTGGACACGACCGACATCACGAAGCTCGTGTCACACAATTTCCTCGCTACCCTCACGGCGGGCGATGGCGCCGTCCGCATCGAGGGGGTGAGCCCCGGGGAGGCGGTTCTGGCGTTTCAGTACGTTCGCGGACCGAGCTCCGTATTCGATGAGATCAGGGTGATCGTCACCAGGATCGACTTCGACATCCGGCAGGCGAAAGCGGCTAATTCGGCGGAGACCGAGGTCCCCGACCTCGCCGAGGGTACAACCGGCCTGCTCCTCATGGTCAACGACGACGACAGCGACCGCAACTCCGTCGTCGACAACACCGACGAGCGGATCGACGGCCCCGACGATGCCGACGACATGGCGACCCTGCGACTGCGGAAGCTCGAGCCCGGCGCGCTCGAGTCGGGAACGGTGCGCCTGAAGAAGGTCAGCGGATCAGGACGCGTGCGCATCTTCGACGAGTCCGGCTCGGTCATCCTCGCCCCGGACGGGGTCGGATCTGACGACCTCTTCAAAGTGCTGAAGGAGGAAGGCGCGACGTATCGGGTGGAGGGGGTCGATCCTGGCGAGGTGGTGCTGGCCCTCGAGCTCGCGCAGGGCGAAAGCACATTGGCGGACACGATCAAGCTGAACGTCCTTGACGTGGATCTCCTGATCGGGGCGGAGAGCGAGACCGACACGTCGACGGCCGACGACTGGGTCGGGGCGAACGGCCATCGGATCTTCAACTTCGTCCGCGTAGCCGGACCGCCGAACACGCAGATCGACGTAGACCTCTCGTTCGAGCACGCCCCCGATCCCTTCGATTCGACCACCCTCGGTGAGGGCTCGATCACCATTCTCCCGGCCCTGCGGAGGCTGAACACGGGCGCGAGCGGACAGGCCTCCGCCGGCTTCGAGATCACTGGAGGGCAGGTCTCGAGCTTCCCCGAGGACGTCCTCGTGCGGGCAAAATTCGGGAACCTGGTCGCCTCGGAGGAGTTGATGACTGTCATCCAGGTCGAGCTTCCGGAGGAGACCGACGGGAGGGGCAGTGCGCCGTTGAATCCCGCAATCGTGAACTCGGTTGAGGCAAACGTATTCGGCAACCTGTTCGGCACGACCAGGCGCGTGCCGGACCCGAGCAATCCGCAGGCACATCGACCGATCAGCGACGGCCCCTTCGCACTGCCGCCTGCACTGGACACCTCGAGGAAGATAACGCCGGACGTGATCGAGATCTTGTGGGCGCGTGAGGTGAACGGGCAGATTATAGACTCGGTCCAAGACCCGGGGCTTGTAACCCCGGCGCGAGCCCGCGATCGGAAGCCCGATACCGTGACCGGGTTCCGGATGGCGGATACGTCTCTCAATCCCAAGCTTCAGGACAACACAATGGTCCGCTACTTCGTCGGGCACAGCTCGAGCCGTAGGCCCGAGATCCCCCGCATCCAGCTCAACAACATCGGAGCGATCAAGGCGAAGGTCCTTCAGCATCAAAATCGTCCGGTCGTACTGCACATCGTTCAGAACCCGGTCCAGGGCCCCGGGCTGACCCCCTTACAGGTGCAACAGATGATGGTGGACGTGACCACGATCTGGTCGCAGGCCGGGATCGGTTTCACGGTCCAGGGCCCCGTGATCATCCACGCCGGGCAGCCGCTCAACCTCGTGAACCCGGGCGCCATCATCGACTCTCGCAGGGTGACGGCGCTGGCGCCGACGGCGAACGCGATCGACATCTACTTCGTCAACACGATCGGGCTTACTCTCGGTGGGACGGCGACTGGCAACACGATTACGCCCATGCAGGCGTTCCTGACTAACAGCAATCCGGGAGTCCTGATCGCCGGGAACAGTCCGGGTCTTGGTCCGAACCGGCTACGGGAGCTCCGGCGGGCGATCGCCCACGAGATTGGTCACTACTTGATGAACACGAATTCACACGTCGCGGACAACTTGGTCTGGAATCTGATGCTCGACGGGGGGGGTGACATTCAGAACCAGAGCCCTCTCGGCGATCTCCGGGACATCACCGAGAATCAGGCGAAGGATTCCAGGTAGAGTCGGGCTGGAGCCATCGAGAGCCGAGGGGCGCGATGAAGTACAAGGACACCATACTCCGGGTTGGCGACCTCGACGAGTCGCTCGACTTTTACGGTTGGGAGGGGGGCCTTGACGTTTTACACTTGCATAGATGCAGGGATTAAGAGTCTTACGAATCAATTGGCACAGGAATAAGTAGGATAACGGGTGATGGGATCGATACGGAACCATATCAGGTCGAGTCAAACAGTAGGGCAGCGAGTGTTGACACGGCGCGCATTCGCCGGGTTGCTCGCTTTGGTCCTCTGGTTTCCTCTGACCACGGCCAGCGCCCAGCTCAACGAGAACTGTACCATCAGCATCCTCAACCGCACGGCCAATGTGAGGGCGGATGGGAGTTGGCGGATTGACAATGTGCCGGCGAACTTTGGACAAGTCCGGGCGCGCGCCACGTGCGTCGAAAATGGGGTCACTCGGAGTGGGCAGTCGGACTTTTTCACCCTTGAGGCGTCTATCGTCAACGGCTTTAATGCGGAGATTCCTATCGGTGTGGTTGATCCAATTCCAGAGTCCCTCACCGTCACCGCCCCGACGGACACGCTCACCTCTGAGGGGGCGACTACTCAGCTGGCCGTGACCGCGACCTTCTCCGACGGGAGCACCGCTGATTTGACAGCGGCCGGGACGGGCACCAACTACACTACCACCAATCCAGCGATTGCCACAGTCGGTGCCGATGGTCTGGTCACGGCGGTGTCGAGCGGCACGGTGCTGGTCTCGGCTATAAACGAGGGGGCCCTCGGCTTTCTCCAGCTGCAGGTCAGCTTCTCTGGTGATTCGGATGGAGATGGCATTCCCGATGATGTAGAGTTGGCCAATGGACTTGATCCCAACAACCCCGTAGACGCTCTGGAGGATTCGGATGGGGATGGATTGACAAATGGAGTAGAGTTAGCCAATGGGCTTGATCCGAACGACCCCGAGGATGCTGTAGCTGATCTGGACGGGGATGGATTAACCAATGCACAGGAGATCGCTCTTGGCACGGGCATTAACAATCCTGATAGCGATGATGATAAGATCCCGGATGGGCTCGAGGTCCAAACGGGAAGTGATCCCACCGATCCGGCAAGCTTCAATTTGGCCCAGGCACTTGCCTCGCTCGAGGTGACGCCATTTGCCTTTGTCCTGACCGTCAACACCATCATTGGCGAGGCGTTCCAGCAGTTGACGGTGACCGGCCATCTGCAAGATGGAACCACGATCAACCTGACCCCGTCAACCGGGGCCAAGCCGACTGCCTATACCTCGAGTGATACGAACATCTGTGTCGCTGAACAGGATGGACGGATCGCTGCCGGCCTGGCTGGCACCTGCACCGTTACGGCCAGCAATAGCGGGTTTTCAGCGGCGGCCAACACGATTGTGCAAAGCTTTGCTCCAACGGCCCTGTCTGATGTGGACATTCCGGGCTTTGCCAACAACGTGGATGTCAGCGGGAACTTTGCCTATTTGGCCGCAGGCTCAGGAGGCCTTCAGGTGGTAGATGTCTCTGACCGTGGCGCACCCCGGATTGTAGCGTCTCAAGGCACCCCGGGGAACGCAAACGATGTGAAGGTCGTCGCCAACACAGTCTTTGTGGCAGATGGCTCAGCGGGACTCCAAGTCCTCGATATCACGGATCCGCTCGACCCTGAGATTATCGGAGTGGTCGATACGCCTGGGACTGCCCAGGATGTGGTGGTGAGCGGGAATCTGGCCTTTGTGGCTGATGGATCAGCAGGACTGCAAGTGATCGATATCAGCGATCCGACTGCGCCTGACCACATCGGCTCCGCGGATACCCCGGGCATGGCCAAGGGAGTGGACGTGGCGCAGGCCATGTCGATCGCCGTTGTCGCTGATGGGACCGCAGGCATCCAGGTGGTTGATATTTCAGATCCCATGAACCCATCCATCATGGGGGGCGTAGACACAGGTGATGCGCGGGACGTGGTCCTGGCCCAGAGTGGGTCCTTTGGCTTTGTGGCGGATTTCTCCAGCAGCTTCACCGCGGTAGATCTCCGCGATCCTGCCAACCCCGTGGTGCGCAGCTCGACCCCTCAGGAGAATGGGGGGCTTCTGATGGACGTTGCCCTGGCAGGCCAGTTTGGCTTCGGCGCGGATGTGTTCTTCGTGAATGGGGTGCCCGTCGTTGATATCAGTGTCCCGGAAAATCCGGTCCCGCGAGCCATCCTGGACTTCAGCAGTTACCGGGACGACAATGGCACCGGCATCGCGGTGGATAGCAGGTTTGTGTACCTGACAGCCAGTCGCAGGATCACCGAAAACGGCTCCACGGGCGACACCCGCCTTTACATCGGTCAATACCTTTTCATCGAGGATACGGCAGGCATTGCTCCAACGGTACGTGTTACCACCCCGGTTCATGGCGATGCGTTTGTCGAGGGCACCATGCTTGTCATGACTGTGGACGCCGAGGATGATTTCGCCGTTGCAGGTGTCAACGCCGTCGTCGATGGCGAGGTCGTCTCCACGAAAACTGCAGCCCCTTATGAGTTCACCCTGGACGTTCCGTTGGATGTTACCAGTCTGACCCTGGGCGCCGCCGCCGTTGATTTCGGGAGCAATGTGGCGTTTGCCCCGGAAGTCGTCGTCACCGTCACTCCCGACCCGCCGCCTACTGTGGTCATTTCCTCGCCGGAGGAAGGCGCCGTGGCCATTGAAGGGGATGTGATCACCATCAATGCTGATATTCAGGACAACGGACAGGTAGCGTCGGCACGTCTTACCGTCAATGGCGTGAATCTACCCCTGGAGACCATATCCTCCTTGAGTACGTCGTTCGTGGTTCCCCGGGGGATTACCGAACTGAATATTGAAGTCGCAGCTACAGATAATCTGGGCAGAACGACCGCGGTTACCCGCACGGTCAGCGTGATCCCTGATCCGCTGACCACTGTGACTGGTATCGTCGTTGATCCGAATGGGTTGCCTGCTGAAGGAGCAGTCGTGACCACTGCCGGTGACCGAGGCGGCCTCACTACTTTTAATGGATCATTCACTGTTGCCAACGTTCCGACGATCCTGGGTGACATCGAAGTGCGGGCAACGTTGTTTGCTCCGGACGGCACGCGATTTACCGGCAGATCCTCGAGCGTTGCGCCGGTGCGCGGCGGAACCACAAATGTCGGGAACATCGGCTTAAACCGGGCGTTGAATCAGGAATTGGTCGGAAATATTACAACCGTAGCAGGGACTGGAGTGGCCGGCTTCTCCGGCGATGGCGATTTGGCCACGGATGCCCAGCTCAACCTTCCTCGGGCCGTTGCGATGGATGCAACCGGCAACCTTTTCATTGCCGATATTTCCAATCATCGCATTCGCAAGGTGCAAGCCGCGACCGGCATCATTTCCACTGTGGCCGGCACCGGGGAGCCTGGTTTTTCGGGCGATGGGGGTCCCGCGACCGGGGCTCAGTTGAATCAGCCCATCGGCGTGGCTGTGGACTGTGAAGGCAATCTCATCGTCGTCGACTTTGGGAATCTGCGGGTTCGCCGGATCGATGCCGCGACGGAAACGATCACAACGGTGGCGGGGAACGGAACCTTTGGATCCGCCGGTGATGGCGGGCTCGCCATCGACGCGCAACTGCGCAGCGTGAACGCCGTCGCCGTGGACCACGCCTGCAATCTCTACCTGGCCGAGTTCGCGGGTCACCGGATTCGGCAGGTCGATGCCGAAACCAGGATCATTACCACGGTCGCGGGGACAGGGAGTCAAGGCTACTCAGGAGATGGCGGGCCCGCGACTCAGGCCCGACTGAATCACCCGACAAACGTTGCGGTGGACACGGACGGTAACGTCTATATTGCCGACAGGAGCAATCAGCGAATTCGCCGAGTCGATGCAGAGAACAGGACCATTACCACGGTGCTTGGTGGACCGGGCTTCTCGCTCTCCTTCCCCGATGCGGTCACGGTCGATAAAAACGGCGACCTTTTCATCGGAACGCGAGCGCGGATTCTGCGGGTTGATGCCGATACAGGGGCCGTTGCGATCGTGGCCGGAACCGGCCAGTTTGGGTTTTCGGGAGACGGAGGTCCTGCCACGGCTGCTCAGTTGAGCCAACCGTTCGGGATTGCGGTGGAGGGAGCCGGGAACCTCTTCATTGCTGATTCCTTTAACTATCGGGTTCGAGCCGTCCGACTGGGTATTGACCAGGATGGCGATGGCCTGGTAGATAAATTTGAGCAGGCCCTCGGGACAGACCCTGACAATCCGGACAGCGATGATGACGGGCTGTCCGACGGAGAAGAGCTGCTGCTCGGTGAAGATCCACTGACGCCGGACACCACGCCGCCGACCGTCACGTTGAATAGCCCGGGTCCGGGGGCGACCGTGATCGAGCGAGAGACCGTGACCATTGCCGGCACCGCCTCGGACAACGGGTTCGTGACCGCTATCGAGGTGTTCTTGGATAGCACGCTCGTGGGGTCTACGGCAGCCAGTCCATTTGAATTCATGACGCCTGCGCCTGTTGGGGTGTCTTCCGTGAAGGTCCGGGTCGAAGCCACGGACACGAACGGGAATGTGGGTGCCGCGGAACTTACCCTCTCCGTGACGCCAGATCCGCTGACAACAGTAATTGGCACGGTCGTGGATGCGCTTGGCAAACCGGTGAATGGCGCCTCCGCCACGGCGCTCAATGACTTCTCCGCGACTACGGACGCCGATGGCAGTTTCCTGATTGCGGGGGTTCCAACTGTCCTGGGCAACATCAGCGTGGAGGCTGCTGCGCCGACGGCTGGTTTCCCCGTGAGCGGCAGGTCAGCAGCAGTCGTACCGGTGGCCGGAGGCACAACCGATGTGGGCCAGATTGTGATCAGAGAGAGACCACTCTCCCTGACTGACGGGACGGGTGTCTCAGACCAGGCAATGCCCGCAGTAGACCGCGATGGCAACCTCCATGTGGTCTGGGTGGATGATCGCACGGGCAACGAGGAGATCTTCTATACGATGCTCTCCCCGGCCGGTGTGGCACGCATCGACGACACGCAGTTGAGCACCGGCGCGTTTGTCCGGCCTACCACGCCAGCCATTGCAGCCGACAGCCAGAGACATGTGCACGTCGTCTGGTCGGCTTTCGACCCTTCCGGTAGAGAGGAAGAGATTTTCCATACAGAGATCAATCCGGCGCTGGATGATCAGGATGGCTCGCCCGCTGCCGATGCAGCCATTGTCCTTGTTGACGATCACCAGATCTCTATACCTGCCCATGACCCACAGCTCAACCCCCGGCTGGCCGTGGACAGCCGGGATCATGTGCATGTAGTCTGGTTCGAGGAGGACGAAGCGGTATTACACTATGTGCAGCTCAACAGCGATGGGTCCACGGCTGTGGCGGATCAGATCGTCTTTCCGCTTGATGAGTATTTTGGCGGTGGGCGCCCGGCGGTGGCTGTCGACTCGATGAATGACGTGCATGTCGTTTGGAGCGGTAGTGTGGCAACCTTCGATACCGAGATTGTCTATGGGATGTTAGATGGCGAAACCGGGGCCACGCTGATAGATGCGACGACTCTAACGCGCAATGACGGGTCGCGCAGCAAGCTCCCGTCAGTCAGCATCGGCCCTGAGGACGAAGTGACCGTGGTTTTCCAGGACCTCCGGTTCAAACTGACAGGTGGAGAGACGGAGATCTTTATGCTCCGCATCGATCCATCCCGCGATGATCAGAATGGTGATGCAGCCGACGCGAGCCAAATCCGGGTGCTGGCTGAGACACCATTGACACCCAATGACGGGATCAAATCGAACCATCCCGCGGCTACCAGCGATATACAGGGGAAGGTGCATGTCACATATTACCATGACTGGAGTCCTCGTGGGCCAGGGGATCTTCGCTTCCGCGTGGTTGACGCCAGCGGCGCTCCTGCAATAGAGGAGCAGCAACTCACCCAAGGACGAACAGCCACGACGACGGAGGACTTGACCCTTGCGCACGTGGCGGTGGACGACGGGTCCACTTACATTACGTGGACGGATGAAAGTTCGGGGCAGCCGCAGGTTTTCCTCCATCGTCTCAATCTAGATCCTGACGGGGATGGACTTGGCAACGCCCTGGAGCTGCTGCTCGGAACCCAGCCCGACAATCCCGACACCGATGGAGATGGTGTTCCTGACGGCGAAGAAGACGGCGATCAAGATGGTTTGCCTGATCGCCTGGAACTGCTGCATGGACTCGACCCAAACGATGGAAGCGACGCAGTTGGCGACTTTGATGACGACGGGCTCTCCAACCTTCAGGAGATCGCACTTCGAACGGAAGTGAGGGACGATGACTCGGACGACGACCTCCTGGCCGATGGTGAGGAGGTGAACACCTTTGAGACCGACCCGCTCAACCCTGACTCGGATGGCGGTGGCGTGACGGATGGCGAAGAAGTGCTGACAAGCGCCACGGATCCCAATGACCCCCAGGATGACGACTATTATGACTACTATTAGGACGAGTGAGACTCTTGCCGCAGAGCGGGGTGCCTTAAGTAACCCTCTCGAAGGGGGCTAAAACCAACTTTCGGAAAATAAATCCGAAATCAGTGGGCTCATAGGCCTCAGCACTATCCATTTCAGGCATGATCATATCCAGAATTGCCAGAACAATTTCAGCAAGATTTTGGCAGTAAAACATAAGAAGTTGCTTTTTCAAAGTGGATGAATCGAAAACGGTCAATTGTGTATATCCTGATTACCCACGAGCACTTTGATCACTGCTCCCCGGATGACGTGTCGAAAATTCAGCAGGACGGCACGGTGATCGTCACGGATAAAGGCTCCGCTGCCAAACTCTCCGGCGACGTGCGAGCGGTTGCGCCCGGGGGAGCAATTGACGGTGGAAGGGGTAAAAATCGAGGTGGTCCCGGCCTACAACGTTAATAAAAATTTTCACCCCAAAGCCAACGGCTGGCCGGGCTTTATCGTCGAGATCGAAGGCGTGCGCGTATACCATGCCGGCGACACCGATTTTATTCCCGAAATGAAAGATTTCCAGACGGATATCACACTCCGGCCGGTGTCGGGGACCTACATGATGACGGCCGATGAAGCCGTTGAGGCAGCTATTGCGATCGATCCCGGGATCGTCATCCCCATGCATTACGGCAGCATCCATCGTCGGCGGGGATCAGGATGCCGTGAAATTCAGAGACGCCCTGGGGGAAAAGTTCGAAGTGATATTATTGGATAATAGTTGATGATCCAACGGGCGACCGCCGACCCCGGCCTCGGCGGTGAATATTGTTTAAACTGCATCAGACTATGTCTAGTCATCTACAGCCACTTAATAGGTGAAAATATCAGGTGACAACTCCCAACTGGTTATAACGCCATGGAGGTACTATTGATTATCCTTGATGATCTGACCGACCAGATTATCTACGATCACCGGACTGGCGAAAAAGGTTACAGTCGGCATAGTTCCGTACTTTTGCATAATAAATGTTTTCCAGTCTTCGGTATAGAGCTGCTCCGCTTCTGCCCTCGACTCCCAGAGGTATACTCCGCCGGCCGTTTGGCCGTCCTCTGCCAGCAGGTAATATTTGCGAATAAGCCCTTTTACTTCCCGGTATTTCGGCGCGGTTTCAGTAAAGACGGCCCGGGCCTTATCGAGGGTAATCGCTTCCTGGAGTTTGATTTGTACCAGTGCAGTGATCATTTTAATTTGCTCCTTGATTGATTTTCTGGTTAGAGCCTGAACTCCAATATATGTTGCTTCAACAGCGGATCTGCCAAAACGTAGCCGGAATCCTCCTTGTAAACAACCGCCTCGTCCTCGAGCTTCATCATAATTTTTCGAACTCCTGGTGCGGATAAATTGACTCTATTAATAAAGTCTTTACCCTGGGGGTGCAGTACAGGCTCGCTTTTGGCTAAGTTAAATATTACCTTCTGTTCCGCTGCCGTAAAACCGGATAAATAGATCTCCGGTTCGTTTCGTCGATCAGAGACGACTTTGGACAGCCCCGAGTCAATATCTTCTTTTGTGATCTCCCCTTGCTCGATGTCATGGAAAATTAAGGCGAAGCAAAGTCGGTTTATCGCTTCCGGCATCCGTGACATCTTGTCCTGCAGATATACGGAATTCTCGAATGATATCCTGTATCCTGCCTGTTTGAAGCGTTCATCCATATACTGCCAGTATTCATGGTAATCAATTGCATCGAAATATATATGGGTGCCCCAATTGAAAAGCGGTGCTTTGGGGCGTGCGAAAATGCGGTTTAGCAAATGTTGTTTGGACCCCAATATTATTACCGGTATTTGTGAGTCAATGTGTTCCAGACCATTGCGAAACAACGCTCCGGCTTCATCAATCAGAGCGACCTCTTGAAATTCGTCCAACGCCAGGAGAACTGGTATGTTGGATGCATAGATCAGGTCCAGCTGTTTTAAAATATCTGTAAACGACCTCATTTTTTCGCCGCCCGCGATGCCAAAAGCCAATCTGGGATTGCCCGTCTCATCAAGCTCGATAGATGGTTTTATCCCCCTGATGATTTTGAGCATGTTGTTAAAAACAGATTTCATTCTGAAGCATGCGTTATACGCTTCGGTAAAGCCTATGGTCATTCGTTCGGAAATTTGAGATAGTTGTCTGACTCCCATCAGGTCTACATACATGAATAATCCGGAAGGTTGATCCTTTAGCCACCATTTTGCAACCACATTTTTCACGAGAGATGTCTTACCCGTATTGCGTTTGCCATAGACCAACAGTTTTAATCCATTTTCGACGCCCCTCGTGATTTTGTGCTTTTCATTTTTGAGGTTGCAGATGTTTTCCTCATCAAGAATCGAATCAAATATGAAACGCTTCATATGCCCTTTATCGTTAAGCCTATTGCAGATTGTATTTGTTTGGAGCCAATATGTAACTATTTGTTTATTACAAAAAGTTACATATGTCAATTAGATTTATCTATCTGTAATTTATGGTAAAAATATTAATGTTTTTCTGATATTTGTTTATAATGAAATAATATTAAGACTTTCGATTTAAGACATAAGATACTGTATTTAAATATAAAACAACTTAATAAAAAGAAAATTAAACAGATAGAATGAAACTATTAGTTATATCAATTAGAATTGAATTTTATGGTTATATAGAAAGCCCAAGTGATAAAAATAATTGATTCATCTGTGACCGTATCTGTCACAGGTCTACGGTACAATGGCCTCAAAAACATAGAGGAGGCCTATTATGACAACATTTTATATCAT
>Ga0209678_1000264_pt1 | contig 20099 bp, 19 predicted proteins | sample WorMetilvaeELBA1_FD_187404 | JGI IMG/M metagenome (GOLD analysis project Ga0209678, IMG submission 187404) | Marine gutless worms symbiont microbial communities from Max Planck institute for Marine Microbiology, Germany - Olavius ilvae ELBA.1... ...
TTTAGAGAAAACGCTGCTAAATATTGATTTGCTATTGTTCGCCATCGTTTTGAACGGCAGTAATTTAATGAGTGATAATTAGCGGCCGGGCTAACTGGAAAAACGGCCACTTTTCGTTCAGGCACTAATTAAGACGCCAGAGCACCGATCGAATAAGTAATTTCGAGTCTAAAAAAACACTCTATAACCCTGAATAGGCTATTTTTCAGGGCGGATTAATTATGAAGAAACGCAAAGAACGAATCGACAGAGGGATCAAGGCCCGATCGGGGGACATTTTTGCCCTGAGTTCCTGGCGTGAGATGCTTTATCTGGCGGCCCCGCGCTGGGTGCCGATCTGCGCCTTTATTTTACTGCCCCTGGTTCTGGGCATCTATTGGCAAAAAGTGCTGCTGTCGGTGGCCGTGTTCGCCCTGTTGGCCATCAGCTGGGACATTCTGGCCCAAACCGGTATGATCTCCTTGGGTCAGGCGCTGTTTTTCGGCATGGGCGCGTATGCCTCGGGCGTCATCAATTATTACCTGGGGTGGCACCCCCTGATCGCCATCCCCCTGGCCAGCGTCATCGGTGGGATCATCTGCACGGTATTCTTGCTGCCCGTACTCAGGCTGCGCGGCATATACTTTTCCATGGTGACGCTGATCATCCCACTGATGCTCGTGCGAGTTATCGAAGCCACCAAAATATTCGGCGGAACCGAGGGACTCAGCGGAATTGGGGCCCTGCCGTCACGCTGGGTGGAACTTTACCTGATCATGGGCGTATTGACGGCCGCGCTGTTCGGTTTTAGGCGCATGCTGGGGTCGGACTACGGCCTGGTCCTGAAAGGCATCAATGACAATGACCGCTCGGTGATGAATGCCGGCATCAATATTTACTGGTTTAAAATTCAGGCCCTTTTTATTGCCAGCTGCATCGGCGCCTTCACCGGCGCCTTTTTAACCCACGTTTACATGTTTGTCGGAATGCCGGTATTTGCGCTGGACTATTCCATTCTGCCCATTGCGGCGGCAGTCGTTGGGGGGCCGGGCACGCTGGCCGGCGCGACGCTGGGGGCGTTTATCCTGGTGCCGCTGTCCGAGCTCCTGCGCGGCATTGGCGGTCTGAGGATCGTGTTCTACGGTTTGTTTCTGGTCGTCTTTATTGTCGCGTTGCCGGAAGGAATCTTCCATTATGTTCAACGCAAGTACCATCAATTCGAAAGATGGGTGGAGGTGGAATAATGGGGGCGGCGCCATTACTTAGAATAAAAGATCTCAGCAAAAATTTCGGCGGGGTTCAGGCCATTGCCGGTCTCAGCTTTGAATTGCAAAAAGGCGAATTGCTGGGGCTGATCGGACCCAACGGCTCCGGCAAAACCACGGCCGTCAACCTGATTACGGGCTTTGTCAAACCGTCTCAGGGGAGTATCGAATTTCAGGGAAAAGATATAACTGGCATGGCGCCGTATAAAGTTGTGCGCCAGGGGATTGCCCGGACATTTCAAATGGTGAAGCCATTTTATCAGCTGCCGGCCTACAAAAACATGATCATCCCCCTGTATTCGCCCAGGGTCAAACAACTGGTGGGCGGCAAATACGGCGACCGCGATGCCGTGGCCCTGGATCTGCTGGAAGAAGTCGGTTTCGAGCGCGACGCATTTGTGGCCTACAAAAGCGCCAGTGTGCTGCCCCAGGGCTACCTGAAACGCTTGGAGCTCGCCAAAACCATCGCCTTGCAGCCCGAGCTGATCCTGCTCGATGAATTGTTTTCAGGCCTCAGCCTGGCCGAAGTGGCCGGCATCGTGCCGATTATCGAAAAGCTCCGCCAGGAAGGCAAAACCATTATCATGATTGAGCACCGGCTCAAAGAACTGTTTCGCATCGCCGACCGGGTCCTGGTTCTCAATTACGGTGAAAAAATCGCCGAAGGCCAGGCCAGGGAAGTCATGGAAAGCGATGCGGTGAAAAAAGCCTACCTCGGTGCGGAGGCGTAATAAAGCTCATAGCTCATGGCTCATAGCTGATGGCTCATAGCTGATAGCTCATAGCTGATGGCTCATAGTGCATAGTCTTATGTCGATAAGAAAGAGCACGATGCCGGGAAGCTGGAAGGCAAGGAGGCTGGGAAGCTGCAAAGCTGGAAGGCGGGGAAGCTGGGAAGCAGGGAGGATAGAGACGCAGAAGCAAAATGGTTGAATAGCCTTCATGCTTCCAAGCTTCCCAGCCTCCTTACCTCACAGCCTCCAAGCTTCCAAGCCTTATAGCCTCCTGGCTTTATAGCCTTATAGCTTTCAAGCTTTCAAGCTACGAGCTGTCAACAAAATATAGGAGTCGCGATAGATGCTGGAAGTTAAGAACCTTATGGTTTTTTTTGAAAATGCGCTGGCCATCAATGATCTGACGCTGGAGGTCGCTGAGGGTGAGTTTGTGGGGGTGATCGGTTCCAACAGTGCCGGAAAAACCACCCTCATGAATGCCCTGTCCGGCTTGATCATCGATATGCGCATTAAAGAAAAACGGCGCGGCGGCGAACGCATAACGCTCTATGGCAGCATTTTTTACAAGGGCCGGGAGATCACCGAAACCAAGCCCAGCGAACGCGTGAAACAGGGTATCGTCCTATCCAGGGAACGACATCCGGTCTTTCCGGAAAGTTCGGTGCTGGAGAATCTGAAAATCGCCGGCTACCTGAAAAAACGATTCGAAGTGCGGGAAACCATCGAATATGTATTTGAACTATTCCCGGCGCTCAAGAATCTGAAGGCACGCAAGGCGGGCTTTATGAGCGGCGGTGAGCAGCAGATGCTGGCCATCGGCATGGCCCTGGTGGTCAGGCCCCAACTGCTTCTTTTAGACGAGCCGCTATTAGGATTGAGCCCCATGATGCAGCAGGCGGTGATTGAAGCCATTGTGCGGCTCAGAGAAACCTCCGGTATTACGGTGTTGCTGAGCGAGCAGTTTGCAAGGCCTGTGTTGCCATTGATCGACAGGGGCTATGTGGTCGAAAACGGCATGCTTGCCATGTACGGCACCGGCCAGGAGTTGATGGATAATCCCGAAATTAAATCAGCGTATTTCGGGATTTAGAGACTTAGGAATTGAGGAATTGAACGAGAAAAATTCAGGAGTTGCGAATTTAGGAATTAAAAATGCAGTGTCCTTCCACTCAATTAATCCCTAAATTCCTAAATCCCTAAATCCCTCAATTTATCCGGATTGCCCGGGCATCGTTTATAAAATAAAACCGCGTAATCTACGTAACCTGTGGATTGAACTAATGGATATATCAAAAAGCATCTATGACAATTTTGCAGCTGTCGCCGAACGGCGCGGTGATCACACCGCCGTTTTTTACCTGGGAACCCGGTACTCATATAACAAAATCCGGTCAATGGCCGACAGTTTTGCCGCCGCCCTGACTGACATGGGCGTCACAGCCGGCCAAAAAGTGATGCTGTATATCCCCAACAGCATCCATTGGGTGGTCACCTGGCTGGGCATCCAGAAAATCGGGGCGGTTTGTGTCTCGATCACACCGATCTACACCCCCCACGACCTGGCCTACATTGCCGAGGACAGCCAGGCTGAAACCATCATCTGTGCGGATACGAACTTCGGTTACGTGACGAGTGTGCTGGCCACAACCGGACTGAAGCGGGTGGTCGTATCCAACGTTGCCGATCTGCTTCCCTGGTGGAAGCGCTATTTCGGCCTACTGTTTGACATTATTCCCCGGGGCAAATACCTGCTCGACGCCCGGACATTTGCCCTGCGCAAGCTCCTGGCGCAGCACCGCAGCCCAAGCTCGCAAAGTACCGGCAATGGCGCCGGGGGCCGTGCTCCGGCTGAAATCCTGTACACCGGCGGCACAACCAAATTTCCCAAGGGCGTGCCCTTTACCCATGATTTATTTCTGGTTTCGGCCGACGAGCAGATCCGCATGAGTGAGCCGCTGATTCCGGTTGAAGACAACGTGATCATGGGCAACGCCCCCCTGTTTCACATTCTGGGGCAAACCTGCAGCCTGGCCACCCTGCTGACAGGCGGCAGTTTAATCCTGCAGCCGCGCATCAACATCGATGCCACCTTTGATTCCATTCAGCGTGCCAAAGCCAAAACCATGATCGGGGTGCCCGCCCTGTATCGCATGATTTTAGAACATGTCCGCCTGGATCAATATAATCTGAGTTCGTTAAAATATTGTTTCAGCGGCGGCGATGTCCTGCCGATTGAGGTGAGCAAGCGCTGGAAAGAAAAATTCGGCATCCCGATTTATCAGGGGTACGGCGCCACCGAGACCTGCGGCGGTGTCTCCATGTGTCCAGTTGATCAGGACAGCCCGCCCAAAAGCACCGGTCGCATCGTCAAAAGCAAAAAGATCAAAATCGTCGATCCGGCATCCCTTGAGCCGGTCGAGCCTGGCAATCCCGGAGAATTGCTGGTCTCTTCGGAATATATGGCCACCAGCTACTTGAACAAACCGGAGGAAACCGCAGCATCGTTTGTTGAGTTGGATGGCGATACCTATTACCGCACCGCCGATATAATGTCCCTGGATGAAGACGGCAACCTCTTTTTTGTCGACCGCACGGTGGATACCATCAAGCACAAGGGCTACCGGGTATCCGCCTCTGAAATCGAATCCACCCTGCAGGAGCATCCGGCTGTGATCGCTTCCTGCGCCGTGGGCATTCCGGATGAGAAAGTCGGCGAGCGTATCAAGGCCTATGTCGTGCTCAAAGAAGATATCAAGGGCATCACCGGCTACGATCTGATCAAATGGTGCCGCCGGACCCTGGTATCCTACAAAGTCCCCCACTATATCGAATTTCGCGACATGCTGCCCAAGTCCAAAGTGGGCAAGCTGCTGCGCCGGGAAATCCGCAGCGAAGAAAAAAGGCGCACGGAAACATAATTGAGCGTTATACGCTCAATTATGAGTTATTGGTTACGGGTTATTCGTTATTGGATCTGTTTTCCGATTCCGCTTTTTTTTGATCCAAAAGTTGTTTATATTAAGAGACGGAATTTACATAAAGATATCCATTAACAATTAACCAGTAACATATAACGAATAACAACTCCCCCACCACATTAGTTTTGTCCGGTGAATATTACCTGTTTTTAAGGTAATATTCACCGGACAAATTAATTTTGACAAACGGCTGATTTTGACCTATTATACCGCTTTTTAATTTTACGCCTTGGGGCGGGAAAAATAAATTAACGGAGGTGAAGAAAATGGCAGAATGTCCTGTATGCGGAGCCGACATTACCCTGGAAGCCGATGCTGAAGAAGGGGAAATCATTGCCTGCGACGACTGCGGATCAGAGCTTGAAGTAACCGGTAAAGACAGTCTCCAGGAAGCCCCCCAGGAAGAAGAAGACTGGGGCGAGTAACAACCAAAAAAACTGGAGTGGTGGAGTTATATTGATTGCGGATTGCGGAATGCGGATTGCGGATTGAATAAAGGAAGTCTTTCAGTTAAATAGATAGAATGCATTAATTTTAGGCATTTTAGGCATTTTAGCGCATTTTAGGCATTTTCCGTTCTACCCGGACCAAGGTGTACAACATGAAAGTCGGTTTTTTACATTCAATCATTCGAAAAGAGGAAAAACTCCTGCTGCAGGAGTTCAGGCGTCGCGACGGGGTGGAATTGATCAAAATCGACGACCGGCAGCAATTTTTCGATCTGCACCAAAACGCCTTCGACATCGATGTGGTCGTCGAACGCTGTGTCAATCACTCCCGGGCGCTGCACGCCATGAAAATCTTCAGTGACCATGGGGTTCCGACCGTTAACGCCCCCGAGGTGGCCGAAGTCTGCGGCAGCAAATTTCTGACAACCCAGGCGCTGATCAAAGCCGGCGTGGCAACGCCCCGCTGTTTTCTGGCGTTTACCCCCGAATCCGCCCTCGAGGCGATGGATGAACTGGGATACCCCTGTGTCATCAAGCCCACCACCGGGTCCTGGGGGCGGCTCATATCCAAGGTCAATGACCGGGATGCGGCCGAAGCCATCCTGGAGCACAAGCAAATCCTGGGCAGCTATCACCACTCCATATTCTACATCCAGGAATATGTGGAAAAAAAGGGCAAGGACATCCGCAGCTTCGTGGTGGGCGATGAATGCATTGCCGCCATTTACCGCCACGCCGATCACTGGATCACGAACACGGCCCGGGGCGGCACGACCACCAACTGCCCGATCAACCAGGAACTGCACGACATCTCGGTGCGGGCGTCCAAAGCCTGCGGCGGGGGAGTTGTCGCGGCCGACGTTTTTGAGACGGACCAGGGCTATTCTATCAATGAGGTCAACTATACCATGGAGTTTAGAAACAGCATCGATGTGACCGGAGTCGATATTCCGGCCAAAATCGTCGACTTTGTACTGGAGGCAGGACGCAAATGAAAGCAAGTATTGTCGGGGCATCCGGCTACGGCGGCGGTGAACTGCTGCGCCTGCTCCTGCAGCACCCGCAGGTGGAAGTTCAGCAGTGCACCTCGGAAAGATTTGTGGGCAAGCCCGTCACCCGCCTGCATCCCAATCTGCGCAAGCGGACCAACCTCAAATTCAGCAGTGTGCGGGATCTTGAAAAAACGGATCTGCTGTTTACCGCACTGCCCCATACGCGCTGCATGCAGAAATTTGAAGAATTCAGATCACTGGCCGATCGGATCATCGATCTTTCGGCGGATTTCAGGCTCAAGACTCCCGCGGCCTACGATCGGTGGTATGGCGTGGAACACACCCAGCCGGCCGTCCTGGAAGATTTTGTTTACGGCAATGTGGAACTGCACCGCCGGGAAATGCAGTCGGCCAAATATATCAGCGGTGCCGGATGCAATGCCACGGCCACTATTTTGCCGCTGTACCCGCTTTTCAAGCAGCAGGTCGTGGACACCTCCCAACCCGTGGTGGCTGAAGCCAAGTGCGGAAGCTCGGAAGGCGGCAACAGCGCCAGCGAAGCATCCCACCATCCGGAAAGAAGCGGCTGTGTTCGTTCGTACAAACCCACCGGTCATCGCCATATTGCCGAAATGGAGCAGGAACTGGGCAATCCGGTCCATTTTTCAGCCACGTCCATTGAAATGGTCCGGGGCATCCTGCTGACCGCTCATCTGTTCGTCAAGCCGGGCACCACCGAAAAAGATATCTGGCAAACCTACCGCAAGGTTTACGGACAGGAGCCGTTCATCAGAATCGTCAAGGAACGCCAGGGCATTTATCGCTACCCGGAACCCAAGATTCTGGTGGGCTCCAATTACTGTGACATCGGCTTCGAGTTGTCGGGCACGCGCCTGGTGGTCATCTCCGCCATCGACAATCTCATGAAAGGGGCCGCCGGCCAGGCCGTCCATGCCATGAACGTCATGTGCGGGTTTGAAGAAACCCAGGGCTTGGAATTTGCCGGACTGCACCCGGTTTAGGAATGAATAATGTAGAATGAATAATGAATAATGATGGTATTCTATCAATTTTAAATTGATATTTAACCAACAACACCTGTTAAGTGAAATTGTAGATTTTAGATTTTGGATTTTAGATTTAAGGAATTCTGTCCATTATAATTGACAGAGCGTAGCGATTCCACAAATCCGAAATCCGCAATCTAAAATCCCAAATTATATCTTGTGACGTCATAGGAATAAAAACGGGATGAATTTATAAATGCAGATTTGGTATATATTCAGCACTCCAGATGTCATCCTCAATTAGTCATTAGTCATTTATCATTAGTCATTCCATATGTGCCGCCTGCTGACCATAAAATCCGAAACGCCGTTCGCCATCCCCCCCCATTTGAAGCAATTTGCTGAAATTGCCAGAAACAGCAAAGAATACCAGGGGCACGGCTGGGGGTGCGCCTATCTGGATGCGACCGGCACCTGGCAATTTTACAAGAACATCAACCCCGTGTGGCAGGATGATTTCGGCCGGTTCAACGAAACCCGGCTGCTGGTGGTCCATGCCCGCAGCGCCTTTGAAGACAAGGACATCGTTGTTGAAAATAACATGCCTTTTTTCGACGGCCGCACCGTTTTTATCTTCAACGGCGAACTGCGCGGGGTCAAGATCCGGGAACAGGGCCGCATCGGGGCTGAAAAAATCTTCAACTACATCCGGCGCTTTGATAAAGGCGACACCCACCAGGCCCTGATCAAAGCCGTCGGTATTATCCGCAAACGAACCCGCTTCATCAGGGGCATGAACATCGTCATGGTCAATGAGCAGGGAATATTCGTCTCCAGCTATTTTACCGGGGACGAAGATTATTTCACCATGCGATACCGGCCGGGCAGGCAGTTGGTGATCTGTTCCGCCCCCTACCCTGCCGAAAAAAACTGGCAGAAAATTGCCAATGACTCAGTGAGGGTTTGGTAAATGATCATCGTCAAAATCGGCGGCGGCGCCGCAATCAATATCCCGGGCATTATCGAAGACCTGGCCGGGCTGGCTGAACAATTTGTCATCGTGCACGGCGCCAATGCGCTGCGGGATAAATTGGCAGAAGATCTGGGACAGCCCAAGCAGGTGCTCACTTCGGTCAAGGGCTATACCAGTGTATATTCCGACGAGAAGCTGTTGGACGTCATGATGATGGCCTATGCCGGGCTGCGCAACAAGCGCATTGTCGAGCTGTGCCAGCAGCACGGGATCAATGCGGTGGGACTTAGCGGCCTTGACGGCAAAATCGTCCAGGGCAAGCGCAACAAGGGCATTCGGGTTTACCAGGGCAAAAAGTTGAAGATTGTCAGGGATTTTTCCGGCAAGCCGCAGACGGTCAACGCCAAATTGTTGCGCTTGCTGCTGGATAATGGATATGTCCCGGTTTTGACGGTTCCGATCATCGATGAAGTCAACGCGGCTATCAACACGGAAAACGACGATGTCGTCCGGGTGCTGCAGCAGGCCCTCGAAGCGGATACGGTGATCAATTTGATTGAAGCGGCCGGATTTTTGGAAAATCAGGATGACCCTGCCTCGCTGATTGAACACATCCCCTCAGCACAGCTCGAGGCCCGGGAGCAGCAGGTGGAAGGCCGCATGAAACGCAAAATGCTGGCCTTCCGCAAACTTTTTGAGCATGGCGCCTCGAAGGTCATCATCAGCGACGGCCGCAGCGCCCACCCGGTAGACGATGCGCTGGCCGGCCAAGGAACGGTGATCGAATGAGCATCAAGAAGCTTGAACAAACATACGAGCTGGCCGTGTATCCGCGCCGGGACGTTGTCCTGGCAAGGGGCAAAGGCGCCCGACTGTTTGATGATCAGGGCCGCGAGTACATTGACTGTGCTGCCAATGTGGGCGTCTCGAACATCGGTCATGGCCATGCGACCGTGGCCAAAGCCGTGTATGAGCAATACCTGACCCTGGGCAACTGCTACAGTATGTTCTATAATCCGGTGCGCGCACGCCTGGCCGAAAAGCTGGCTGAACTGGCGCCCGGCGACCTGAACCGGGTGTTTTTTTGCAATTCCGGTGCCGAGGCCAATGAAGCAGCGCTTAAATTCGCCCGCTCCAGCACCGGCAAGCCGGAAATCATCGCCTGCATGCGCGGTTTTCACGGCAAGACCATGGGGGCCCTGGCAGCCACCTGGGGCCCGGAATACCAGAAGCCTTTTGCCCCGATGCTGCCGGGCGTCAAGCACGTGCCCTACAACAAGTTTGAAAAGCTGGAGGCTGCGGTCGGTGAACAGACCGCGGCCGTATTGCTCGAGCCGGTTCAGGGCGAAGGCGGGGTGCGGGTCGGTGACCGGCATTATTTTCAGAAGGTTCGCCAACTATGCGACGATCGCAATATCCTGTTGATCATGGACGAGGTGCAAACCGGCTTCGGCCGCACGGGAACCCTGTTTGCCTGTGAGCAGTTTGCCGTCCCCGATCTCCTGTGCCTGGCCAAGTCCCTGGCCGGCGGCTTGCCGATGGGGGCTGTGCTGTGCAGCGACCGGGTCAAGGTGCCGCTCAAAAGCCATACGTCCACCTTCGGCGGCAATCCCACGGCCTGTGCCGCCGCCCTGGCATCTATCGGTGTCATCGAAGAAGAGAACCTGGTGGAAAACGCCAGGGTCCTGGGAGTTTATTTTCAGGAGCAGCTGCGCACCATCGAGAGCCGCAGGATACGGGAGGTCCGGGGCCTGGGTCTGATGATCGGCGTCGAATTGAAGGAAAAAGCCGGCCCCTTTGTCCAGAAACTCATGGACCACGGGGTTATAGCGCTTCTGGCGGGTGCCACGGTCATCCGGCTGCTGCCCCCGCTGGTGATTTCCAAGGAAGAGATCGACACCGTGGTCAACGCTTTGAAGCTAGTTTTGGCGGATTAATCCTGCAGAGCAAATGCCCAACCCGGGCAAGCCGGAATTGAAGATTGAAAATTGAAAATTGAAGATTTATGGTATCGCTTCGCTCTGTCTCTTTAATTGAAATCGATAGAATGGCTCATATTTTCAATTTGGCTATGACATAAATCCTGCGCAAACATGATGTGATTTCAATAAATAGACACTAAGCTTTTTCCGAGGCTGCGCTCGGAAAAAGGGGCTCCTGCGGTGCAGCTACAGCGCAATTCAAAGAATTTAGGTGTCAGGTGTCAGGTTTCGGGTGTCAGGGAACCGAGTTGCTAAATCCTGACACCTGAACACTGACACCTGAAACCTTCAGTAACTTACAACATGTTGTCAGAAAAAAGGCCCTAAGGGCCTAAAATGACTAAAATGATCTAAATTGCCTAAAATTAAGGAATCGCTGCGCTCTGTCTTTTTTTAAATTGACAGTATACCTCAATTTTAGCTCATTTTAGTCATTTTCAATTTTAGTTCATTCACAACTAAAAGTAGGTTTCAGGTGTCAGGTTTCGGGTGTCAGGTGTAAGGAAACAGTATTCAGTCTAAAGATCATACAGAAGTCGGAAGGCGGAATTCGGAAGTGGGAAACCCTTGAAATCGGAAGTCGGAATGCGGAAGTGGGAATTGAAGGCCTATCGCAGAGGGCAGAGGGTAAAGGACTGAGGGATGAGGACTGAGTAACGAGGACTGAGGACTGAGTTTAAGCGCATTAGGGAGATCTAACCAGCGATTCGCCCAGACCTCAGCAATCATGACTGTTTATAGTAGACAGAGCGAAGCGATTCAACCTATCGAGCTTCGACATTCAGCTGTTCTGCAGTTCGCTTTTTCTTAAACCCTGAACCCAGAACCTTTGAATCCTGAACCTTGAACCGATCCATTTAAAGATACTTATTCAAAAAAACCACCGTTCTATTCCAGGCCTGCTCGGCCGCCTCCCGGTTGTATCGGCTCCCTGAATTAGCGAAAGAATGACCGGCGTTCTCATAAATATAGACTTCGTGATCGCCGCTCAAGGTCTTTAAGTTCGCCTGAAATTCATAAACGGTGTCCAGCTTGATCGCCCGGTCTTCCTTGCCGAAATGCCCCAGAATAGTGGCCCTCATCTGGCTGAGGTCGTCTCTGGGATTAAAGAATCCATAGTAGATTATCGAAGCCTTGACGCCCAGATTGTTTTTGGCAATTTGATACGACCAACCGCCCCCGAAACACCAGCCGATCGCCGCAAGCCGGGAGGAATCGACATCGGCCCGGCCCTTTAGATAGGACACCGCGCTTTTCAAATTGTCGAAGGCTGCCGGAACATCCTGCCTGACGGCAGATGCCAGGGTCCTGGCCTCTTCCCGGGTGGCGGCGGATTTCCCGTCATAAAGATCGACCGCCAGGGCCACGTACCCCAAGTTGGCAAATTTCGCGGCGAACTGGCGGATATTGTCATTGAGCCCCCACCATTCGTGAATCAATATCAAGGCCGGATGCTTCTGGTTGTCATCCGGTCTTGCCAGATAGCCTTTTCCGCCTTCGATCTTGTCGTGATAGCCGACCTCCTCGGTCACGATGCCGCTGTTCGCAGCAAAGGCATAGCCGGCAAGGAAAAAAATAATAACTATATAAAATAGACTGCGTAATGCTTTCATGGTCACTCCTTGTTAGAATATAAGAGAAATCGAACTGAAGAATATACGGGCAGCAAAAAATAATTTAGCCGCCGTTACCCCACCCGATCCGCCATCGGATTTCGGTCACGAATTCCGGTCGTGCCGGTTTTAAAGGGGCATCAATTTAAGCTATGCAATATTTAAGTCCTGTCAACTTCCAATTTGGGCGGGCCCAAACAATCGGCGTTGACAAATATCGCCGCCTTGGATATTTAGAATTTTGTCATATCCAACTTATCTGAACCCGCCTGAGGCGGAGAACCCCAAAACACCAGTCACGAAAGCACCAAATGACGACAACACGAAAAGATGCCAGGAACATTTTCGTGTTTTCCAATTTTAGGGTTTTCGTGATAAAGAGAATTCCTTATAAAATGCAGCGAAATATGTTTTAAGGATTTGAACGACGCAGGAGATTAATAGTTTGGACTTCAATCCATGTATGAAACACAAGGCGGTTCGCAAAACTGTCCGCAAGTTTGCCGAAACCGAATTGGGGCCAATCAGCCACGAAATCGATCGTGATTCCAGGTTTCCCTGGGAAGTGGTTGAAAAAATGCGCCCCCTGAATTATTTCGGCCTTCAGGTGCCGAAACAATACGGCGGGGCAGAGCTGGACACCATCAGCTACGCCATTACGATTGAGGAGCTGTCCCGGGTGTGCGCGGGTGTCGGTCTTTGCGTTACGGTTCACAACAGCGTCGGGGCCTACCCCATCGCCTGCTTTGGAACTGCCGAGCAAAAAGAGCGTTTCCTGCCCAAGCTGGCCAGCGGCGAATACATCGGCGCCTTCTGCCTGACCGAGGCCAATGCCGGCTCCGACGCCGGGGCTGTCGAGACCACCGCGGTTTATGAAGGCAATGAATATGTCGTCAACGGAACCAAGGTATTCGTCACCAACGGCGGTGTCTGCAGCCTGGCGCTGACCTTCGCCGCCATGGACCTGGACGACCGGCGCGGCGGGGCCGGTGTATTCATGGTCGAAAAAGGCATGCCCGGATTTTCTGTCGGCGAGCTGGAAGACATGTGCGGCATGCGGGCCAACCAGGTATCGTCACTGTTTTTCGAAGATGTGCGCTTGCCGGAGTCCCACATGCTGGGCCGGCCCGGAGATGGGCTGAAGATCGGGCTCACCGCCCTGGACACCGGCCGCATCGGAATTGGGGCCCAGGCGCTGGGAATCGCCCAGGCCGCCTTCGAGGCGGCCGTGAAATATTCCAAGGAGCGCCAGCAGTTTAAAAAACCCATTTCATCATTTCAAACCATCCAGAACTATATCGCCGACATGGCTACCGAAATCGACGCGGCCCGCCTGCTGCTGTACCGTGCCTGTGCTTTCAAGGACGCCGGCCAGGCCTTCGGCGCCGAAGCGGCCATGGCCAAGCTTTACTGCAGCACCGTCGCCACCCGCGTGACAAACCTGGCCCTGCAGGTTCACGGCGGCTACGGCTACAGCAAGGAATACGATGTAGAGCGCTATTTTCGGGATGCCAAGGTTACCGAAATTTACGAAGGCACCAGCGAGGTACAGAGGATGGTTATAGCGCGGTCGGTGTTGTCACAGCTGACATAGATTAGGACGGGCAGTTTAGTTTTTCATCAAGTCCCAAATAAAAATTCCAAATCACAAATGACAAATTCCAAATAAATCACAATGACCAAAATTCAAAATCCCAAACCGATCAGAGATCATATAAGGAGAATTTCTTAATATTTCGATAGTGCAATCCGTGTAATCTGCGAAATCTGTGGATAAAAAATTTTGCGCCGGTGTTTCGGTCATTGGTAATTTGAATTTGAGCTTTATTTGTAATTTGGTGCTTGTAATTTGGGATTTAAAAATACAGCTAACTTTCAATAGTATTCGATATATAAAGGTAGCCCAACCATGCTCAAACTAGTCGTCTGTATTAAGCAGGTTCCCATGGTTTCCGAACTGCCGTGGAACCCGAAGACGGGAACCTTGAAACGCGAGCTGGCCGAAGGCATGATGAACCCGGCCTGCGCCCATGCCCTCGAGGCGGCGCTGCAGATAAAACGCCGGCATCAATGCGACATCACGGCCGTCACAATGGGACCGCCTATGGCCGAGGAAGTTCTCTATGAAGCCATGGCTGTGGGTGCCGACCGCGGAATATTGCTCACGGATCGAGCATTCGCCGCGGCCGACACCTATGCCACATCATATACCCTGGCCCGAACGATCGAGCAGCAATGCCCTGATTTTGACTTGGTCCTCTGCGGCTGCTATACCAGCGACAGTGAGACCGCCCAGGTCGGTCCCCAGTTGGCAGAGGAGCTGGATGTTCCGGCGGCGGCCTATGTCGAAGATTTGAAGATTAATGACCGCCTGGTTCGCATGCAACGTATCTCCGATAACTTTCTTGAAATCATGGAAATGAAACTGCCGGGGCTGGTCACCATCATGACCCGCGCCTATGCCCCCCGTTATTCATCACTGGAGGGCCTGGCCGATGCCTATGACCGCGCGCAAATCAAAACGCTGGGGGCCGAAGATGTGGGGCTGGACTTGAATAAAATAGGCCGCAAGGGATCTCCGACCCGAATCATCAATGTGTATTCGCCAACCGCCGCCAAAAAGAATGTCGTATTGAAAGGCACGGCCAAAAAAGTGGTCAATGCAATTTTCGACAATTACGGGGAAAAGATCAGCGGTGCCATGGGTAAGGATTTGAAGAGACTGTAGGGATTTAGGGATTCAGGAATTGAGGGATTTAGGAATTGAAGGTATTCTACCTGTCGTGAGCCTTTTTTGTCGAACGATCTATTTTAATTTATTGATTTTATCCTTTAATCCCTCAATCCCTAAATTCCTAAATCCCTCAATTTGGCGCAGACCTAAATTGAGTCCAAAAAAGTTGACTCAAATAAAAAGTAAGCTACGAGACCTGAAGGTTATTAACCATTATGACTGAGCCAAAACGTTCCATCTGGATATTTGCCGACTATCGAAATTACTTCCAGAACCGGGTAACACTGCAGCTGTTGGCCAAAGCCAATGATTTGGCGCCGGCCTTGGATGCGGAAGTTTGGGCCGTGGTGTTTGGTTTTGAAACAGACGAATATGTGGCGGAGTATATCGCCCATGGTGCCCAAAAAGTGCTGGTGGTGGATGATGCCGCCTTGAAGCGCTACAGTGTCGAAAAGTACACGGTTCTGATGGAAAAGCTTGCCGCGCAGCATCAGCCGGAAATAATCCTGATCGGGGCCACTTCCTTTGGCCAGGAGTTTGCACCCCGGGTCGCCAAACGCCTGGGGACCGGTTTGACGGCCGACTGCATCGGGCTTGAGATTACCGAAGACGGCAACCTGTTGCAGATCGCGCCTTCATTCGGCGGCAATCTCATCGCTGAAATCATAACCCCCCGGCATCGCCCGCAAATGGCCACAGTGCGTCCCGGGACGTTTAAGGAGATCCCCCACGACAACTCCCTGCGCGGCGAAGTCGTGCGTCTGCCGATGCCCGGCGACTTACCCCGGGATCGTCTGCGCCTGGTTGCCTATGAGCGCAAACCGGTCCGCGACCAACGGCTCGAAGAAGCCAAAGTCGTCGTGTGCGGCGGGCGCGGCATGGGCAGCAAATTGAAATTCAAAAAAATATTCGAGCTGGCCCGGCTGATTTCCGGTGAAGTCGGCGCCACCCGGCCCATCGTATATGCCGGCTGGGTGGATGAAGAGGCCCTGGTCGGACAGGCCGGCAAAAATATCAAACCCCACATTCTGTTCTCATTCGGCATCAGTGGCGCCATCCAGCACACGGCCGCCCTGGCCGACGCCGATTTTATCATCGCGGTCAATAAAAACCCCAATGCCACCATGATGAAAATGGCGGATGTCGCCGTAGTGGCCGACGCCAACCAGGTCTGCGCCGCTTTGATCAAGGGGCTGAAGGAGCGAATTCAGGCGAAATCGGATTATTCGCAGTAGCGTGGCGTGGTTTATATCGAAAGTTTGAGCCGTCATTGACCCTATGCATTTAAAACGCTCACAACTTCGATACCGAAATATTTGGCAGAAGTATATAGCTGTCTATCGGCAGTCAACAGCGTGAAATCTCCTTCAGCAGCTGCCGCAAGGTGAAGGGCATCCAGTGTCTTGAGGGGGACGGTAAATTGGAGAATCCAATTTTTCGCGGTTTGATAATGCCGGTCTTCGACAGATATTAGCCTGAAGAGAGACTCTTTAAGGTGGCTCTGAAACTGATTGAATATTTTATTGCCATCCTCCGAGGACAGATTCTTATCCCTGATTTTGCGTGAGATCGCAGATACAAGTTCTACTTCGGTTAAAGAACTGATGCAGGGGCGATCAGCGCTAATGACTAATTTTTCCACTTTTTCACTGAGAGGCTCCGGACAATAGTACGCAGCCAGCACACTCGTATCCAGATAATACATCAGTAGCGCTCTTCCTGTCTCTTATCGACAACAGTTTCGCTCAATGGTTTCCCGGCCGGTGATATAGCGGCTCGAAATTCCTTCAAACTGGGCAAGGCCATTTCTCTTTCCGGGGATACCAGAAGAGCGATTTTTTTTCCGCGACGTTTAATAGCAATTTCTTCGCCGCGCTCCACCCTGTCCAACAGGCTGCTCAGATTACTGCGGGCCTCTCTTACGTTGACTTCGAGCATTGAAATAACTCCTTTCGAAATACCGACATTAATGCATAAGAACAATTTTTGTACACCTGGAGTGTACACCCATGTCATGGACTTGTCAAGGAAATCTGCGTGTCAACAAAATCCTTAAAGTCAGGATATGCAATAAGGCATCCAAATTGTATATATGATTCATGCTCTATTACATATATCTATCAGAATCTGTCAAGATATAGCTTATCGTCTTGGAATTTATACACCTTGATTGAAATATGGTTTATTTGTGATGGCCCGTCATTATGGGTTGACCATCACTATTATTAGTGTTATTTAATATATATTGAAAATAACGCTATAGGAATTAGTGCTATGATAAAATCAAAGAAAGTTCCAATTCAAATCTATCTGGATCCCGATCAATTTAAAATGATTGATCTTTTATCTAAATCCAGGAACACATCTAAGGCAGCCACGATTCGAAATTGTATTGCTAAATATCTTGAAAACCTTCCTCTGGAAAATGACCCTGCTTTAAATCTTATGAATCTGGGTGCTTCGGAAAAAAAGGACATTTCGGTCAAGCATGATGACTATCTTACTGAATCGACCAGGTGGGATTCCGAATGAAAGATCGTAGCGTTTTTGTCGACACGGGTGCGTGGTATGCGCTGGCTGACAGAACCGATCAGCATCATACGCGAGCCGTTAAAAAATATCCTGCTCTTTTGAAGCAGCATCCTCATCTAACGACGACAAACCTGGTAGTCGCTGAAACTTACATTCTAATCCGCCGCGCACTGGGGCATCAATCCGCCATCTCTTTTTTGAACAATCTCTCATCGAGTCCACGGATAACTAAGATTTACTCCGACACCACATTGGAATTCAAAGCAGAGAAAATATTAGCCAAGTATCAAGATCAAGATTTCAGCTACACCGATGCTGTCAGTTTTGCTGCAATGCGCGAATTAAAAATCGGAAAAGCCTTTGCTTTTGATAGCCATTTTGTGACTGCCGGTTTCACAACGGTTTCTTAAACGATTTTAAGCACGACTATAATCTACTACAAATCATTGTGTGAGTAGGCAGAGTGTCGATTTCGTAATTTTCGCGATCTCTCACATAACAAAAGTATTCGTGGTTATTCGTGTTAATTCGTGGCTAATTTTACAATTTCGCCACCCGCCCCAGCTTGGTCGGGCCGGGCTTCGGCGCCGGCACCGGCACGGGAACCTCCTGCTCGATGACGCGCATGGTTTTCCATTTGCCGCCGAGAAACCGCAGATAAAATATCACGCCGAGCAGGGTGACGTAAGCGGTTGCCAGCACCCAGGCCAGCATCAGGCCTAATTCCAGCACTTCCACCACGAGATACACCGGGATAATCAGAATAAAAACGGAAAGCAGCACGGTCACGAACATCACATAGCGGGTATCACCGGCGCCTTTGATGGCCGAGCAAAAGATGATGTTCATGGCATCGAATAGCGAGTAGATCGCAACGAAACGCAGCAGAACCACGGCGTATCGATAAATCTCGCCAAAACTCTGCGGATCGGCATTATGTGCAAAGGGGGCCACAAAAATATCCGGAACCAGCACATAGGCCGCAGCGATGGCGATCATGTAGGCCAACGTCAGGTGGAAGCCCGAGTACGTGGCCGTCTGAGCCAGTCCGGGTCGGTCCGACCCCAGGTACTGGCCGACCAGCACGGAAATGGCAATCCCGAATCCGATCATGGGCATAAAGGCCAGGGTGTTGATGTTGAAAGCAATATTCGTGGCGGCCAGGCTGGCGGTTCCCAGGCGACCCACCACCAGGACAAATCCGGTGAATCCGGCAATTTCCAGAAAAAATTGCACACCGGATGGGAACCCGTAGCGCAGCAAACGCACGAATAGCTCCCGGTCAAACCGCCAACCCTTGATGGTGTGGTAGCTGCGGTTGGTATTTCCGCCGGCCAAAATCGCTAAAAACAGAAAAAAAGAGAATGCCCCGGCGGCCACCGTGGCAATACCCGCCCCGATAATCCCCAACTCGGGAAACCCCCAGCGACCGAATATCAGCGCATAATCGAGCACAAGATTGACCACTGTGGTCAGGGTATTGACCCACATCACGGGCCAGGTTTTGCCCCGGCCGCTAAAAAAGCCCGACAGCGCAAAAGAGGCAATGTAAAAAAAGCCGCCCAGGCACAAAATCTGAAAATAGGCTGCTTCATGTTGCTGAATCTGCGGGCTGTGCCCCACCAGGCGGAAGACCGGGCCGGCAAAAGGAATGGCGAGCAGGATCAGCACCCCCCCGATCAAAGACATATAGACGCCCTGCCAGAGGGCGGGCCCGATGCGATGATACCGCTTGGCGCCGTAGTACTGGGCCACAAAGGTGCTGACATAGCCGGCCGTGCCCATGAAAATGCTGACCATGGTGAAGTTGAGCATGCCGGCCGGCATGGCCGCCGCAATCGTCTCCGGTGAATACCACGCCAGAAACATTCGATCCACGAAGTGCTGAACCGACCAGCTGGCCGTGCTCAGAATCAACGGGATGGCAATGACCAGTATTTCACGGTAGCCCGCTTCTTTGTTCCATTTATGTTTTAGATACTGCATGTTCGATATTCTCCATTGGGAACGGCTTCAGTAGCTCACTGCTCGCGATAAGTCAAGGAAGATTGGCGACAAGATATAAAGTGGGAGCGACTTGCAGCCGCGATCATTTAATCTTACCCCTAACCTTTCAGAAATTCTTTATTGTAGGGTGGGCTGTACCCACCAAATAGCGCTGAATATAGCTGTCGAAGGTGGGCACAGCCCACCCTACACCAAAAACTCAGGAATCAACCAAGGGTGATATGCACCTATACCATTCCAATTTCGATTTAGCCCTGTATTTACGGGGATTGATGAACATTTCCATCAATTATTTATGCAACATCTGGGTTACGGCTGCAAGCCGCTCCTACGGGGGCTTTCGCGTTAGTTTGGACTTGTCGGATGAACGACTTGAATTTTAGCGTCTATTTACAGCTAAATTAGTTTTGGGTGTGTCAGGCGCGGCACGGATATTGGCGAGTCGTTGGACCCTGATCTCATCGCCGAAGGATTCTACCATGTCGTACCGGATCCTACTTGATCGCAACTATAACAGTGCCTATGTTGACACAATGCAGATCCCTGTGGATAACATTAGCGGCGCTACTGGACCCCGTCGGCACAAACGCTCACTCTGAAAGGGAGCGATGGCCCGCCGTAGCAGATATTTTATTGGGCCAATTTATTTTACATGGTTCGATTTTTTCAGCAAAGTCCGGCCGATTTTCTCGCTTTGCTTTGCACAGAATCTCGAAACAGATTTAGTTAGTGCCTGAACGAAAAGTGGCCGTTTTTCCAGTTAGCCCGGCCGCTAATTATCACTCATTAAATTACTGCCGTTCAAAACGATGGCGAACAATAGCAAATCAATATTTAGCAGCGTTTTCTCTAAA
>Ga0209678_1000265_pt1 | contig 19935 bp, 18 predicted proteins | sample WorMetilvaeELBA1_FD_187404 | JGI IMG/M metagenome (GOLD analysis project Ga0209678, IMG submission 187404) | Marine gutless worms symbiont microbial communities from Max Planck institute for Marine Microbiology, Germany - Olavius ilvae ELBA.1... ...
CGCCGGCATCGCCACTTCGGCCCAGGGCATCCAGGTCGACGCCCGCCTGCGCACCACCAACAAGCGGGTGTTTGCCGTCGGCGACGCCGCCGGTGGGCCGCAGTTCACCCACATCGCCGGCTATCACGCCGGCATCGTCATCCGCAACGCGCTGTTCCGCATGCCCGCCAAGGTGGACTACCGGGCGCTGCCCTGGGTCACTTTCACGGACCCCGAGCTGGCCCAGGTCGGCCTCACCGAGGCGCAGGCGCGCGAGCGGCACGGCACGATCCGCATCCTGCGCTGGCCGTTCGCCGAGAACGACCGCGCCCAGACGGAGCGCACGCCCCACGGCTTCGCCAAGGTCATCACCAGCAGGCGCGGCCGCATCCTGGGCGCTGGCCTCGTCGGCCCCCATGCCGGCGAGCTGCTGCAGCCCTGGTGCCTGGCGATTTCCCGCGGCCTCAAGATCGGTTCGATGGCGGGCGTCGTCGTGCCCTACCCGACGCTGGGCGAGGTCAACAAGCGCGCCGCCGGCAGCTTCTACACCCAAGCCCTGTTCAGTGAGCGCACGCGCCGCATCGTGCGCTTCCTGCTGCGTTTCGCCTAATCGGCCGTGCAGCGCCTGCTCGATCACGGCGGCGTCGCCGCGTTGTCCGAGCTCGTCTGGGCGCACGGCGTCAACGACCGGGCATAGCTGGCGGCGGCGTGCGCCGATGCGCACGTGACGCTGTTGGAGGCCGACGTGCAGCGCGCGCCCGACGGCCGGCTGGTGCTGGCCCATCCGCCGGCGCGCGACAGCGACCTGGACCTCGGCACCTTCCTCGATGCGGCGCTCAACGCCGGCAAGGGGATCAAGCTGGACTTCAAGCAGCCCGACATCGTCGCCGAAGCGCTCGCCGAGGTGGCGCGGCGCGCCCCGGCCGTTCCAGTGCTGGCCAACGCCGACGTATTGGACGGGCCGGGCGGCTATCGAAGCGGTTTCGACGCCACGGAGTTCGTCCTGACCGTAATCGAGGCGACACCCTCCGCCATCCTGTCGCTCGGCTGGGAGACCGGCTGGTACGACCCGACGCACGGCTACACCGCGGCGATGGCCGCCGAGATGCTGGAGCTGGTGGCGCTGGCCGCCGACGCTCACGTGCAGTTCGCGCTGCGCGCCGCCTATGTGCACGCCTCCTGGGACGTCGTCGCCGACCTCTTCGACCGAGCGCCCACGGCCTCGGCGCTGTTGTGGGACACGTTCGGCGACCCTTGCGACGCGGCGCTGGATGACTGGCTGCGCGCCACCCTGCCGGCCCACCGCACCAGCTTCGATCTGCGCTTCACGGCCCCGCGGAACGGGTAGCGCCGCGTACCGACGGAGCCGGATTTCTGCTACAACCGGCGGACTATGCAGCACCCTCGGCTTCGCAAGCTGCCGCGTCCGTTCGCCAGCCTGTCCGCCCGGCTGCTGCTGCTGACGCTCGCCTTCGTGATGCTGGCGGAGGTGCTGATCTACGCTCCGTCGATCGCCAACTTCCGCGTCGTTTTCCTTGAGGAATGCCTGGCCGCCGCGCGCCTTGCCGCCTTCGCGGTGGAGGCGACGCCGGACCACATGGTCAGCCGCGAGCTGACCGTCGAGCTGCTCAACAACGTCGGCGCCCACATCGTCGTGCTGCACGAGGCCGACCGCCGCCTGCTGCTGGCCAGCGAACTGCCGCTGGAGGTCGACCTGGAGGTCAAGCTGGACGACACCATGCCGATGCGGTCGATCTGGGAGGCCTTCGCCACGCTGGCGCAGACCGAGAACCGCATCCTGCGTGTGATGGGGCCGTCGTCCATGGAGCCCGACGTGTTGGTCGAGGTGCTGATGGACGAGGCACCGGTGCGCGCGGCGATGCTCGCGCACTCGCGCAACATCCTGCTGTTGTCGCTGGTCATCTCCGGGATCACCGCGGCGCTGGTCTTCCTGGCGCTGCACTGGCTGATGGTGCGGCCGCTGCGCCGCATGACCGAAGACATCACCGCCTTCGCCGACAACCCGGAGAACGCCACCGTCGGCGTGCGGCCCAGCGGGCGCGGCGACGAGATCGGCGTCGCCGAGGCGGTGCTGTCCGACATGCAGGCGGCGATCCGCGCCTCGCTGAAGCAGCGCGAGCACTTGGCGGCGCTCGGCTCGGCAGTCAGCAAGATCAGCCACGACCTGCGCGGCATCCTGTCGACGGCGGTCTTGATCTCCGACCGCCTGGCCGCGGTCGAGGAGCCGGAGGTCAAGCGCATCGCACCGCGCCTGATCGACAGCATCGACCGGGCCATCAACCTGTGCGCCCAGACGCTGAACTTCGCGCGCGACGAGGGGCCGCAGATCGAGCGGGCGTCGTTCGCGTTGCGTGGTCTGGTCGAGGAGGTCGCGGGCGACATGGCGGCGCTGGCCGAGCCCGGCGGCGACCCGTGCAGCTCGCCACTGGTCAACGAGGTGGCGCCCGACATTGAGGTCAGCGCCGACCGCGGCCAGCTCTACCGCGTCTTCTCGAACCTGGCGCGCAACGCGCTGGAGGCCGGCGCCGACCAAGTGCGGGTCGCGGCGGCGAACGGCGACGGCCGGGTCTCGATCGACGTCAGCGACGACGGCCCCGGGCTGCCGCCGAAAGCGCGCGACAAGTTGTTCCGGCCGTTCACCGGCAGTGCGCGCCAGGGCGGCACGGGTCTGGGCCTGGTCATCGCCCGCGACGTCATGCGCGCCCATGGCGGCGACATCGAACTGGTCAGCAGCGACGCTGAAGGCACCGTCTTCCGGTTGGACCTGCCGTTCGATGGCTGAGGCGGCGGCGCGGGCCGACTGGGACCCGGCGCAGTACGGCCGCTTCGCTACCGAGCGGGCCCGGCCCGGCCTCGACTTGCTGGCCCGCCTTGCCGACGAGACGCCAAGCCAGGTCGTCGACCTCGGCTGCGGCCCCGGCAACCTGACGGCGCGGCTGCAGCGGCAGTGGCCACGCGCGCATGTGCTCGGCGTCGACAATTCACCGCAGATGCTGGCGGCGGCGCGCCGCGACCACCTGGGGCTGGCGTGGCAGCGCGCCGACATCGCCGACTGGCGGCCCGACCGGCCGCCGGACCTGATCTTCGCCAACGCGTCCCTGCACTGGCTGCCCGACCATGCGGCGCTGCTGCCGCGGTTGCTGGGCAGCCTCGCCGCCGCCGGCGTGCTTGCGGTGCAGATGCCGCGCAGCCACGACCTGCCGTCCCACGTGGCCATGCGCCAGGCCGCGGCCGACTTCCCGGCCACCGCCGAAATGGCGTCGCGCGCGGACCCGGTCGCCACGCCGCAGGCGTACTACGACCTGCTGGCGCCGCACGCGGCGGCGCTCGACATCTGGGAGGTCGACTACCTGCACGCGCTCCAGGGCGACGATGCGGTCGTCGAGTGGACCAAGGGCACCGGCCTGCGCCCGCTCTTGAAGGCGCTGGGCGACGAGGCGGAGGCGTTTCTCGCGCGCTACCAGGCGCTGATCGCCGCGGCCTACCCGCGCCGCCCCGACGGCGTCACGCTCTACCCTTTCCGCCGGCTGTTCATCGTCGCCCGGCGCTGAGGCTTTCACGCGTTCTCACAACGCCTTGACCCGGCCTTGTGGCGCCGCCGCGCGACGCCATCTGGCGGGGCAGGACGACAGCCACAGGACGCCCGATGCAGCGTGCCGCCTCCCTCCTGCTCCCGCTCGCCGCGCTGGCGATCGCCATCTTCGCCTTGGCCTGCACCGCGCAGGCGGCGCCGCGGGCCGAGCTGTGGCAGCGCTGGGCCGCGCACTCGCCGGGCACCTCGGCGAGCGTCGACCACGGCGCTTGGGACCTTCTCTTGGGCCGCTACCTGACCCCGCACGAGGACGGCGTCGCGCGCTTCGACTACGCCGGCGTCTCGGCCGCGGACCGCCGCGCCCTCGACGGCTATATCGCGGCGCTCGAGGGCGTCGACGTCGACGCGCTGGCGCGGCCCGAGCAGTTCGCCTCCTGGGTCAACCTCTACAACGCGGTGACGGTCAAGACGGTGCTGGACCACTACCCGGTCGACAGCATCCGCGACATCGATATCTCGCCGGGGCTGTTCGCCGACGGGCCGTGGGGCAAGGCGCTGGCGGAGGTGGCGGGCGAGCCGCTGAGCCTCGACGACATCGAGCACCGGATTCTGCGGCCGATCTGGCGCGACCCGCGCGTGCACTACGCCGTCAACTGCGCCGCGCTGGGCTGCCCAAACCTGGCGCCGCGGGCCTTTACGGCGGCCAATACGGAGGCGCAGCTGGAGGCGGCGGCGCGGGCCTACGTCAACCACCCGCGCGGCGTCATGGCGCGTCGCGGCAAGCTGGTCGTCTCCAGCATCTACATCTGGTTCAAGGCCGATTTCGGCAATACCGACCCGGGCGTCATCGACCACCTGAAGGCCTACGCCCGGCCCGACCTCGCCGCCCGGCTGATGGACGCGCGCCGCATCGACGACCATACCTACGACTGGGCGCTGAACGGGATCGCCTCGCCCGGTTCCTGAGGCGCCGCCGGAAGGCCATACTCCGGCGCCATGCTCATCGCGCTCGCCGGTCTCTCGCTCGCCGTCTGGCTCTACCTGCTGCTGCTGCACGGCCGGTACTGGCGTGCCGACCAGCGGCTCGACGATTTGACGCCGGCGGCTACGCCCAGCGTCGTCGTCGTGGTCCCGGCTCGCAATGAGGCCGACGTCGTTGCGACGGCGCTGACGTCGCTGCTCCAGCAGGACTATGCCGGCATTCAGGTGATCCTGGTCGACGACGGCTCCGATGACGGCACCGGCGACATGGCCCGGGCGCTCGACGATCCGCGCCTGACGGTGCTGGCCGCGCCACCGCGCCCGCCCGGCTGGGTCGGCAAGATGTGGGCGGTCGAGACCGGCGTCGCGGCGGCCGCGGAGCTGGCGCCGGACGCCAGCTACGTCCTGCTGACCGACGCCGACATCGCGCACGATCCGGGCACCGTCCGCTGTCTGGTGGCCAAGGCCGAGCGCGACGACCTCGCGCTCGCCTCCCTGATGGTGCGGCTGCACTGCCGGGGGCCGTGGGAACGCCTGCTGATCCCCGCGTTCGTCTACTTCTTCCAGCAGCTCTACCCATTCCCGTGGGTCAACGACCCGCGGCGGCGCACGGCCGGTGCCGCCGGCGGCTGCATGCTGGTGCGCCGCACGGCGCTCGAAACCGCCGGCGGCATCGCCGCGGTGAAGGGCGCGCTCATCGACGACTGCGCCCTGGCCCGCGTGCTGAAGCGCCAGGGGCCGGTCTGGCTCGGCCTCGGCACGGCCGAGCGTTCGCTGCGCGCCTACGGCGGCCCGGGCCCGATTTGGCGCATGATCGCGCGCAGCGCTTACGCGCAGCTACGCTTCTCGCCCGTGCTGCTGGCCCTCTGCGTCGTCGGCATGGCGCTCGTCTACCTGGTGCCGCCGGGGCTTGCGCTCACTTGGCCGTCGCGCGAGGCCGGGGCACTTGCGGCTGCGGCCTGGGCCGTCATGGCGATCACCTACGTGCCGACGCTGCGGCTCTACGGCCAGCGCCCTGTGTCGGCGCTGCTGCTGCCGCTCGCCGGGCTGTTCTACACCCTCGCCACGCTCGACTCCGCGCGCCGCCATTGGCTGGGCCGCGGCGGCGAGTGGAAGGGGCGGGTGCGCGCCGGAGCGTGAGGGCGCGTCCGGCGGCGTGCAACCGCTAGCGGCTGGACAGCACCCTCAATTCCGCCAATGATCCGCGCCAGTCGCCTGTGCGCGCCCGACTCGCCCCGCTTCGCTAGCGCGAGACCCGGCCGCGCCTGCCTCGCGGGTCGCCTTTGCTCGACTTCCGTCCGGTCTTCTTCGTCATCGGCATTCTGTTGACCACCTTGGCCGTGGCCATGGTGCTGCCGGCGATCGCCGATCTGGCGGTGAAGAACCCGGACTGGCAGGTCTTCCTGGCGGCATCCGGCCTGACGCTGTTCGTCGGCGGTGCCTTGATTTTCACCACGCGCAGCCGCGACATGGCGCTGGGCGTGCGCCAGGCCTTCGTCTTGACGACGGCCAGCTGGCTGGCGCTGACCGCGTTCGCGGCGCTGCCGTTTACCTTCGCCGAGCTGGGCCTGAGCTACACCGACGCCTTCTTCGAGGCGATGTCGGGCATCACCACGACGGGTTCGACCGTCGTCGTCGGGCTCGACGCGGCGCCGCCCGGCATCCTGTTGTGGCGGGCGCTCTTGCAGTGGCTGGGCGGCATCGGCATCATCGTCATGGCGGTCGCCGTCATGCCCATGCTGCAGGTCGGCGGCATGCAGCTGTTCCGCACCGAGAGCTCGGACCGTTCGGAGAAAGTGCTGCCGCGCGCGGCGCAGCTGGCGAACGCCATCGGCGCGATCTACCTGGCACTGACGCTCGTCTGCGCCGCCGCCTACTGGTTCGCCGGCATGAGCGGCTTCGAGGCGCTGGCCCACGCCATGACGACCATCGCGACGGGCGGCTTCTCGACCCAGGACGCTTCGCTCTCCTACTTCAACAGCGCCGCGGTCGACTGGATCGCCGTTGCCTTCATGATCTTCGGCAGCCTGCCTTTCGTGCTCTACCTCCAGGCCATGCGCGGCCGGCCGCTGGCGCTGTGGCGCGACGGCCAGGTGCGCTGGTTCCTCAGCATCGCCTTCTTCGCCGTCGCGCTGATGATGGTCTGCTACGCCTCCGTGCACAGCGACCCGTTCTGGTTCGGGCTGCGCAACGCCGCGTTCAACACGATCTCGATCATGACCGGCACCGGCTATGTGACCCAGCCGTTCGACACCTGGGGCGGCTTCGCCATGCCGTTCTTTTTCATCATCATGTTCATCGGCGGCTGCGCCGGCTCGACCACCTGCGGCATCAAGATCTTCCGCATCCAGGTGCTCTACGCCATCGCCAACGTGCAGATGAAGAAGCTCTTGCAGCCACACGGCGTCTTCATCCCCTACTACAACCGGCGGCCGATCCCGGAGGGGGCGGCGACGTCGGTCCTCAGCTTCCTGTTCCTCTACGTGCTGGTCTTCGCGTTCCTGACCGCGGTGCTGGGCGTGCTCGGCCTCGACTTCGTCACGGCGCTGTCGGGCGCGGCGACGGCGATTTCGAACGTCGGCCCGGGGCTCGGCGAGGTCATCGGCCCCTCCGGCAACTTCGCGCCGTTGCCGGACACCGCGAAGTGGGCGCTGTCGGCCGGCATGCTGCTGGGCCGCCTGGAGCTGTTCACCGTCCTGGTGCTGTTCGCCCCCGCCTTCTGGCGGGACTAGAGGTCGGCCCGTGAGCGACGCCGCGACCGATCTGCTGCGCGACCTGGTGGGCTTCGACACCACCTCGGCGCTCAGCAACCTGCCGCTCATCGACTACGTGCGCGACTACCTCAACGGCCACGGCATCGCGGCGACGCTGGTCTCGAGCGACGACGGCACCAAGGCGAACCTCTACGCGACACTCGGTCCCGCGCGGCCGGGCGGCGTCGTGCTCTCCGGCCACACCGACGTGGTGCCGGTCGCCGACCAGGACTGGGCGAGCGACCCGTTCACGCTGAGGGCCGGCGACGGCCGTCTGTACGGCCGCGGCACGACCGACATGAAGGGCTTCATCGCCGTCGCGCTGGCGCTGGTGCCGGCGTTCCTGCGCCGTGACCTCAAGCGCCCGATCCACCTGGCGTTCTCCTATGACGAGGAGATCGGCTGCCTTGGCATCCCCGGCCTCTTGTCGCGCCTGGGCGCGGACCTGCCGCAGCCGGCCTACTGCGTCGTCGGCGAGCCGACCGGCATGAAGGTGGCGACCAGCCACAAGGGCGTGGCGACCTTCGAGACCACCGTCACCGGCGTGCCGGCGCACTCCTCCTCGCCCCAGTTCGGCGTCAGCGCGAATGCCTATGCGGCCCGCATCGTCGCGCACCTGCTGGAGGTGGCGGAGCGGCTGGCCGCACAGCCGGAGCCCGAGAGCGGCTTCACGCCGCCCGTGACGACGCTGAACGTCGGCCGGCTGGACGGCGGCACGGCGCTCAACATCCTGGCCGGCCACTGCACCATCGGCTGGGAACTGCGCCCCCTGCCCGGCACCGACGCCCAGGCCCTGGCCGCCGAAATCGACGCCCACATCGCCACCGAAATCCTGCCGCGCATGCGCGCCGAACACGCCGACGCCAATATCGTGACGAAACCGCGCGCGGCGATCCCGCCCCTGACGCCCGACCCCAGGGCCGCGGAATGGGCGCTGGCGCTGAGCGGCCAGAACGACACCATCGCCGTTCCCTACGGCGCCGAAGCGGGCCTGTTCCAGAGCCACGGCATCGCCACGGTGCTGTGCGGCCCCGGCGACGTCGCCCAGGCCCACCAGCCCAACGAGTACGTCGAGACGGCCCAGCTCGAGGCCTGCGAGGCGTTGCTGAAGCGCGTGGGAGACTGGGCGGCGCGGGGGACGGATTAGGTCCGTCGTGGGCGACTAACAGCGGGCACCAAACACAAGGGCCTCACCCTGAGCCTGTCGAAGGGCCGGGCCCTGGTGCGGGGCACGCCCTCGTGCTTCGTCAGGCTCAGCATGAGGGCTTGAGGGTGTTGGCGTCGCCCTCCGCTTGCGAGCGAGTACAGCGACCAAACTCAAGGGCCTCACCCTGAGCCTGTCGAAGGGCGGGGCCCGTGGCGCGATCGAACGTCGCGCCCCCTACCGCAGGTACAGCTTCAGGTGCTTGCGGATCGCGGCTTCGACCTCGCGGTCGAGGTCGGTCATCATCGCTTCGGTCAGCGAGAACCAGACCTGGTCGCGCTCGGCGAGGGAGGCGTTCTCGGCCACGGTGCGTGAGCGCTTGACCGTCGAGGTGACGCCGCCCAGGCGCACGCCGGCGCGGTCGTAGATGTCGATCTCGATCGCCAGCGTGGCGTCGTAGCGTTCGGACTGGTCGGTCGTGAACACGCCCTCCAGGCCGTCCGAGCCCTTGAGCTTGGTCTCGACGACGCCGGCGTCGACGATGGTGAACACCGCGCGACCCTCCGGCCCGCCGGGCTGCAGGCGGTCGCGGGCCCAGCGCGTCGCCGCGGCGGCGGGCGCCACGGGCATCTGGTGCTCGACGTTGGGCGCGCGCAATGGTGGCACGTAGGCGTCTTTGACTTCGATCTCCGCGGCGGCCAGCCGGATCGGCTCCAGGTGGCTGTACGTCAGCTCCGGAAAGCTGGTGCGTGGCGGCGTCTGGCAGGCGGCCAGCACCAGCGCCAGCAACGCCACCGGGAGCGCGTGCAGATGTCGGCGCTCAAACATGGAACAGGGTCTCCAGTTCGTTTTCCTCGAAGGCGTAGATCGAGCTGCAGAACTCGCAGGTCACCTCGACCCGGCCGTCGGCTTTCAGTTCGGCGATCTCGTCGTCCGGCAGGCGGCGCAGCACGGAGACCATGCGCTCGCGCGAGCAGCGGCAGCCGCGGTTGAGGCTGCGCGGCCGGAAGACGCGCACGCCGTCCTCGTGGAACAGGCGGTAGAGCAGCGTGCCGCCGGACAACGCCGGGTCCAGCAGCTCCGCACTCGTCATCGTCGCCATCAGCAGCATGGCGCGGCGCCACGGGTCCTCGGTGTCGTCGGAGGCCAGGACCGCGCGGCCGCCGTCCTCCGGCAGGCGCTGCAGCATCAGCGCCGTCGCCCGCCAGCCGCCATCGCTGCGGCCGGCGGCGAGCTGGATCGCCGTGTCGATCTGCTCCGACTGGCGGAAGTAGAACTGGGCGCACTCGGCCAGCATCTCGCCCTTCAGCTCGACGATGCCCTGGTAGCGCTCGGTGTGGTCGCCCTGGTCGACGGTGAAGGCGAGAAAGCCGCTGCCCAACAGCGCGCGCGGCGAGCCGTCGGCGGCCGCGGCCAGCCGTTCTTCGTCGACCGTGGCATAGCCGCGCAGCGCGCCCTCGCTAGTGACGTCGGCGACCATCAGCGGCACCGGGCCGTCGCCCTGGGCCTGCAGCGTGAACACGCCTTCGTACTTGAGGGCGCCGGCCAGCGCCGCGGTCAGCGCCAGCCCCTCGGCCAGGAGACCCGCGACCGGCGCCGGGTAGGCGTGGCGGCTCAGCACGTCGTCGACCAGGCCGCCCAGGCGCACGACCCGGCCGCGCAGCGTCGGCGCCACACCCTGGCTGTGGGTCTCCAGCTGGAACGGCAGCACGACGTCGTCGGCGGCGCCGATGCGGCCGGCAGCGGCGCCGGAGAGCGGCATCTCAGACATCGTCGAGCGCGTCCACCAGGCACCAGCACAGGATCGCCTTCTGGGCGTGCAGGCGGTTCTCCGCCTCGTCCCAGACGGCGGACTGCGGCCCGTCCATGACCTCGTCCGTCACCTCGTCGCCGCGATGGGCCGGCAGGCAATGCAGGAAGATCGCGTGCGGCGCCGCATGCGCCATCAGGCCGGCGTCGACGCGGTAGGGCTCGAGCAGGGCGCGGCGGCGCGCCTCCTCTGCCTCGTCGCTCATCGACACCCAGGTGTCGGTGACGACGCAGTCCGCGCCCGACACCGCCGCGACGGGATCGTCGCCGACGAGGATGCGGCCCTGGCGTTCGGCCGTCCAGGCGAGCGCCGCGGCCGAGGGCGGCAGCTCCTTGGGACAGGCCAGGCGCAGCTCGAAGCCGAACTGCACCGCGGCATGGATCAGGCTGGTCGCCATGTTGTTGCCATCGCCGCTCCAGGCCACGGTCGTGCCGGCGATGTCGCCCAGGCGCTCCTCGATCGTCATGACGTCGGCCATCACCTGGCAGGGGTGCGAACGGTCGGTGAGGCCGTTGATCACCGGTACGCCGGCGTGCGCCGCCATCTCCAAGAGCTTCGCGTGGTCCGTCGCGCGCAGCATGATGACGTCGGCATAGCGCGACAGCACGCGGGCGGTGTCGGCGATGGTCTCGCCGCGCCCAAGGTGCGTGTTGGTGTGGTCCAGCACGACGACCTCGCCGCCCAACTGGCGGGCCGCCAGCTCGAACGAGACGCGGGTGCGCGTGCTCGGCCGCTCGAACATCATGGCCAGCGTCTTGCCGGCCAGCGGCGCGGCGCCGATGCCGTCGTACGGCTGGCCCGCCTTCAGTGCCGCGCTCAAGTCGGCGATGTGGCGCAGGTCCGCCGGCGCCGTCCGGTCGAGGTCCAGGAAGTGGCGCGGCTCAGGCATCTCCCGAGACCGGTTCCGGAATTGCCGGCGCCAACGCGGCGGCGGCGTCGCTGAGCTTCGCCAGCGCCTCGTCGACCTCCGCCTCGCCGATGATCAGCGGCGGCAGGATGCGGACGACGTTCTCCGCCGCCGGCACCAGCAGCAGGCCGCGCTCGAAGCACGCCTTGGCGAAGTCGGCGTTGACCAGCGGCTCGGCGATGCGCAGGCCCAGGATCAGGCCGCTGCCGCGCACTTCGGCGACGACGTCCGGCCGCGCCGCCGCCAGATCCTCCAGGCGGCCGCGCAAGTGCCCACCGATGCGCTGGACGTTTTCCAGGAATCCGTCGTCCAGGATGACGTCCAGGACCGCATTGGCCGCGGCCATGGCCAGCGGGTTGCCGCCGAAGGTGGTGCCGTGGCTGCCGGCGGGCAGCTGGGACGCCGTGCGCTCTGTCGCCAGGATGGCGCCGCAGGGGAAGCCGCTGGCGATGCCCTTTGCGGCGGCCAGGATGTCGGGCGTCACGCCGGCCCATTCGTGGGCGAACAGCTTGCCGGTGCGGCCGAAGCCGCACTGCACCTCGTCGAAGATCACGAGCAGGTCGTACTCGTCGGCCGCGGCGCGCAAGCCCTTGAGGAACTCGGGCGAGGCCGCCCGGATACCGCCTTCACCCTGCACCGGCTCGACCAGGATCGCCGCCGTCTCGGGCGTGACCCGGTCGCGTAGCTCGTTGAGGTTGCCGAAGGGCACCTGGTCGAAGCCCTCGAGCGCCGGCCCGAAGCCCGTCAGGTACTTGGCGTTGCCGGCCGCCGAGAGCGTCGCCATGGTGCGCCCGTGGAACGCGCCCGTGCAGGTGATCACCCGCACCTTCTCCGGGTGGTCGGTCTCGTGCCAGTAGCGCCGCGCCAGCTTCAAGGCACCCTCGACCGCCTCGGCGCCCGAGTTGCAGAAGAACACGCTGTCGGCGAACGAGGCGGCGACCAGCCGCTCGGCATAGCGCTCCTGCTCCGGGATGCCGTAGAGGTTCGAGGTGTGCCACAGCTTCTGCGCCTGCGCGGTCAGCGCAGCGACCAGGTGAGGGTGGCAGTGGCCCAGCGCGTCGACCGCGATGCCCGAGCCGAAATCGAGGAATCGTCGCCCGTCCGTGGCCGTGAGGTAAGCACCCTCGCCACAGTCGAAGGCGACGTCGGCCCTCGCATAGGTCGGCATCACTGCGGGTATCACCGCGCTGGCTCCTTCGTGTCTTGCGGCTGTCAGGGGCGCGCCCGCCCGGGGCGCGCGCAAGGCCGCGAGTAAGCCGTGGCGGCGAAGGGCTTGTCAACACTACCGCCGTCTGTCGCGGTGCTACGGCGAAGGTGGGCCGGCCCCTGGCGTGAAAGCCTCGTGGCGGTCGGTGAATCCCTTGAGCGCGAAGGATCCGAGCCGGCGCGCCGCGAGCTCGCCCTGGTCGACGAAGGGGCGCGACAGGATGATCGTCTCGCCGCGTTCGGCGCACAGCGTCTGCAGCCGGGCGGCCAGGTTGACCGCGGGGCCGATCACCGTGAAGTCGAGCCGCCCCTCGGCGCCGATGTTGCCGTACTCGACGTCGCCGACGTGCAGCACGATGCCAAAGTCGATGGGTGCCAGGTCGGCCGCCACCCGGCGCTCGTTCAGCTCGGCGATCCGGCTGCGCGCCGCCACCGCGCCGTCGAGCGCCCGCCGGGCGGCCTTGCGGGCGCTGCCCTTGCGGCGGCTGAAGGAGAACACTGCCAGCATGGCGTCGCCGATGAACTTGAGGACCTCGCCGTCGCGCGCCTCGACCGCGTCGACCATGACCTCGAAGAAGTCGTTCAGCATCGCGATCAGGTCCTCGCGCGCGACCGTGTTCGACAACGCGGTGAAGCCGCGCAGATCGCAGAACCAGACGACCGCGTGCATCGTTTGGATCATGCCGCGCTTGACCTTGCCGTCGAGCACGCGCGGGCCGGCGACAGAGCCGACATAGGTCTCCAGCAGCGCCCTCGAGCTGCGCCTGAGGGTCTGGATCTCGAAGACCATCGCCACCGTCGGCATCAGCGACAACAGGAGCGCGACCTGCGCGTCGCTGAAGCCCCGCGCCGACTTCGTCGCGAACGTCATCGCCTTCGTCGAGCCGTCGCTGAAGGGTGCCGGCAGGGCAAGGTAGTCCCGGAAGCCCTCCCGGCGCAGGTCCGGCAGGATGGTGAATTCGTCCGGCTGCGGTTGCGGCGAAATGCGGAAATGCAGCGGCCCGCCGCCGCCGTAGATCGACCGCAGGGGGCTGTTCTTCAGCATGCGGACGTTTTCGGGCTGCATGCGCCAGAAGCGCTCGACGGGCGGCTCGCCGGCGTTCCAGTAGACCGCCGAGGTGTCGAGGTTGGGGTGCAGGATCGGGATCGCCGTGGTGATCCGGTCGATCGGCACCCCGGCGCCGACCAGCCGTTTGGCCAGCTCGTCGACGAACACCCCGCGGTCGCCGATCAGGCGTCCCGGACCCTCGAGCCAGGCGACGATCGCGCTCGCGCTCGCGCGTTTGGATTTGGCCAAGACAGGCTTCCCACGGCCGACGGTGGCCCACCGAGTGTATCAGCAAGGGCAAGGACAGCCCGCCGTGCGATAGTCGCGCACCGCTATGGGAAAGGAGGCCTGCCATGATCTCCGGCGCGCATGCCATCGTTTGCAGCACCGATGCCGAGGCCGACCGGGCCTTCGTGCGGGGCGTGCTGAACTTCCCGGGCATCGATGCCGGTGGCGGCTGGCTGATCTTCGCCCTGCCGCCGGCGGAACTGGCGTTCCATCCCGCCGAGGAGAACGGCCGCCACGAGCTCTTCCTGATGTGCGACGACGTCGCGGCGCTGGTGCAGACGCTGGCCGAGGAGGACGTGCCGACGGCGGAGATCAGCGACCAGGGCTGGGGCCTTGTGACCCACGTCGAGCTCCCCAGCGGCAGCCGGCTGGGCGTCTACCAGCCGAAGCACCCGACGGCGCTGTCGCCCGCTCCGGTTCAGGCTCCGTCCTAGCTCTTCAACCGGTAGCCGGTCGCGAACATGCGGTAGGTGATCAGGAACAGCACGACGTTCACCCCCGTCATTACGGCGATGCCCAGGCCCACGTCGGCGTCGGCGCGGCCGATGAAGCCGGCGCGGAAGCCGTCGATCATGTAGAAGAACGGGTTGAAGTGCGCGACCGTCTGCCAGACCGGCGGCAGGCGCTCGATCGAATAGAACGTGCCGGAGAGGAACGACAGCGGCGTGACGACGAAGTTCGTCACCGCGGCGATGTGGTCGAACTTCTCCGACCAGATGCCGCCGATCATGCCCAACAGCGACAGCATCAGCGAGGCCGCGACGGCGTGGAAGGCGATCAGGCCGAAATTGGCGATGCCGTAGTCGACGAACCCGCGCATCACCAGCGCCGTGACGCTGCCGATCATCACGCCGCGCGTCACGCCGGACGCGGCATAGGCAAGAGTCAGCTCCGCGGCGCTCAGCGGCGGCATCAGCACGTCGACGATGTTGCCCTGGATCTTGGAGATGACGAGCGAGGAGGAGGTGTTGGCGAAGGCCTGCTGGGCGATGGTCATCATCACCAGGCCCGGCGCCAGGAAGATCGCGAAGGGCCCGTCGCCGACCATGCGCACCGCGCCGCCCAGAGCCAGGGTGAAGATCGCCAGGAACAGCAGCGTGGTGACGACCGGCGCGATCAGGGTCTGGGTGTAGACCTTGAGGAAGCGGCGCACCTCCTTGGCGTAGAGCGTCCACAGCCCGAACCAGTTGACCGGGCCGAAGCGCCGCGGCTGCGGCGGCCCGGCCATGACCCCCAGGTCGGCCGCGTCGCCGGCCGTGGGCGGCGGTTCGCGGTAGTACAGCGTGTCCTCAGGGATCTGGGTCATGCGACGGTTCCAGGCGTGGGCCGAAGTAGATACGCCCGCCCGGCACATGTGGCAACGGCCCGGGCCGCTGTGCCAAGGTCGCGCCATGGCGGAGACGAAGCGTCGCCGGCGATCACGCCCCGTAACCCGCGAGCGGCTGGAACGCGCGGCGCTGCACTACCTGGAGCGCTATGCCAGCTCCGCCGCCAACCTGCGCCGCGTGCTCGGGCGCCGCGTCGCGCGCTCGGCCCAACTGCACGGCACCGACGCGGCCGAAGGCGCCGCCTGGGCCGACGCCATCGTCGCCAAGTTCACCGACCGCGGCCTCTTGGACGACGCGGCCTACGCCGAGGCGCGCGCCCGCTCGCTGCTGCGCCAGGGCCGCGGCCCGCGCCGCATCGCCGCGACGCTGCGCCAGAAGGGCGTGGCCGGCGAGCTGATCGAGCGCGCGCTCGCGGCGCTGGGCGAGGCGTACGCCGATCCCGAGCTGGCCGCCGCCTGCCGCCACGCCCAGCGCCGGCGCCTGGGTCCGTTCGGCCCGCCGGCCGGCCGCGCGGACCGGCGCGAGCGCGAGCTTGCCTCGCTGGGCCGCGCCGGGTTCAGTTACGAGGTGGCGCGCCGGGTCGTCGAGGCCGTCTCGGCCGAGGCGCTGGAAGCCGATCTGGCAGTCGGTCGGGACCTGGAGCCGGGAGGCATCTGACATGTCCGACGTTGAGGACGGTTTCGGGCAGCAGGTCGACTGGGGCGAAGTCGCCGAGCCGGACGCGCGCGGCCTGATCTTCGCCTTCCTGTTCGACCGGGCCGGCGGCGCGCGCCGCGTCGGCTGGGACGAGATCGACACGTGGACGCCAGCGGACGGCCTCTTGTGGCCGCACTTCGAACGCAAATTGCCGGAGGTGAGGGACTGGCTGGCCGGCCCGGGCGGTCTCTCTCGCACCGACGCCAGCGCGCTGTTGCAGCAGGACACGCGGCCGCGCGTCCTGAGCCACGACGACAAACTCCTGCTGGTCCTCCGCGGGGTGAACTTGACGCCGGGATCCGACCCGGAGGACATGGTCAGCCTGCGCCTGGGGGGCGAGCCGGACCGCCTGATCTCGATCCGGCTGCGGCGGCACTACACCATGCACGAGCTGCGCAGGGCCTACGAAGAGGGGGCAGGGCCCGAGCGCTGCGGCGCCCTGCTGGCCGAAATCGTCGCGCGGGTCGTGCGCAAGATGACGCCGATCGTGGAGCAGATCGACGGCACCGTCGACGACCTGGAGGAACGCATGATCGGCGACCTGAGCGAGACGGTTGTCAGCGACCTCACATCCGTGCGGCAGCGGATCGTGGCGCTGCGCCGCTACATCACGCCTCAGCGCGCGGTCCTGCAACAGCTCCACAAGGACGCACCCGACTGGTTCGCCCGGCAGGACAAGGCGCGGCTGCGCGAAATCGCCAACGATATGGCGCGGCTCTCCGAGTGGCTGGACTCCGAGCGGGAGCGCGCGGCGCTGCTGAACGACCAGGTGTCGAACCGCATGTCGGAGCGGGTCGGCCGCAACGTCTATGTGCTGTCGGTGCTCGCCGGACTTCTGCTGGTGCCGACCTTGTTCGCCGGCCTGCTGGGCGCCAACGTGGCCGGCATCCCCGGCCAAGATACGTCGTGGGCGTTCGCCGCCGTGATCGGCGTGACCGTCGCGATCATCGGCGTCGAGCTCTGGTTGCTGCGGCGGCTGAAGCTGATCTAGGTCACGTCGTCTGCAGCACCGCCCGAGGTCGACGTGCCGGGTTGGGGCGCATCGCGTTTCGGTTGCGCCTTTTCCAACGGGTCGCCCGTCGGCGACGCCGCCGCGGCCTGGTCGACCAGAAAGTGCGCCGGCGGTGCCTTGCCCGTCTTGTCCTCGCCGAAATACAGCGTCGTGTGCGGGAACGGGATCTCGATGCCGTGGGCGTCGAAGGCGTGCTTCATGCGCCGGTTGAACTCGCGCTTGACGCTCCACTGCTGGACGGGCCGAGTCTTGAACCGCACGCGCACGACGACGGCGCTGTCGGCGAAGGCGTCGACCCCGATGATCTCCAGCGGCTCGAGGATCTTCCAGGAGAACTCCGGGTCCTGGCGCAGGTCCTCCGCCACTTCGTTCAGCACCTCGACGACCTCGTCGGTGTTCTCGCGGTAGGCGACGCCGACGTCCAAGACGGCGAAAGAGAAGTCCTTGGTCAGGTTCTCGACGGTGGTGACCTCGCTCCACGGTACCGTGTGCACGACGCCGTGCAGGTCGCGCAGCGTGATGGTGCGGATCGTCGTGCCCTCGACCCCGCCGATATGCCCGCCGACGCGGGCGACGTCGCCGACCGAGACCGAGTCCTCGACCAGGATGAAGAGGCCGGTGATGATGTCCTTCACCAGCGTCTGCGCGCCGAAGCCGATGGCCAGGCCGACGACGCCGGCGCCGGCCAATAGCGGCGCGATGTTGAGGCCGAGCTTGTCGAGCGCCACCAGCACCACGATCACCACCAGCACGACGCGCACGACGTTGCGGATCAGCGGCAAGAGGGTGCGGATGCGGCCGGAGCGCTCGATCAGCTTGCCGGTCCGATCGGTGCGGCTGAGATAGCGCTCGACCCAGGCGTTGACCGCCTCAAGCACGACCAGCGCGATGGCGACGATCAGCGCGATGGAGACCGCGCCGCGCACGATGGCCGCGCCCTCCGGCGTCGCCAGCAGCGCCAGGACGTCGAGCTGCCATGCCTGCAACAAGGCGACGACGGCGACCAGCCAGACGAGGACGCGCAACGCCGTCTGCAGGCCGGGCAGGTAGAGATTGGCCCGCGCCTGCAAGTAGGGGAAGCGCGCGCGGGTTGCCTCGTCCAGCCGGAACATCCGCTGCAGGCCGCGCTCGAGGCCGAGGCTGACCATGGTCGCGACCAGCACGATGCCGATGCTCAGCGCGGTCGCGCTGGCCAGGAAGGCGAAGCCGCCTTCTGTCTCGAGCAGCCACAGGACGAGCAGCAGCAGGATCAGTGTGATCGCCAGGCCGTGCCAGGTGTCGGCGAGCCGCTCGCGCCAGGCGCCGGCGTCGTCGGCCTCCTCGCCGTCGCCGGGACGCGTGCCCCGGATCGCCTGCGCAATGGCGGCACGGTTCTGGCGCACGAGGACGATCGCCATGCCGGCGAGCACGAGGCCGAGCACCTTGAGCAGCACCTCGCGCGCCGACGACGGCAGGCCCAGGACGGCCATCGCCTCGACGAGGAAGTACCAGGGCACGCCGACGAGCACGAACCGCCGCAGCCAGACATAGGCGTAGTTGGCGTTCACGTCGGACATCTCGAACAGGCGCAGCTGGACCAGGCGCGGCGTCAGCACCATGCGCCCGACGATCAGCGGCAGGCGCCCGATGACGAAGGCGTTGACCAGCGTCAGCGCCGCCAGCCGGCCGATCAGGTTCGGCTTGGTCAGCGGCAGCACCAGGTTCGCCGCAAAGGCAAAGACAGCGAGCGGCAACAGTTCCAGCACCAGCCGCACCAACAGCCGGCTCAGCCGCGCGAACCAGCCCTCGGCGGTGCCGGCCTCCAGCAGTTCGACCGGGCGTCTCAGCAGGTGCCGTGTGATGGCGCTGGCCAGCCAGCCGGCGATGATGGTGACCAGGATCGTGACGATGGCCTTGACGCGGCGCGCCCGGATCTCCGGGTCGTCGATACCGCCGCGGACGTAGGCGGCGACCTGACCCGGCACGGCGACGAGGGCGACGCCGGCTTTCGCCAGGTTTGCCGACGCGCGCTGCGCTCGCTCGGACAGGAACGTGAGAATGCGCGTGCCGGCGCCGTCCTCTGCTGCCTCGGCCTGCTGCGCCTGCTGCAGCGCGATCAGCGCCTTCAGGTCGCCGAGCAGTTCTTCGCGGCGCTTTTCGTCCTCGATCTTGGCGACCAGCTCTTCCAGCGTCTCGACGTCCGCGACGACGGGAGCCTGGGCCGCCGGCGCCGCCGGTTCCGCGGCGGCCGGTTCCGTGGCCCCTGGCGGCGCTTCGGCCGGCTGCGCGGCCTCCGGCCGCTGCGTGACCACGCCGACCGGCTCATTCTTCTGGGCCAGGGCCGGCGGCGCGCCGAGCATTGCGGCGGCCAGCAAGACGCCGCCCAAGAGCGGCGCGAGACGGGTGAGCGGGACTTTCATCGCGTCGCGACAGGTGCCACAGCTTCGCGGGAGGCACAAGGCGGACCCGCCGCGCTGGATACGCGATCGCGATGGCCTACATGAGTCCCATGACCGACACCCGGGCTTTCGCGCGCGCCGTGCTGCGCCGTCTTGCCGGCATCGCGGCGCTGGCCGTCCTGGCCCTGGCGCTCGGCACCGCTGCGGCATGGGCCAAGGGCGCGCACGACTACAGCTTCACCGCGATCGACGGCACGCCGCTGCCGCTCGACGCCTTCGCTGGGCGGCCGGTGCTGGTCGTCAACACCGCCTCGTTCTGCGGCTTCACCTACCAGTACGAAGGGCTGCAGGCGCTCTACGACGCCTACCGCGGGCGCGGCCTGGTGGTGCTGGGCGTGCCCAGCCCGGACTTCAATCAGGAATACGCCAGCGCCGGCGAGGTGAAGGAATTCTGCGACGTCACCTACGGCATCGACTTCCCGATGACCGACCTCGTGCACGTGCGCGGCGCCCAGGCGCACCCGTTCTACCAGTGGGTCGCGGCGACGGGCGGCAACCGCGCCGTGCCACGCTGGAACTTCCACAAGCTGCTGCTGGGTGGCGACGGCGCGCTGGTCGCGGCCTGGCCGTCAACGACGAAGCCGCGCTCGCGCGCGGTGGTCGCGAGAGTCGAGGCGCTGCTGCCGCGCTAGGGTCGGGACTCAATTGAGCCACCAGACGAGGGAGGCGGCGATGAAGACGGCTGAGAGGAAGGTGTCGGCGCGCTTGTCGTAGCGGGTGGCGATGCGGCGGAAGTCCTTGAGCCGGCAGAACAGGCGCTCGATCCGGTTGCGTTGCTTGTAGGCCTGGGCG
>Ga0209678_1000267_pt1 | contig 19881 bp, 17 predicted proteins | sample WorMetilvaeELBA1_FD_187404 | JGI IMG/M metagenome (GOLD analysis project Ga0209678, IMG submission 187404) | Marine gutless worms symbiont microbial communities from Max Planck institute for Marine Microbiology, Germany - Olavius ilvae ELBA.1... ...
TTTAGAGAAAACGCTGCTAAATATTGATTTGCTATTGTTCGCCATCGTTTTGAACGGCAGTAATTTAATGAGTGATAATTAGCGGCCGGGCTAACTGGAAAAACGGCCACTTTTCGTTCAGGCACTAATTATGTAGATTGAATTGAAAATAATTTGAAAGGGCAAAAATAAATAGATCAAATCGGCTAAGGGATAAGAGACTGCCTTCTGGAGGGTAATGTATGGCGAAAGAGTATGTGTTTGTCAAGAAAAAAACATTTGTGAACAAATTACTGCGCGAACCCTTAGCTGCCAGATGTTCGCCCTGGTCCGACCTCAATCGGAGCCTTACCCCAATCGGATTCCTGAGTCCTGAGTCGAGTTTGCGTGAAACAAGACCGGGTAGCGGCTGCTCCCCGGCCTTGAAACTACTTCTGAAGTCATATCATCGGCTTATGGTATTTTTGGTGATTAACTTTCCAACCAGACATTTTTGAAATTAAAGCCGTTGCCATCAGAATCCACGAGTTTGTCCAGACCGCCTACATTATTCCGGGCGGCAACCCAGCCCTTACGCCGCCACAAAAAGACGTCGTGGGCCTCGTCAAAAATACGCTGCTGGACCTTGTGGTAGATTTTATCACGTTTGGCCACATCGATGGTCGCACGGGCTTGCTCACACAATTCATCAACTTTCGAGTCGCTGATGTTCCGATAGTTGAACCCGCCGTCGGTATGCCACAGGCTGTAATAGAGAAAGTCGGGTTCCCATAAACCAAAAAAGTTCATAATACAGACCCCCTGGGCCAGGATTTCTCACACCTGGCTGCAAGCCGCAAAGTGGCCCGGCTTAATTTTACGCAAAGCCGGTACTTGACTATAGCAGCTTTTCACCGCAATCGGGCAGCGGGGATGGAACACACAGCCGGCGGGCGGATTGATCGGGCTGGGGATTTCTCCTTTTACCGCGGAGTAATCGCGTTGGGCTTCCAGATCCGGATCCGGCCTTGGAATCGATGCCAGCAAAATCCGGGTATAGGGGTGCAGCGGGCTATTGAATAACGCGTCGGTTGCGGCCATCTCCACCATTTTACCCAGGTACATCACTACAACCTGGTGACACAAATGGCGCACCACACTCAGATCATGGGAAATAAACAGGTAGGTAAGATCATATTCTTCCCGCAGGTCTTCCAGCAGATTGATGATTTGAGCCTGGATCGACACATCCAGGGCCGAAACCGCTTCGTCGCAGATAATGAATTCCGGATCGGTGGACAGGGCCCGGGCAATGCCGACGCGCTGACGTTGCCCCCCGCTCAGTTCATGCGGATAGCGTTCGGCCATCTTGGCCGGCAACCCGCAAACATTCAGCAGTTGCGCCACCCGCCGGCGAAGCTGCCGGGAATCGGTGCTCAAGCGATGGACCCGCATGGGGTCGGCGACAATTTCGCCCACCTTCATGCGGGGATTCAGTGAACTGTAGGGATCCTGGAATATCACCTGTATCCGCCGGCGCCAGGGAATCAGTTGGCGCTGACTCATCGCGGACAGGTTCACGCCGTCATAGTAGACGGCTCCCTCCGTGGGCTGCTCGAGGTTTAGAATGCACAGGCCCGTGGTGGTTTTGCCGCAGCCGGATTCGCCCACTAAGCCCAGGGTTTGGCCCTTGCGAATGGAGAAACTGACATCGTCGACAGCCTTGATCTGGGCCGTGGTCCGACGAATAACCAGCCCCGTGGTGAGCGGAAAATATTTTTTTAAGCGCCGGACTTCGACCAGGGGATCTTCCGGTACACGGGTTGGGTTAGCCGGCGACACGCTTGGGGAACTCATGATCCACCCCTTGTGGCCTGAACCAATTCCTGATGTTGCCAGCAAGCGGCAAAATGCCCTTGGCCGGTGTCCAACAGCGGCGGCAGGTCTGAAGCACAGCGGTCGACCCGAAAGCTGCAGCGCGGCTCGTAGGCACAGCCGCGGCCCAGCCGCGTCAGATCCGGCGGTTGTCCGACAATCGGGATCAGCCGTTCGCCACGGGGATGGTCCAGCCGCGGCACCGAACGCAGCAAGCCCAGGGTGTAGGGGTGCCGAGGATAATAGTAAATCCGGCGCGCGCTTCCGGTTTCCACAATTTTTCCGGCATACATCACGTTGACCTGGTCGGCATAGCGCGCCACCACCCCCAGGTTGTGCGTAATGACGATCAGGGCAACCCCCAGGCGATGGGTCAGGTCTTTCATCAATTCCAGGATCTGGGCCTGAATGGTCACATCCAGAGCCGTGGTCGGTTCATCGGCGATGATCAGCTTGGGTTCACAGGACAGGGCCTGGGCGATCATCACGCGCTGCCGCATGCCGCCGCTGAGATGATGGGGATATTGCCTGAGGCGCCGCCGGGCATCGCCAATTCCCACCATATCGAGCAACTCCTCGGCCCGAGCCAATGCCTGCTCTTTTGACATGCCCAGATGGGTTTGCAGGGTTTCGCGGATCTGGCGCCCGATGGTCAGCACCGGATTGAGCGAAGTCATGGGTTCCTGAAAGATCATGGCCAGCCGGTGCCCCCGCATTTGACGCATTTCATCTTCACTTAGCGCTAACAAGTCTGTACCCATGAAGCGAATGCGGCCGCTGACTATTTTGCCCGGCGGCCGGGGAACCAATCCGAGAACCGATAAAGCGTTGACCGATTTGCCGCAGCCGGATTCACCCACGATCGCCATGGTTTGACCTTCATCAACCGTGTAGGAGATCCCGTCAACGGCTTTCACCGTGCCGTTGGAGGTGAAAAAGTAGGTACTAAGATTCTCGACTTCAAGTAAGCGTGACAAGTGAATCCTCTATATAAATGAACCGGAAATAACAAATTACAAGCACCAAATTACAATATCCAAATCTCAAATAAGATCAAAAGCCAATTGTTTGGTATTTGTTTTTTGTTATTTGAAATTTTTTACCACCTAAACCCGAACACTGAAACGATGAGTTACTCACACCTTGTTGTCAGATAAAAACCCCAAAACATTTAGATCAGATTGCTGGTTTCACGCACATCCATAAAATCGCGCAGGGCGTCGCCCAGAAAATTGATGCTGAGCACGGTCAGCATGATGGCCAGCCCCGGAAAGACACCCAGCCACCAGGCCCGGGAAATAAAGCTGCGCCCCTCGGCCAGGATAAGCCCCCAGGTCGGGGTGGTGGCCTCCACCCCCAGGCCGAGAAACGAAAGCGTGGCTTCGGCTAAAATGGCGTAGGAAACGCTGACCGTGGCTTGGACGATAAGCGGGGCCATGGCATTGGGCAGGATGTAGCGCCGCATGATCCGAAAATCCGAGGCACCCATGGCCCTGGCCGCGGAGACGTACTGCTCTTTTTTAATCGTCAAGACCATCCCGCGCGCGATCCGCGCGAAATCGTCCACAAATGCCAGTGATATGGCAATGGTTAAATTGATGATCCCGGTTCCGAAAACCGCCACCAGGTAAACGGCAATTATGAAGTTCGGAAAAGCCCATTGCAGGTCGATGTAGCGCATGATGATATTGTCGAGCCAGCCGCCGAAATAACCGGCCATCACCCCCAGGACCACGCCGATCAGCAACGAAATCGCCACCGGTGTGATGCCGATAAACAGCGATACCCGGGCCCCGTAAATAATCCGGCTGAATAGATCCCGCCCCAGATCATCGGTGCCCAAAAAATGGGTCGTTGAGGGGGGCTCCATCATCTCGTAGTCCATGGCGTTCGGATCAAACGGCGTAATCAACGGCGCCAGCACGGCCATCACCAAAAAAACCGTCAACAGAAGCAGTCCCGACAACGCCTTTTTGTCATGCACCACCGTCCGCCACCAATTCGCCCAGCGGCCGGGCTGATCCGGTCCCTCGTCATCGGGCTGATCCGGGTCACGATCAATTTGATATTTTAGCGGTGTGCGTGCCATCACTCATACCGGATGCGCGGGTCGATCACCGTGTACAGCAGGTCGACGAGCAGGTTTGTAAAAATAAATATTGTCGATACAACCAAAATTGCGCCCTGCACCACCGGGTAGTCGCGGTTCAGAATGCCCTGGATCAGCACCCGGCCGATCCCCTTGATCGAAAAAACATTTTCGATGACCACCGTGGTGGCCATCAGGAGTGCAAAAGCAATGCCCATGACGGTTACCACCGGTATCAAGGCATTCGGCAGGGCGTGAACCAGGGTGATCGTTTTTTTGCGCAGGCCCTTGGAGCGGGCGACCTGAATATAATCGGTCTTGATCACCTCCAGCATGGAAGAGCGGATCATGCGTGCGATTATGGCCGAAAAGGCTGTACCCGCCGCAATTGACGGCAGGATCAGATGCCTTAGCCAGGGCCAGACCCCTTGGGACAGGGGGACATAGCCGATGGCCGGCAGCCATTGCAGGTTCGCCGCAAATACAATGATCAGCAGGATGGCCAGCCAAAAATCGGGCATGCTGAGACCCAAAAAAGCCAGAATGGTCATGGAATGATCCAATCCCGAATTTTTTCGGATCGCGGCAATGATACCGGCCGGCACGGCGATGACGATCGCAATGAAAAAAGACAGGGTCGCCAGCGAAATGGTGCGCGGCAAGGCTTCCACAAGAATTTGGCTGACCGGGATCCGGCTGCCGTATATCGAACTGCCGAAGTCCCCCTGCAGGATATGACCCAGCCATTTGATGTACTGGATGTGGACCGGCTGGTCCAACCCGTATTTTTGGCGCAGCTCATCGGCGGCGGCCGGGTCGCCGACATCGAAGAGCATGGCCGCCAGCGGGTCGCCCGGAACCGCCCGCAGCATAAAAAATACGAGGGTGGAAACGACCCACATCACGACCAGGGCACTGAATGTTCGTTTGATGAGAAAGCGGTACATAGTCGACGATAAACCTTTGCTAAGTATAGGGTACTTATCCGGATTCATCCCGGAGGTGATATTTAGTTTTATAGGTCTACCAGCAATGCTAAGGTTTCAGGTTTCGGGTGTCAGGTGTCAGCAAAAAAAATTCAACCTATTGTGCCTCAATCTCCATTCGCAGGAGTCAGAGTTTCATTTGTCCCCGAACTGGCTTTCAATTGCGAACACATCCGTGCGCAGGATTCAGAGTTTGACCTTCGCTGACACCTGACACCTGACACCATGAACTGATCGGAATTCAAACTGGATGCAAAAAGTAAAATATGGACGGCCGGTAGCCGTCCATATACTATTTCCAACCTATTATGTCATCGTCGTGCGGTCGAGATCCACCAGTCCCGGAATGCGGCTGACTTGCGGGAAATTGACCCGCTTGTGATGCACGAGGACATCCACCGGATGATACAGGAACGCACTGGCCAGCTTGTCCGATGTGATCTTGTTGGCTTTTTGCACCATTTCACGCCGCTTCTTGGGATCGGACTGCAGGCGCTGTTCTTTGATGAGGCGGTCGACCTCCTTGTCCGAAAAATAGCCGAAGGGCTGTTTGCTCTTGTCCCGTTTGGGTCCATTGAATTTCGAGGCGGTCTGCATCCAGTCGACCAGGCCGTCATCCGGATCGTAATCACCGCCGCTGCCGATTCGCAGCAGGTCATAGCGCATGCCATCGAAATCGTCGATCATGACCGGAAAATCCTTGGTCGATATTTCGACCTTGATGTTGAGATTTTTAGACAAGATGTTGGCGACCACCTGGGACTCACGCCGGTTGGAGGGAGTGGTCAGAAGACTGAGCTTGGGAAAACCCTTGCCGTCCGGGTAACCGGCTTCGGCCAGCAGGCGTCTGGCGGCCTCCGGATCATAGGTCTGATTGCTGGTTTTGTTGATTTCCGTATCGAAATAGAAACCCATGGCCGGATTGATCGTCCCGAAAGCTTCGACACCGCGGCCGAATTGGGCCTGTTTCAAATAGCGTTTGCGATCGAGAGCTTTGGCGATGGCCAGACGGACCTTGAATCCCTTCTCCTGCATCAGTTCACTGAGCGGTTTGTTGAAATCCGTGACCTTCATGTGCTCATGCCAGGGATTGATCCAGACACTCTGGAATCCGGGTCCCGGAACGATGTCGACCACCAGATCCGGATTGCCCTGAAAGCGGTCCACGAGTTCCGCCGGCACCGGGTTGCCCCCGATCAGTTGAATATCGCCCGCCTCCATGGCCGCCGCCAGGGGTTCGGCGTCGATAATAGGTTTAATCACGACTTTATCCAGTTTCGGGCGCGAAGAATCGTAGTATTTGTCGAATTTTTCAAGTACGACGCCCTGGCCCAGTTGGTGATAGGTTACTTTAAAGGGGCCGGTGCCGACCGGTTTCAGACCGTATTGAGCCGTCCCCATTTTTTCAAGTGCACCGCGGCAGACGATGGTCATGGCACGGCCGCTGGCGCGCTCCAGCGATTTGACCAGAAACGATGCCTGGGGTGCCCCAAGAACAAACCGCACCGTGTAATCATCGATCTTTTCCAGGGCTTTGACGTTGGAGATCACCCGGGAATGGACGGATTTATCGGGATCTTTGGATCGGTTGTAGGTAAACAACACATCGTCGGCGGTGAACTTATCCCCATTGTGGAAGGTAACGCCCTGGCGCAGTTTGAAGGTGTATTGCATTCCGTCATCTGAAATCTGCCAGCTTTCGGCCAGATCACCTTCGGCCACAAGGTCGCCGTTGATATGGGTCAGACCACTCAAAACATTGGAGGCGATTTGGAACTGCAGGACCTGGTTGATCTGGGCCGGGTCCAGGGTTCGGATTTCACCGACGCCGGACCAGCCCGCATTGAGCGTTCCGCCGGCGGCCGCCCGGGCTTTGACGATGCCGCTGCCGGGCATCAGATGCCAGGCGCTGAGCATCCCGGCGGCGGCCATCAGGCGCAGCACCGCCCGGCGGCTCATGACGGGTCCGCTGAATTCGGATTTGTTCAATCCAACAAGCGGATCTTGTGGGTCGAAGTCATAGGCATTTTCCAGTTCTTCCTTTACGCGTTTTTTCTGATTTTTCTTCAATGTGTCCAACCACTTCGTTTCCATAATGGCCCCCCTTTGCTGGTTGCGGTGAATAAAAAGAGAAAAACGTCACATGGTGAATGCTTACCTTTGCCATTTGTAATGGAATAGGTAAGAAGCAGGATACCTCCGAGCTGATCTATAGGTATCAAAAATCCCAATACCCAATACCCAATACCCAATACCCAATACCCAATACCCAATACCCAATACCCAATACCATCAGTTACTTACAAAAGGTTGTCAAGTAAAAAGTCCTAAACACCTATACATTAGAACCCCAGCGCCAGCCCGTCTTTGCGATGATCGGATGCAGCGCAGTAGCCGTCTTTTAGGCAGTAGATCAGCTGTGCGCCGCCAAAAAAATGGGATGGCGGATTGTCGATGATGACATGGCCGCGACGTTTGAGCTCGTCGACAACGCTGGACGGGAAACCCGGTTCCAGGGCGATGCTAAAATCTTCAGCGACATACCAGCGGGGCGCGTCGCTGGCCGTCTGGGGATTCTGCATATAATCGAAAATTCTGACCATCATCTGCACGTGGCCCTGGGCCTGCATATTCCCGCCCATGACCCCGAAGCTCATCAACGGCTGGTTATCCCGGGTCACGAATCCCGGTATAATGGTGTGGAAAGGGCGTTTGCCGCCAGCAACACAGTTCGGGTGGCCCTGCTCGACCACAAATCCGCAGCCGCGATTCTGCAGGCTGATGCCGGTGCCCGGCACGACCACGCCGGATCCGAATCCCATGTAGTTGGATTGGATAAAGGAAACGATCATGCCGTTTTCATCGGCCGCGGTCAGATAGACAGTCCCCTTGTCGGTCGGAATGGCGGACTTCGGGCAGCCGGCCTGGTCCATGCTTATTTCCCGGGCCCGCGCCGCCAGAAAATCCGTGGCTAAAAATGCTTCCGAAGAGACCGGCATGTCGTTCGAATCGGCGATGTGGCGATAAGCTTCGGCCAGGGCGATTTTCATAGCTTCGATTTGCAGGTGAACACTGTCAACGGAATCCACCGGATATTTGACTATATCGAATTCCCGCAGCAGGCCGAGCGCAATAAGAGCGGCCAGGCCCTGGCCGTTGGGCGGAATCTGATGCAACCGCAAGCCGCGGTAACCAATTGAAATGGGTTGCACCCATTCACCGCTGTGTGCGGCCAGATCATCGATGGTCAGAGCGGCGCCGCCGGTTGCAGCGCATTGCGCAATTTGCTGCGCCAGATCCCCCCGATAAAAGGATTCACCGTTGCTGGCGGCAATATCCTGCAGTGTCCGGGCCTGGTCCTGACAGCGAAAAAGCTCCCCGGTCTGCGGCGCCTTTCCACCGGGCAGGAATGTCCGGCCGAAATCCTCAAAATCTGCATATCGTCCGGCAGCTAAGGCCCAGCGTTCGGCTGTTATGGGAGAAACCAGGAAGCCGTTTCCGGCATAGTCGATGGCGGGTGCAAACAATTCCCCGAAGGGAAGTTTGCCGAACTTTTGAGACAGCTTCACCCAGGTATCGACAGCCCCGGGCACGGTCACGGCATCCCAGCCGAAATCCGGCATTTTATCCAACCCGGCAAACCGTTCGAAATTCCAGGCCTGGGGAGAACGCCCGGAGCCGTTGAATCCGTGAAGCGTTTTACCGTCCCAGACCAGTGCAAAGGCGTCGCTGCCGATCCCATTGCTGGTCGGCTCGACGATGGTCAGCGCGATGGCCGTGGCCAAGACCGCATCCACCGCGTTTCCGCCCTTGAGCAGCATTCGTAAACCGGCCTGGGCCGCCAGGGGTTGGGAAGTGGCTAACACATTGCGTGCCAGAACCGGCATTCTCTGTGAAGGGTAGGGAAACTGCCAGAAATCGTTCATGCTCAGATCCTTCCGATGTTCTATATCAAATTCATTTCCACATTATTTTTCAAGCAGATTTAAAGGAAAGCTGTTAATTGGAAAGCCAACTATGTCAAAGGAATCATGTGGTGTCAAGGAGATGGATACGCAATTCTTCTCTGATTTAAACTAAAAATAATTTTAAAGATTAGTGTTTTATCTTGCTATCAAACGGTGTAATGAAGTAAGTCCTCTTCAACAGCATGGGGTCAAGAATGCCGACGCCCGCAGGTTAGATTACCATCAGTTTAGGCTGTTATCAGCTGTTATAAAAGGAGCTAGTCAACAATGAAAGTTTTAAGAACACCCGATGAATGCTTCTCGAATTTATTAGACTACCCGTTTGATCCAAACTACGCGGTGGTTTCTGACGCTGATGGCGGATTTATCAGGATGCACTATATCGAAGAAGGATCCCGCGACGCGGATCCGGTGCTGCTCATGCACGGCGAGCCGTCATGGTCTTATCTTTACCGCAAAATGATTCCAATCATCACAGAGGCCGGATACCGCGCCATCGCACCCGATCTGGTAGGATTCGGGCGCTCGGATAAACCGGCGCAACCCGGCGATTACACCTACCAGCGCCATGTGGATTGGGCCCAAGCTTGGCTTGACAGGTTGGAAGTACAGCGAATTACGCTGGTCTGCCAGGACTGGGGAGGACTGATTGGATTGCGGCTGGTCGCCAATAACCCGGATCGTTTTGTCCGGGTAGTGGCCGCCAATACGGGCCTGCCCACCGGCGACACGCCCATTAGCGAGGCGTTTTTGCAGTGGCGCAAATTTTCAATCGAAGTGCCGGATTTCGACGTGGGCGCAATCATTGCCAGGGGTTGCCGAAACCCAATGCCCGATTCGGTTGCCGCAGCTTACAATGCACCCTTTCCGGACGATACTTACAAGGCCGGTGCTCGGATATTTCCATCCCTGGTGCCGATCGCACCGGACGACCCGGCCACACCGGCAAACCGCAAGGCCTGGGAGGTGTTGTCTAAATTTGACAAACCGTTTCTGACGGCCTTCAGCGACGGCGACCCCATCACCCGCGGGGGCGAACGCATGTTACAAAAACTGGTACCCGGCGCCAAGGGACAGCCACACACCACCATCGAGGGCGGCGGGCATTTTCTCCAGGAAGACTGCGGTGAGAAATTGGCCCGGGTCGTGATCGATTTCATACAAAAGACAGATTCGAATATATAAAACCGGAACGAAATTCGTTAGCAAAGTTTAATCAAATAAAAAACTGTTGAACGCCGAACATCGAACGCTAACAGTAAAATATTTATAGATAAATGAAGGTTAGCCGTTCACAGGTTCAAGGTTGTTCGGTTCGGAACCATTTCTTTTCTAGAGGTAACCCTGAACGGTGAACCTTGAACCTGTGAACCCTTATATTGAAGGAGGAACCAATGATCCCGTGCCAGCGCGATAAGTTTGATCTGCCTGAAGATGTCACTTACCTGAATTGCGCCTATACATCCCCGCTGCTCAAGTCTGCCCGGGACGCCGGACGAACGGCGATCCAGGCCAAAGCCAATCCCTGGACCATCACGGCCGCCGATTTTTTCAGCAGCGCCGATATGGCCCGGGAATTGTTTGCCCGGTTGATCGCCTGCCAAAACGACGATGTGGCCCTGGTGCCTGCCGTATCATACGGCATTGCCCTGGCAGCCCGTAATTTGCCGGTTGAAAAAGACCAAACCATCGTAATTCTTCAGGATCAGTTTCCTTCAAATGTCTACACCTGGATGCGCCTGGCCCATGAAAAAAAGGCCGTGGTCAAGACCGTTCAACGCCCGCCGGACAGTGATTGGACAACGGCCGTGATCAGGGCCATTGATTCCGACACGGCCATCGTTGCCGTCCAAAACTGTCATTGGACCGACGGCAGCCTGGTAGATCTGGAAAAGATCGGCGAAAAATGCCGGGCCATGAGTGCCGCCCTAGTGGTGGACGGAATCCAGTCCATCGGCGCCATGCCTTTTTCGATTGACAGGATTCAGCCGGACTTCGTGGTGGCTGCCTCCCACAAATGGCTGCTGGGCGCTTACAGTTTCGGATTTTGTTATGTGGCTCCGCAATGGCAAAATGGCACTCCCCTGGAAGAAAACTGGTTCAACCGTGCCGGCTCGGAAGATTTTGCCCGCCTGGTTGACTATCGCGAGTCATACCAGCCGGGTGCAAGACGCTACGACCAGGGCGAGGCCAGCAGCTTTATCCTGGCTCCAATCGCGGCAGCCGGGATCAGACAGATACTGGAATGGGGCGTGGATAATATTTCAAAAACCCTGCAAAGCAAAACCGATGCGATAGCCGATCGGGCACAGCAGATGGGGCTGATTGCAGCACCATCCCATACGCGGGCACCGCACATGATCGGGGTATCCAAGCCGGGTGGCTTTGATAAGGAATTGCCGCAGCTCCTGGCGCAGGATAAAGTGTTCGTCAGCGTCCGGGGCAACTCCGTTCGCATATCACCGCACCTGTTCACCACGGATGCGGATATTGACCGCCTTTTTGCCGTACTTCAAAAAGTGGCTTAAAAATAGCCGTTCTGGGTTCTGGGTTCAACACCGAGGGTCGCAGATGCGGCGAGTTTGATCGAAAAAGAAACTCTGAAAAAGCGAATATCGAATAATGAATGTCGAATGCCGAAGGAATGTATTCTGCCTGTCGTGAGCTTTTTGTCGAACGGTCTTTTTTATAAAATATGACTGAGCGAAGCGAAACAATCCTTCGAAATTCGTTATTCGATATTCTGCGGTTCTGCGGTTCGCTTTTAACGGTTCATACGCAGTGTCAAATCAGCAGAAATTCATATGCCCGAAGTTTCTTATCTATTTTTTTGGCGTCACCCAGCAGCACATTCATCTGATCCCAGAATTTGTGGCTGTGATTTTTAACCCGGGTGTGAACCAGCTCATGCAAAATGGTGTAGTCGATCAACTCAGCGGGCAATCGGACCAGATTGACGTTCAGGTTTATATTGTTTTTAGTCGAGCAACTGCCCCAACGGGTTTTCTGATTTCTGATAAACACCCGGTTATAATTGAATCCAAATTTCCCGGCCAGATAGTCGAGTCGGTTAACCAGAACTTTACGGGCTGCAGTCCGGTCGATGGGTCGACTGCGTGAAAGCTCCCTGGACTGGAGCTCCAATTGCGCCATTTTACCGCGATGTTTGTTGATCCAGCCGGCTTTGGAACGGGCAAACTTCAGAGCGCATTCAAAAGACACCCCATAAGGAACCGCCACCCGCACTCCTTTAAATGGCCGAATGGAGACACTGATCCGTTTGGCCCTGCGGCTGCGCTCCAACAGCACGGTTCCGACACTGCTTATTTCGACTTGTTTGGATTTTAGCTTCAATATTTTGATTTCCCCAAAGTGTACAATCACAGGCGCAGCTTTTCAAAATAGCTAATTGTGCTGCAAAAGCCGGATTATTTATAATTCCTCAGCGGTGATTTTTACCCACCGAGTCAGACGCTCACGCAACGATTCGTCAATCCCGAGCGAAGATATTCGATCTAATAGAATAGACGATTTTACCATTGCTTCGATCAAGAGTATACGCACGTAATCTCGATCCTTTTGCCGATAGGCCACCAGCTTGCTGGCAGCAAGATCATGCGCTTCAATACACCAACCAGTATTACCGTTGGTTGAAACCTCGTCAAAAACCGGCGTGACTCTGAGCTGCCAGCCTTCCGGAAGAGTTGCCGCCTCTCCGATAGGCAACCCGTGAACATAAAAACCGTGCGTTTGATGAAAAAGAGACAACTCTCCCAATGCACCATCGATTGCATCCACTCGATCGGATCGATTTTTAGGTTGGACATCCACCTCGATCGAAGTTCGAAGCGCTTCAGGCGCATTCGGGAATTTACCAAGAATAGCTTGCGAGCCGAATATCCATAACTCGGAATCTCCGGTGACTTCACATGCCGCCCTAATTGCATGTTCAAGCTGCTCGCGCGTCATTGATTCCCTCCAATTCCCATAAGTAAACGGCTTCGTTCTTCTGGTTTCAGGATAGCAAAAAGGGGATTGCTCTGACGTAGACGATTAGCTCTGTCGCTGGTTGATATCAGGAAATGTGATAAACGTTGGGTCGAATACGATTCCAGTATATCTCGCCATTGTTCAATATCTTTCGTCGCAGCTCCGATATCGTTTTTTAGCAGGCGTTGAACATGTTCCTTTGCTCTTCGTATTAGGGCGGTGTCGTGCTCAATTGCGTCTGCTAACCTTCGCGATATCTCCAGCATGTTTTGGTCCCTTTCCTTATGAGTTAGAGGCGTTGAATACAATTCTCGATTGAATTTATCCTTAAATGGCAGAACCCCATACAATGAGGTAACCTCATCCGCATCTAATTCGGGAAGATCAGCTTTCGTATAGCCGTTCAACTCGATCGTAAGATCGAAGTTGCGCTCTATCTCATAAAGCTGCTTCTGCAGCCCGTCGACGTAGTTTGCCAGGTGCTTCGTCTCATGCAGGATACCAATCGTCAATGCTTCCCCAAATTCAGCCGGAAACTCTTGAATCCATGCCGCTCGTGCATAAGGCACTTGTTTTTCAATCCGATCTTTAATGAAGCCAACCAGATCCTCGTAGCGCTTCTTTTCGTAATGAAAAAGCTTTAATACCGCCATTACAAGCTTATCGGAACGACGCAGTTCATATTGATGTGACCGATGCGCGCCGATGCGAACAATGAAACCGGTCTGAAGGAGTCGTCTCAATGCTTTATGGGCCCCAGGCAATGTTAGCCCGGCACGTCTGGCGGCATCTGACGCGGTGAGAGGACCTTCAATCTCGTTTGCCAGAACTCTCAGCAAGCGTACATGGGCTTCCTTGCCCAAGAGTTCATTGAGCGGATGACGTAAGGAATTTTGTTCCGAAACAACCGGTCGCATAACCGTGAGAACTCACTTTTAGTTTGAACACTATCCACAGATTTCTAATAAAAATCTATAATTTATATTTATTAACTGTAATTTATCTATATCAACTATAGTTTATATAATAGAATAATCAATATCAGAGGAAATTGCAAGCCCGTTGTGATTGCCTGAATTATTGAGAAACAATCCCATCCCAGCCTGAATGAATTGCGGCAACTTGAAATCAAACTTCAATCCGGGGCATTTGCGTGCAAAATTCAGGTAGTATACTTCCAGGCTTCCTCTTCGCGGATGCTGCGCATGAATACCAGGGCGGCCAGTGATCGGCCGTAGGGCACCACGCAGACATTTAATTCGACATCAATCGTGGTCCCGTTGGAATGAATCACCTGGGATTTATAGATGCGGGGCAGATTGATGCCGGCGATCCGGTTGGAATAGCGCTGGGTGTTTTTGACGAATTCTTCTTCGGAAATAAATTTTTTGAGGTGCGCGCCGATCAGCTCTTTCTCGAAAAATCCGATCATCTTGCAAAAGGCGGGATTGGCATATCTTACCTTAAAATCGTGGATGATGGCAATTCCGTCCTTGGCGTACTCGACCAGCGCGCGATAGGTGTCCTCGACATCCCGGCGCTCCTGGATTTCCTCGTGCAGCTCGCTGACCTGTTTTTTTACCCGATGCTCCAGATTGTCCCGATAGCGCTTGAGCTCCAGATGTGTTCGAATCCTGGCTCTGACCACGGATGGCTTAAACGGCTTGACTATATAATCCGCGGCGCCCTGCTCAAACCCCTTTGCTTCCGTGTCTTCCGAAGTCGGCTCGGCAAGGAGGATAATCGGGATATCCATCGTGGATCTGTCGCCTTTCAGCGTGCGGCAAACCTCGTAACCATTTGAAGTCGCCAGGACGGTGTTCAGCAGGATTAAACCGGGGGGATCCGGCGATGACGCGAGCCGGATTACTTCCACACCGTCAGCGGCGACGTTGATGTCGTATTCGGAAACCAGCATCGCCTTCAAAGCGGCTATATTCGCCGGGTTGGCATCAGCTATTAACAGGCGTTGTCTTGATTGCGGGCGATCCATAATATCGGATGGAGGAGATGGTTCACCTATGGTTAGAAACTTTGACTATCGGTGGGTGTTATAACAATATATATGATAATTGTAAATGATCGACGCGTTTCAATATTAGCCTGGCAACTAACTAGCCAACTCCGTCATGCCGGACTTGATCCGGCATCCAGTGTTTTGCTGGATTGAGGCCTGCGCGGCGATGACGGATCTCGGTTTTTATCTGCCGGAACAATACCTGGTCAGCATGATTGATATTCGCAATAAATCACGAGCAAATACAAATTTTCACGAAATCAATTTTATCGTTGCTTGTGTTCCGGCTTTAACCATATACAAGAATCGGCGCATTTCATGCTCATAAAGGACTAAATTATACATAAGAGAATCTGTTTATATTGAAAGAGCAAGTAGAATAAGTGTGGGAGCGGCTTTCAGCCGCGATATCAAATGCAGCGGCTGCAAGCCGCATACGCTGTATTCTATCCATAGTAACTTGGGCTTTGTATACACCCAGGTATGAGAAAATAACATTATTCAAATTTCCGTCTATTTTCATTGATGAGGACGCATGTCCCAATTCAAAGAACCGCCGCAGCTTGATTCCCAGCAGGATCCTGCGCTTTCAGCAGCTGGAACTCAATTTTACGGTTGGTGGATCGTGCTGGCGAGCACCACCATATTATTTGTTTCATCCGGTATCGGATTTTACGGCCACGGGGTAATCCTGGATCCACTGAGCAACCTGCACGGCTGGTCGAAAGCAACCATATCTTCGGCGGTCACACTCTATTTTATTACCTCCGGCATCATGGGGATGGTCATTGGCCGCCAGATTGATATATATGGTCCCAAATGGGTACTCATAATCGGTTCGGCAACCATTAGCGCCGGTATTGTATTATTGAGCCTGATCAATACAGTTTGGCAGCTTTACGTCATCTACTTCATCATGGCTCTGGGCTTTAGCTGCACCTCCCTCGTACCGGCCAACACCTTGATCACAAACTGGTTTATCCGCAAGCGCGGTTTTGCATTGAGCTTAACCAACACCGGTCTGAGTGCCGGCGGCATCATTCTGGTACCTTTGGCCAGCTACCTGATCACCCGCTGGGGACTGGAAATCGCGTTACCGATTTTGGGGGCTATCTACGGCGTCGTTGTTTTATGCTGCACGTGCTTTATCAAACAGCGACCCTCCGACATCAATCAACTTCCCGATGGGGTTCTACCACAGGCAGGCCCAGAGCAAAGCACTGCTTCAGCAATAAGCTATTCCGCTCAAATGCGGGTTTGGACTCGTCGCCAGGCCTTAAAAACGGTGACATTCTGGTCGATTGTGACAGCCTTCCTGCTGGCACTGGCCGGCCAAATTGCATTTTTGATGCACCAGATATCTTTTCTCAGCCGGTATTTAGGCGTGTCCGGCGCAGCAACCGCCGTCAGCATTACCGCGGGAGCCAGCATTATCGGCCGCCTGTGGTTGGGCACCTTCGTGGACCGCTGCGATAAAAGATATGTCATCATGGTTTGTTTTCTGATTCAGGGCGTCGCCATGTTCACGCTGGCCCACTACCAGCATGTCGCGATACTGTATATGGGGACCCTCGCGTTTGGCCTGACCATGGGCAACATCATCATGATGATGTCGCTGATCACCGGTGAGTGCTTCGGATTGGTATCCTTTGCCACGGTCTCAGGGCTGGGCGGGGTCTTTACCATGACCGGGGCGGCGTTCGGGCCCAGCATTGCCGGCTTCATTTTCGATGCCACCGGCAGCTACCGGATGTCATTTACCATCTTTGCCGCGATGAGCGCGGTGGCCATCCTGGCGATTTACTTTGCGAAGCCGCCCAAACCTCAGAAAATGTAAATACGCTCTGGCAAAAGATAACCAATTTTGGATTTTAGATTTCGGACTTTGGATCGGCGGTATCGCTTCGCTCTACCCATTAATAAAAAAGGCTGATCGACACGTAAACTCACGGCGGTCAGAATACCCCTATATGCTGCGGGTGATTTCATGAAAAGAATTTTTCTCGCAATAATGGTCCTATTCATAATGCTGATGATCGGCCTGCTGATCACCATACGAATCCGGCATGGCGGGGGGCGGGATTTTGAGGATCGCTCATCATCACCTATGTTACCGTCTTCGGCTTTGGAGATCGTCGCCTCCCTGGATGAACCACCCGGCAATATTGCCGTCTCTGCCTCCGGCAGAATTTTTATCACCATTCACCCGCTGTCCAGGCCGGCAACAAACAAGGTGGTTGAATTGATTGACGGCAAGCCGGTGCCGTACCCCGATACCGACGCGCAGCAAACTCTATTTCAGGCGGTTCTGGGATTGGCCATAGACCGCCAAAATCGCCTGTGGCTGCTGGACGACGGCCTGCAGGGCATCAAGCAGCCCCGTCTGTTGGCCTTTGATCTGCAAACCGACCGCTTGGTGAAACGCTATGACTTTCCTGCGGAAATTGCCGGTTTCGGCTCCTTTCTAAATGACCTGCAGATCGATCCGTCCGGCCACAAAATCTATATTGCCGATACGAGTACCCTGGCCAAAAATCCGGCAATTGTTATCTACGACATTGAACAAAATTCAGTGCGCCGGGTTTTGGAAAATCATCCATCGGTGGTGGAGCAGGACTGGATCATCAATGCCCGGGGACGTAAAATGATGCTGTGGTGGGGATTATTCGTGGTGAAACCCGCGGTGGATTCGATCGCCTTGGATAGAAAAGGTGAGTGGCTTTATTATGGCCCCATGGCCCATGGATCCATGTTTCGTATAAGAACTGAAGATCTGAACGATCAGACTTTAGCCCCTGAAGCGCTTGGATTTAAAGTGGAAAAATTCGGCCCCAAACCCCTGAGCGACGGATTGAGCATGGATCTTGAAGACAATATCTACATCACCGATGTGGAGCATGGCGCCATCCTGACATTAGGACCGGATAAAAATCTGAAAACGCTGATAAAGGATCCCCGCCTGCGCTGGCCCGACGGGTTAAGTTTCGGGCCCGGCGATTGGCTTTTTATTTCCGACAGTGCCCTGCAGGACGTTATGTTTAAGAGCAAAAGGCACATACGCTCCAGAGCCCCGTATTACATATTTAAGTTTAAGCCCGGCCCGCCTGGAATAGCGGGACAATAAGTCAATAGGAAAACGCCCGGCCAAAGCAAGCTCCGCTTTGATTTCATCCTCCCTAGCAAATCTTGCCCGACGAGCTTGACTCCGATTCTATTTTCTAAAGAATTATGACTGAATTCCGATAATAACAGCATGAAATGGCAGGCGGGTCCAATATCACCAATGTTATGCGAACTGGATTTCTAGTTTTATAAAAGGCAATATTCTCCAACTTTGGTTATGGGACTAGTCTGCCTTTTTTGTGTTTGCGCTGAAATCGCTGTCTGAAGGAAAAATGTTATATGTTTAGAAAAAAAATCACGATCGGCAAAAAAATTGCCGGTGGCTTTGGAATTATTTTAATTATTTTAATTACGGTGGTTGGCTTAAGTTATCGGGGAGCAGGCAATATACTCAATGATGCCCAACAAGTGATATACGGCAACCGATTGATGGGGTTGCTCGTCCAAAAAGAGATTGACCATCTTAACTGGACGGCCTCAGTGAATGCACTGCTGACCGATGAGGCGGTCGCAACCCTCGATGTTGAAACCGATCACAAAAAATGTGAGCTTGGAAGCTGGTTGAATTCCGAGAATCGCGCAGAGGCCGAACGGTTGGTTCCCAGCCTTGGCACCCTGCTAAAAACCCTCGAAAAACCCCATCAGCAACTGCACCTTTCCGCCGCTGAAATTCAAGCGGTTTACCGACAAGCCGATGTCAAGCTGCCGGCGAAACTGGTCAAATTTGAAGTTGAATTGCTGAAATGGATTGCCCAAATCCAGGATACACTGGCAAAAAAGCAAACGTCTCTTACGGTTGTGACCGATCCGGCGCAAAGTGAGCTGGGCCAATGGCTCCGGAAAGGAAAAGAGGCCGCAATCTATCAGTCAGCCGGCAGTGAGCTTAAAAAGACGTGGGATCAATTGATCTCACAGCATTCCGAATTGTTCGAAACCGCCACCTACATTCAAGACAATCTGGCAGGCTTTGAAAAGCTGGAAAAAGCGACCGCAACCAAAGACAAAGTCACCGCGGAGTGGTCCGAAATCAACACGGCGTTATTCGCCATGCTCGAAAAGGCTAAAAAGGAAATTATCGTACCGTCGCAAACCAGCGCTATGGAATCCGGTTTCATGTCGGATGTTACCTATTGGATGGATATTGAACGTGGCATTGAATTGTATTTTAAACAAGCCCTTCTTCAAGCCAGCCTGGCGGTAGCAAAGGTTGCTGGAGAGGAAAGTTTGATGCTGCCCCAAGTGCTTGAAGATCATCGTGAGCGCATAAATTCAGGTATAATAAAGTGGAAAGCGTTGATAAAAGGCATCGCCCGACTGGAAGCGGCTACCGTGGATTTCGAAAAACAAACCGGAAAATGGATTGTCGGAGGCCTCCGCTATGTTCAGGCCATGATGGATGAAGCCAATGCCCAGTCTATGATCGATGACAGCATTTATACTTTTGAAAAGGAAATCCTACCCAAGCTGAACGAAACCTTAAAGAGTTTGGCAACTTTGCAAAATCATGCTGATGAAGCCCTGATGGGAATAAAAGAAGCGAATGCCATATATACGAATGCAACTATGCCGTCCCTTGAATCGGTTCGCCTGATTTTAAATCAAATCAAAAATGAGGTTAAGCAGCACATTATCACTGACAATGTACTGTTTAACTCTGCGCAAAAAGTTCGGCGAATTGTCAGCCTTGCCGGTGTTTTCGGTTTGGTGGTCGGTATCGCGACAGCCTTTTTGATGACATTGGGCTTAATTAGTGTTCGAACGGGTATCCAGAACTCTTTGATATTGCTGATTAATATCGCATAAAAGGAAAACGAAGATTTTCCAGTTTAATGCATTTTTTACTTGCATTAAAAACTCGTAAACGGTAGTTATCTT
>Ga0209678_1000268_pt1 | contig 19863 bp, 18 predicted proteins | sample WorMetilvaeELBA1_FD_187404 | JGI IMG/M metagenome (GOLD analysis project Ga0209678, IMG submission 187404) | Marine gutless worms symbiont microbial communities from Max Planck institute for Marine Microbiology, Germany - Olavius ilvae ELBA.1... ...
GGGAGGGAGATAAAAGGCTGAGCGGCAACGAGAATTCCCTCCCCCCTTGAGGGGGAGGGTTAGGGTGGGGGGTGTTGCTGAGGCCCGTGCGGGCCCGGACGGGCCACGAGCGACCGCCTGTGGGGAGAGCTTTCCGAATGGTAATCGGCCCTAGGCCCTTACCGCAGGAAGACGTGGACCTCCGGCACGCTAGCCGCCTGGCTGGTGGTGGCGCTGAGCGTCACCCGGCTGGCCGGCAGGCCGAACTGGGTCAGCGTGCGCCGCACGTCCTCGGCGCTGCGCCGCGCCGAGTTGGCGTTCAGCGCCACCTGGGACGGCGTACCCGCGGTCGGCGCCACGGCGACGACCTCGAACGAGGCGCCGGGGCGCCGTTCCAATGCCTGGCTGGCGGCGCTGTACAGCGGGTCGGCGTAGGCCACGTTCTCGCGGTCGAAGCGGATCACCACCAGCGGCCGGCCGGTAGCGCCGCTGCGCGCGGCCGGGCCGGCGGCGAACGGTGCCGCCGAAGCGAAGGCGCGGTTCGGCAGGCTGTCGGCGAACAGCTCGCCGTTCTTCACGCCGACCGACAGCACGGCCAGGTTGCCGCGCTCGCGTCCGACGTAGTTGGTCTGGCGCGTGATGTCCTCGTTGAGCTCGGTCAGCAGGCGATCGATCAGGACGACGGTGCGGTTGACCTCGTCCTCCAGGATGGCGAGCTGCCGGTGGTCCTCGTCGACGGCCCCGGTCAGGCCGTACGACGCCCGCGTGGACTCCAGGAGGAAGCTGGCGAAGGCGCTGGAATCGGCGACCTGGTTCGACAGCTGGTTCATGGTGCCGATGCCGGTGGTGATACTGGCCAGGCTCTGCTGCGCATCGGTCCACTGCTGCACCACGATCGGGTTGCCCGGCGTGGTGCCGACCTGCAGGCGCGACTGGATCGCGGCGATCAGGCCATGATAGCGCTCGGCCTCGGCGACGCTGTCGGCGCGCTGCGACTGCAGCGCCTCGTTCTGGCCGCGGATGTTGTCCTGCAGCCGGGTCAAGTCGGTCCGCAGGCCCTCAACGCGGCGGCCGACCTCGGTGCCGGTCGACTGGCCGGCGGTGACGCCGTCGGGCTCGAACTCGCCCTGGCCGAGCTGCGGCGGCTGCGAGTCCGCGGTCGAGCCGGCGGTTCCAGCGGTTGCCGTCGCCGCGGTCTCGCCCGCGGACGGCGCGATTTCAACCTGTTGCGGCGGCCCGCCGGACGGGTCCTCGCCCGCCAGCGATGGGAACAACGCACTGTCGGAGGCCGAGCAGCCGGCGAGCGCGAGCGAGACGGCAAGCGTCGCGGCCGGGATTAATCTTGGCGTCATGGAGCTTCCGGGTTCCCCTTTGTCCGCCGCGGCCCGAAGGGCACGCACATGCACCCATCCGCCCCCGCGCCCTTTCGACCCGCCGAATGGTCGGGCGCAACGGCGAAAAATGCTTGCCCCCCCAAAACTTGCGCACGGATGTTACGCAATGGCTTGAGTCGCGGCAAGTCGCGTTTCCAAGCACTTCCCGAAAATATTAACGGGCAATTCGTTAACGTCCGGTAACCATCCGGTAACCATATCGCACGGCCTTGCACGGTGCCGACGCATCGCGTATATCCCGCCGGTCCGGTGGCGGGGCGCCGTCGGCCGCTTGAACGCCGCGGCCATCGTCCCACATGCCCCACCAGACACCCCGCGCGCCCGTAGCTCAATTGGATAGAGCGTCTGACTACGGATCAGGAGGTTGGGGGTTCGAGTCCTCCCGGGCGCGCCATTCCGTTTCGCTGCCTCTTCGCACGGGCCACATCCGGCCCTCCGCCAAGTCCTTGAGCGACACTACTGCGCTCCCGCAGGGCGGGCGTAATGGGCCTGTCCAGATATCGCCGGTAGATTCCGCGCGGGGCCAGAAATGGCCGCGGGGGCGGTCGTTCGCCGCCGCGGCGCCGTCGGCTGTCGCCGACCGGCAAGAGGATGCCCCGTCATGCCCGGCCCCGGCCCCGACACCAATGCACTCACGCCCCAGGACATCGCCCTCGTGCGCGAGACCTGGCAGGCCTCGTGCTGATCGCCGCCACCGCCGCCGACCTGTTCTACGGCCGCCTGTTCGAGGTCGCGCCCGGCGTGCACCCGCTGTTCCCCGCCGACATGAGCCAGCAGAAGAACAAGCTGCTCACGCTGCTGGGCACCGCCGTCTCCAAGCTCGACCGCCTGGAGGACATCGTCGACGACGTCAAGGCCATGGGCGTGCCCCACATCGCCTACGGCGCCGAGCCGGCCCACGACGACGTCGGCCAGTGCCTCTTGTGGACCCTGCGCGAGGGCCTGGGCGACGCCTTCACGCCGGCCTTCAACATGGCCTGGGCCAAGGCCTACGCGACGCTCGGCAATGTCATGATCGACGCCGCCGCCGAAGCGGCCAAGGCCCCGGCGGCCAAGGCCAGGGCCAAGGCGGCGCCGAGGCCACCTCCGCGGCAGCCTGACGGATGCCCGGCCCCGCGCCGGCGGGGCCGTCTTGCCGGGCACGGAACGCGACCGCGGTCCGCGCGGGGCTGCGCGGACTTCGCTCGCGCGGGGCGCCATAGAGGCGCTACCCTGCCGCCGTTCCGATCGGCCGGAGAGGACGGAGGCTCGTTGCCGTCGTGCGTCGTGTGCTGCGCCGTACCGCGTTCGTGGCGGCGGGTGTCGTGGCCCTCGTGGCCGCGGCGTTCGTCGTGCCCGCGTTCGTCGACTGGCGGCCCTACACGCAAGGACTGGCCGCCGACGTCCGTGAGGCAACCGGCCACGACCTGGTCTTCGCCGGCGAGTTGGACGTGCGCCTGCTGCCGCGGCCGCGGCTCACGGCGACCCAGATCCGGCTGGAGGCCGACGGTGGCCCGCCGCTGCTGACGATCGAGCGCCTGCGCCTCGGCGCGCGCCTGCTGCCGCTCCTGGGCGGCCGGCTCGAGGTCGACGAGCTGAGCGTCGACGCGCCTCACCTGGCCCTGACCGTCGACGCGGACGGCCGGCCGAACTGGCAGGCGGACGCGGGCCAAGCGGCGGCCGGCGACGCGGTCGGGCTGCCCGCGCTGTCGCTGCCCGTGGCGCGCCTCAAGGACGGCCGCGTCAGCTTCGTCGACGCCCGCAGCGGCCGCCGCATCGAGGCGCGGGAGATCGCGCTCACGGTGGCGCTGCCCGCGCTCGACGCGCCGCTGGACGTGGCCGGCGACCTGACGTTCGACGGCCTGCCGCTGACGTTCAATGTCGGCCTCACGACGCCGGCACGGCTGCTCGCGGGCGACCTGACGCAGCTCGCGGTGGCGTGGCAGGGCGAACGCCTGGCGGCAGCCTTCACGGGCGGCGTTGTGCTAGCGCCGGCGCTGAGCCTGAGCGGAAACGTGACGGCCGAGACGCCATCGCTCGCCGCGCTGGCCGACTGGCTCGGCCGGCCGCTGGCGGCCGACCCCGGCGCCCTGACGCCCGCCGCACAGGCCGAGATCGGGCCCGCGGGAGGCGCCGTCACCGACCTTGCGCTGGCGGTCCCCGACCTCGACGTCGAGGCGCGGGGCACCGTGCACTGGGGCGACGGCCTGCCGAGCATCGACCTCGCGCTCGCCACCGGCGTGTTGGATCTCGACCCCTACCTGCCGGCGCCGGACGCGGGCGACGACGCGCCCGCGCCGCTCGACGCGCCGATCGACCTCGCCGGGCTCGCCGGGTTCAACGCCATCGTGCGTCTCGACAGCGCCGGGGCGCGGCTGGCGGCCGAAGACTTCGCGACCATCGACGCGCTCGTCACCGTGCGCGACGGCGCGCTGGCCGTGCGGCTGCAGGAGCTGGGCTTCGGTGGCGGCACGGTGCGCGGCACCGCCTCGGTCGGCGCCACGGCCGACGGCGTCCAGGGCCACGCGGACCTGTCGCTCGACGCCATCGACCTCGCCGAACCCGTGGCCCGCCTGACGGACGGCGCGGTCACCGCCCGGGGCGCCTCGTCCGGCACGGTATCGGTGGCCGCGGCCGGCGCCACGCCGCGCGCGCTGTTGACCGATCTCTCGGGGCGGGTCGCCTTCGAGCTCGGCGGCGAGACGGCGCCGGCCGACACTGACGCGCTGACCCGGCTAAGCTTCGACGCGGCGTTCGCCGGCGCCGACGCCGGGCCGAGGGTCGCCGCCCACGCCGTCTATCGCGGCCGGGACCTCGATGCCAGGCTGGCACTCGGGCCGCTCGAAGGCGTGCTCGCCGGCGCGCGCTTTCCGCTGGAGGTCGAGGCGACGTCGGCACTGGGCCGGATTGCCTACAAGGGTGCCGTCAACCAGCGCCCGGAGCGCAGCCTCGACGGCACGCTGACGGCCGATGTGCCGGCGCTGGGTGCGTTGCTCACCTGGCTCGACCGGCCGCTGGACGTCGAGCCGGGCCCGGTCATGGCGCGCATCGAACTGGTCAGCGACGGCGCCACGGGCACGATCGAGGCCGCCGACCTCGCCATCGGCGATTTCACGCTCACCGCGACGGGGGGATTCGACACGCGCGGCGACATCCCGGACTACCGGATATCCCTGCAAGGCGGCATGTTCGACGTCGACACCGCGCACGCGGTCTTCGGACCCACTGACGATGAGGGTGAGGACGAAGGCGCGGCGGTCCGCGCGCGGCTTGACGAGCCTCTCGACCTGGCGCCACTGCGCGCGCGCAATGTGGAGCTGGACGTCACGCTTGCCGGCATGCGGATTGCCGGCGTCGAGAGCGGCGAAGTGCGCCTCGCGGCGGCGCTGAACGACGGGCGGCTGACGGCTGACCTGGCGCCGGTCGACTGGGGCGCCGCCCGGCTCGATGCGCGTCTGGAGGTCGACGCGACAACGGACGAAACGGCCGCGCGGCTGCGCGGCGGGCTGGAGGCCGCCGAGCCGAAGCGCCTGCTGGAGGCCCTCGACCTGGACGACCACCTGTCCGGGGCGATCGTCGCGGCGTTCGACGTGGCGACGGCGGGCACGACCGTCGCGACACTGGCCGACCGCCTCAATGGCTCGGCCGAGTTTCAGTTCGACAGCTTCTCGCTCGCGGATGAGGACCTGGGCGGGCTCGACGAAGTGGCCGTGTCGGTCATGTTCGATCCGCGCGACACCGCCGACACCATCGACGCGACGATCGTCGGCGACTGGCGGCCGCCGGGCGACGACCCGTCGCGGCCGGCGGAGCTGCGGCTGACGGTCGCGCCGGCGACGACCCTGCTGCGCGGCGACCCGGTGCCGCTCGAAACCACGCTCGTCCTGGGCGATGCGCGGCTCACGGCGACGGGTACGGTCGCCGATCCTTTCGGCGACATGGCGCCTGTGTTCAATGTCCGCCTCGAGGCGCCCAGCCTTGCCGACCTCGACGCCATCGCCGAAGAGCGCCTGCCGCCGCTGGGGCCCGTGCGGGCAACGGCCCGGCTGACCCGCGACGGCGACGCGCTGCGCTTCGACAACCTTGAGGGGGCGATCGCCACGGCAAACGTGACAGGGGAGGTCGATTTGTACCCCCTGGCGTCGCCCTTCGCCCTGCGCGCTGCGCTGGTCGCCGGCCAGATCGACATATCGCCGATCCCCGATGCGTACTGGGACCGGCGCGGCGCCGAGATGGCCGAGGATCCGCGCCTGTTTCCGGCGACGCCGTTCAACCTCGCCAAGCTGCGCAAGACCGACGCCGAGTTCGACGTCAGGATCGCCGAGTTTCGCGGTCCATACGGCTATGACATCGACGCCATCGCAATCAGGGCGACGGTCGACGGCGGCCGCCTGGACCTGGTTGCCGAATACGACACGCGCTTCGACGGGCGGGCCGGCGCCGTCGTCGTGCTCGACGGCCGTTCGGACCCGCCCGAAGTCAAAGGGAAACTGGAATTCGCCGACAAGGACTTCGGCGAGATGCTCGCCGCCTGGGGGTTGATCGGGCAGGCGACCGGCAACGCCTCGACGTCGTTCGACCTCACCGCCCGCGGTGACTCGCTGCGTGACTGGGCCTCGACGGTGAACGGCGACTTCGAGCTGAAAGTCGGCGACGGGGAGTTCAACGACGCGTTCATGGGTGCCATGGCCTTCGGCCTGGGCGATGCGTTTCGCCCGCTGCTGGGCGGCGAGCGCGAGACGCGGCTGAACTGCCTGGTCGTCCGGCTGGACTTCGAGAACGGCGTCGGCACCGTCGAGCCCCTGCTGCTGCACACGTCGAGCTTCTACGCGGTCGGCCAAGGCACGATCGATCTACGTGACGAGACGATCGATGCGCGGATCGACACCGGCACGGACAAGGTCTCGTTGACCCGCTTCGCCCTTCCCATCAGGGTGACGGGTTCCCTCAAGGATCCGGACGTCGAGGTCGTCAAGACCAGCGGCTGATCGCTCATCGTCGTCGGGTCGGTCGTCGGCACGGTCCTCATGCCGCTGCCGGCGATCGGCGCGATGGTCGCCAGCGAGGTCGTGGCGGGCGGCGAAGATCCGTGCGGCGACGCCCTGAACGAGCTGGTACGGAAGGGTCCGGACGGGACCGAACCGGCCGCCCCACGCTCGGCGCCCGCGCCGGAACCGGGCCCGCAGCCCTAAGGCGCCGCGGCGGCGCGCGGCGACGACGGCGCCCGCCCGCCCAGCCTGCCGGTGATCTCCGCCGCGGCGCGCACGATGCGCGCACCCAGCTCGCCCAGGCGGGTTTCGGTCAGGCGCACGGACGGCCCCGACAGCGAGACGGCGGCGATCGGCGCGCCGTACTCGTCGTGCACGGTGGCGGCGACGCAGCGCATGCCCGGCGTGTGCTCCTCGTCGTCGACCGCCCAGCCGCGTGCCCGCACCTGGTCCAATGCCGAACGCAGGCCGGCCGGGCTGTCGATGGTGCGCTCGGTGAAGCGCGGCAGGCCGTGGTGCTGCAGGATGTCGCGCAGGGCCGCGTCGCTGATCTCCGCCAGCAGCGCCTTGCCGATCGCCGAAGAGTGCATCGGCGCGCGCCGGCCGGGGCGGAAGAAGGCGCGCATCGGTGCGTGGCTCTCGACCTGCGTCACGTAGACGACCTCGCCCTCGTCGGCGACGCCCAGGTTCACGGTCTCGCCGACCTCCTGCATCAGCGCCTGCATCACCGGGCGGCCCGCCGTCGCCAGCTTGCGCTCGCGCAGGAAGGCGCTACCGACGGTGAAGGCGGCGACGCCGACGGTCCAGCGCTGGCTGGTCTCGTCCTGCTGCACGAAGCAGCGCTGTTCCAGCGTCGCCAGCAGGCGGTGCACGGTCGACGGCGCCAGGCCGACGCGCTGGGCCAGGTCGCTGAGTGTCAGGCCGTCGGCCTCGGAGAGCGCGGTCAGCAGCAGCAGACCGCGGTCCAGCGACGTGACCGGCCCCGTCGCCTGGCCCCGTCTCGTTGCCGGCCGCCCGCGGCCACGTGTCGCCATCTGTCTCGCTCCTGCCTACTCACTTCCGGAAAATAGGACGAGTTACGGCATCTATTCTATGTTTTCTTATATATCACAGCTGATTGCTATTTTTCCACATAGTAAAAAGATTTTCCAAATCTGTTGACTCCGGCACCGGCTGGCGTATCCTGTACTGTCGGCGAAACGGCCGGATGCGTGAGGAGGGGTTCAAATGGCTCGGATGACCGCGATCGAGGCTGCCGTGCGGGTACTGGAGCGCGAGGGCGTCGAGGTCGCCTTCGGCGTGCCCGGGGCGGCGATCAACCCGCTCTACGCCGTCTTGCAGCGCCGCCGCACCATCGACCACGTGCTGGCGCGCCACGTCGAGGGCGCCTCGCACATGGCCGAGGGCTACACCCGCGCCACGCCCGGCAACATCGGCGTCTGTATCGGCACCTCGGGGCCGGCGGGCACGGACATGATCACGGGGCTGTACTCGGCCTCGGCCGACTCCATCCCGATCCTCTGCATCACCGGCCAGGCGCCGCGCGCCAAGCTGCACAAGGAGGACTTCCAGGCCGTCGACATCGCCGAGATCGCGCGGCCCGTGACCAAGTGGGCGGTGACGGTGCAGGAGCCGGCGCTGGTGCCGCGCGCCGTGCAGCAGGCCTTCCACCTGATGCGCTCGGGCCGGCCGGGCCCGGTGCTGATCGACCTGCCGATCGACGTGCAGCAGGCCGAGATCGAGTTCGACGACGAGACCTACGCGCCGCTGCCGGTCTACAAGCCGGCGGCGACCCGGGCGCAGGTCGAGCGAGCGCTGGACCTCCTGGAGGAGGGCGAGCGGCCGCTGATCATCGCCGGCGGCGGCATCATCAACGCCGACGCCTCGGACCTGCTGGTCGAGTTCGCCGAGCTGACCGGCATTCCGGTGATCCCGACCCTGATGGGCTGGGGCACGATCCCCGACGACCACCCGCTGATGGCCGGCATGGTCGGGCTGCAGACCAGCCACCGCTATGGCAACGCGACTTTCCTGCGCGCCGACATGGTGCTGGGCATCGGCAACCGCTGGGCCAACCGGCACACCGGCTCCGTCGATGTCTACACGCAGGGCCGCCGCTTCATCCACGTCGACATCGAGCCGACCCAGATCGGCCGCGTCTTCTCGCCGGACTACGGCATCGTCTCCGACGCGCGCGCGGCACTGGAGCTGTTCGTCGCCGTGGCGAAGGAGCGCCAGGCCGCGGGGGGCCTCAGTGACCGTGGCGACTGGGCGCAGGAGTGCGAGCACCGCAAGCAGCACATGCTGCGCAAGACGCACTACGACCAGGTGCCGCTGAAGCCACAGCGGGTCTACGAGGAGATGAACACGGCGTTCGGCCGCGACACCTGCTTCGTCACCACGATCGGCCTGTCGCAGATCGCCGCGGCGCAGTTCCTGCACGTCTACCACCCGCGCAACTGGATCAACTGCGGCCAGGCCGGGCCGCTGGGCTGGACGCTGCCGGCGGCGCTGGGCGTGCGCCGGGCGCGGCCGGAGGCGGAGATCGTCGCCATCTCCGGCGACTACGACTTCCAGTTCATGATCGAGGAGCTGGCGGTCGGCGCGCAGTTCAGCCTGCCCTACCTCCACGTCGTCGTGAACAACTCCTATCTCGGCCTGATCCGCCAGGCCCAGCGCGGCTACGACATGGACTTCCAGGTCGGCCTGGCGTTCGACAACATCAACACCCACGAGGCCGGCGAGTACGGCGTCGACCATGTCGCCGTCGCCGAAGGGCTGGGCTGCAAGGCAGTGCGGGTGAAGAGCCCCAACGAGTTCGGCCAGGCCTTCGCCACCGCGCGCGAGCTGATGGCCGAGCACCGCGTGCCCGTGGTCATCGAGTTCATCCTGGAGCGCGTCACCAACGTGGCGATGGGCACCGAGATCGACGACGTGAAGGAGTTCGAGGACATCCTCTGCCTCGACCCGACGCTGGTCGACGGCGTGCCCGTGCCGCCGTCCGGCATCGGCCTGGACGAGGTCGCCGCCGAGACCGAGGAGCCCCTGCCCGCCCCCGCCTGAGGCTCCGAGTGGCACTCGACCGGGCCGCCGCTCGTCGCATCCGAAACGAATTGAGGCCAGGCACTTGCTCGCGCCATTGTTGCGGTAGCCAACGGAAAGTCCGAAACTGGCGGCAGCGACATGCAGTCGCCTGGAGGGGACATTGGCTCAGACGATGTTCGAGCGGTACGGCGGCTTTGCCCAGGTCCGCCGCATCGTCTCCGCGTTCTACGACAGGGCGCTCGATTCGCCGGTGCTGCAGGGCTACTTCGCCGGCATCAGCATGCCGCGGCTGATCGACCACCAGACGAAATTCGTCGCCTCGGTGATGGACGGCCCCGCCTCGTTCACCGACGAGGCGCTGGAGCGCATCCACGCGCCGCTCGGCATCTCCCACGACGAGTTCCTCGAAATGGCTCGCCTCCTGCGCGAAACGCTGGAGGACTTCGGCGTCGCACGGCCCGACGTCGAGATCGTCGACCGTGCGATCCGAACGCGGGAGACGCTGATCGTCACCAAGCGCGGCTGACGGGGTTGCCCATGGACGTTGCCACGCAGACGCAGGACGACCGCACGGTCAGGCGGGCGCTGCAAGCCCTGTCATGGGGCGTCGCGGTCGCCGACCCCGAGAGCTGGACGATCGAGTTCGAGAACGCCCGCTTCTTCCAGTGGTTCGAGCCGGAGGGCGACGAGGACGACAACCTCGCCGCGCGGCTGACCGGCCTCGACGCCGACCTGGCGCGCGGCCGCCTGGCCGAGCGCGGCAACTTCGCCTACGAGACCGAGATCACCGCCGGCCCGCGCACCCTGAACCTGTCGGTCGAGCTGCGCCGCGAGTCGGGCGCCAGCGGCGACCTGCTGATCGTCGAGGCGCGCGACCTCTCCAAGCAGAAGGAAGCCGAGTACATGCTCGATTCCTACTCGCGCATGGTCGAGAAGAACACGCGCGAGCTGCAGAAGGAGAAGGAGCGGGTCGAAAAGCTGCTGCTCAACATCATGCCGAAGACGGTCTACGAGGAGCTGCGCGACTTCGGCACGACGACGCCGCAGCGCTTCGACGACGCCTCGGTGCTGATGCTCGACTTCGTCGGCTTCACCTCGATGGCGGTCACGCGCGACCCGTCGGCGCTGGTCGCCGAACTGAACGACATCTTCTCGGCCTTCGACCGCATCGTCGAGCTGTTCGGCTGCGACCGCATCAAGACCATCGGCGACGCCTACATGGCGGTCTCAGGGCTGCCGGAGCCGAACCCGGAGCACGCGGTCAACATCGCCCGCGTCGCTTTGCGCATGCGGCGCTATCTGGAGCGGCGCAACGCCAGCCACCCCCATGAGTGGCGCTGCCGCATCGGCGTCGCCAGCGGCCCGGTTATCGGCTCCATCGTCGGCATCCAGAAATACGTCTACGACATCTTCGGCCCGGCGGTGAACCTGTCCTCCCGCCTGGAGGCGCTGTGCGCGCCGATGGGCATCCTGGTGGTCGCCGAGACGGCAAGGGCGCTGGAGAACGACTTCGAACTCAGCGACATGGGCGAGGCCGAGATCCGCGGCTTCGACACCCAGCACCTGTACACGCTCGACGGCGAGCACCTGCCCGGGCGTTAGTCGGTTTCGGCGGACAATTAAGCCGCGGTGCCCTGTGACGCCCCCGCGGCGTCGTTGCGCGCGGCGATCAGCGCCTCGGTGCCAACTTCTCGAATACCGCGTTCGGCGAAGGACGCTTCGGTCGCCGCGACCGTGCCGGGCAGGTTGACGGGCCGTGTGGCGTCGGCGACCACGATGGCCTCGAAGCCGTGGGCGGCCGCGTCCTCGGCCGTGAAGCGCACACAGAAGTCGTAGGCCAGGCCGCAGATGAAGATGCGCTTGAAGCCGCGCTCGCTGAGCGCGCCGGCCAGGCCCGTCGGCGTCGTGCGGTCGTTCTCGAAGAACGCCGAGTAGCTGTCGATGTGCTTGTGGAATCCCTTGCGCACGATCAGCGCACAGTGCGGGATGTCGAGGTCGGCGTGGAACCGCGCGCCCGGGCTGCCCTGGACGCAGTGGTCCGGCCACAGGGTCTGGCGGCCGTAAGGCAACTCGATCTCGTCGAACGGCGCCTTGCCGGGGTGGCTGGAGGCGAACGAGACATGGCCCGCCGGGTGCCAGTCCTGGGTCATGGCGACGTGCGGGAAGACGGCGCCCAGGCGATTGACCAGCGGCACCACGCGGTCGCCTTCGGCGACGCCCAGCGCGCCGTCGGGGCAGAAGTCGTACTGGACGTCGACGACCAGCAGCAGGTCGGCGTCGGTCGCGGCAAACGGGTCGGTCAACGGGCGCATCCTGAAGCAGGGTTGGATCGCCTCTTATGTAAATGTCGCGCGAGTTCATGCAAGTAGGACCCTGCCTCGCTTGCCGCCCCTGGGCGCGCTGCCTATCATCGGGACCGGGAGGACGCGCATGCACGAGCCCGCGCAGCGACCGCAGTTTTGGCGCTATGGCAAGCTCGCCGTGGGCTGGCTGATGCTCGCCGGCGGTGCCGTGACCGCGCCGCTGCCGCTGCCCATCGGCCAGGCGGTCGCGGTCGTCGGCGGCTGTCTGGTGTTGAGCGAGAGCCGCTGGGCGCGGCGTCTCGTCAAGCGCGCGCGCGTGCGCTATCCGGGCGCCGACCGCTACATCGCGCGCCACAAGCCGCGGCTGCCGGCCTTCGTGCGGCGGCCGCTCGACCGCACCGAGCCGCCGGCCCGCTTCCGCCACGCCGCCCGCGCCGCGAAGTAGCGAAGGGGCGCGCGTGAGCGCCGCGGTCAACCGCCAGATCGTGCTCGAGGCCCGGCCGAACGGCCTGCCGGGCCCGGACAACTTCGCGCTCGTCGAGGGCGAGGTGCCCCGGCCCGGCCCCGGCCAGGCGCTGATCCGCACGCTGTATCTGTCGATCGACCCGGCGATGAAGGGCTGGATCAGCACGGCGCGGGGCTACAGCGAGCCGGTGCCGCTGGGCGGCGTCATGCGCTCGCTGGGCGTCGGCGAGGTTGTCGAGAGCCGCACCGAGGCGCTGGCGCCCGGCGACTTCGTCTGCGGCATGCCCGGCTGGCAGGACTATGCGCTGAGCGACGGCACGGAGCCGTTCTTCCGCAAGCTCGACCCGGCAGCCGCACCGCTGTCGACGGCGTTGGGCGTGCTGGGGTTGAACGGCCTCACGGCCTATTTCGGCCTGCTCGACGCCGGCGCGCCCGCCGCCGGCGAGACGGTCGTGGTCTCGACCGCGGCGGGTGGCGTCGGCAGCGCCGTGGGTCAGATCGCGCGCCTCCAGGGTTGCCGCACGGTCGGGCTCGCCGGCGGCCCGGCGAAGGTGGCGCTGTGCCGCGAGGCCTTCGGCTACGATGCCGCCATCGACTACAAGGCGGCGGACGTCGCCGCGGCGCTGAGAAGCGCCTGCCCGGACGGCATCGACGTCTTCTTCGACAACACCGGCGGGCCGATCCTGGACGCCGTGCTGGGCCAGCTCAACGTCGGCGCACGTATCGTCGTCTGCGGCACCGCGGCGACGGCGTCGTGGGATCCGCCGCCAACGGGCACGCGGGTCGAGCGCGCCATCCTGGTGGCGCGCGCCCGCATGCAGGGCATTCTCATTTTCGACTATGCGGCGCGCTATCCGGAGGGCTTGGCGGCGCTCGCGGGCTGGATCGCCGACGGCCGGCTGGTCTACCGCGAGGACATCCGCGACGGGCTGGAGGCCGCCCCGGCGGCGCTGGCCGACCTCTACGCCGGCGGCAATACGGGGAAGCTGCTGGTGCGCGTGCGCCCCGACCCGACCCGCACCAGCTAGCGACGCTTACTTGCTCTTCAGCTTGTCGGTCCGGCTGATCTCGATGCCGGAGGGGATCGGCCCCTTGACGTTCAGGCCGTCGGCCGTGACGACGATGTCGATCGTCACGCACCTGGCGTTGGTGACCGACTGGATGCCGGCGCCCTTGGCCAGGGTGATTTCGCCGCCGGGGCCGAAATAGGTGCCGTCGAAGTCGTCGAGATCCTTCAGATTGTAGACCGTGCCCTCGACGTCCTGTTCCGAATAGCCGACGACGCCGAGCATGAACTGGGCGGTGGCGATCTCATGGGCCTCGCCGCCCTCGAGCGTGAGCGTGCCCTTGCCCTGGGCGTAGCCGCCGACCAGGCCGTAGGACGTGGCCTCCCATGTCACCGTGCCGGCCTCGACCCGGTTCTCCTGCGGGCATTCGCCCGGGGCCTGCGCCAGCGCCGGTGCAGCCAGGGTCGTGGCAACCAGCGCCGCGGCAGCGATGCCGCCGGTGCGGACCATCGATGCGAAATGAACCACTGTCATCTCCTCTCGGTTGAAGCCTGGGCGGTCGTTGTCGCCGCCCGATTCCCCCAGCCTCCTATGTCCCCCTGACGCGGTGCCCGTCGACGACCGGCGGTTCAGCCCCCGCGGTCCTTCTTGAACTGGTCGATCATCAGGTCGATGGTCTTCTTGAAGGCGTCTTCCATCGAGCCGCCTTCGCCCCCGGCAGGCGCGTCGGCGCGCGAGCGGGTGCCGAAGAAGCCGACCTTGTAGATGGTGATCGGCACGACCTTCAGGCGGTCCAGCGCGCTGCGCACGCGGGCGCTGTTGGTCACCACGTTCTCCGCCGGCAGGCCGGTGGCGAAGCTCAGTTCGGTGTAGTAGGCGCACTGCCGGCCGACGAGGCCGAAGGGCTGTGCCGAGATGCCGAGATTGGCGACCATTGCAGACTCATCGGCCTGCTTGACACCGGCACCGCTGAGCTTGTCCGACAGGTAGCTCTCGAAGATGCTGCCGTCGGTCAGCTCGCACCTGGCCGCGCTGGCCGAGAAGTTAACGCTGACGCGCTTGTAGATTTCGATCTCGCCGGCGACGGACTGCGCCTGCGCCCCACCGGCGACGAACGTCGCCAGCAATGCTACCGCAATGAATCTGAACGGAATTTGTCCCCTCCTGATCCAAGTTCGGTCCGCACCCTACACTCTCCGCGCAGCGTCAATCCAGCGCCGGCACGCCCGGCCTGGGTTTCATCGCGCGGAGCGTGAGAACTTACGGGCGCCCTGCAATCTTCAATAGCGAAATCGCGTCGCCCGCGGCGCTACAGCGCGACCTCCTCCAGGGCGCGGGCGCGTTGCCACTTGGCCGCCAGGTCCTCGTCGAAGACCAGCGCCGGCGGCGCCGGCGTCACGATCCAGTCGTCGCGCGCCAGTTCGCCCTCCAGCTGGCCCGGCCCCCAGCCGCTGTAGCCCAGCACCAGCAGGTGGCGCGCCGGGCCGGCCTCGCCCGCCAGCGCATCCAGCGCCTTGGGCGCCACGGTCAGCGCAAAGTCGCGATCGACGACGATCGAGGCCTCGTCGGTGTAGTCGGTGGAGTGCAGGACGAAACCCAGTTTCGGCTCGACCGGCCCGCCGGCGTGCACCGGCATCTTGCGCTGCGCCTGCCGCCGCGGCAGGCCGAAGCCTTCCAAGAGGTCGTCGAGCGCCAGCTCGCCGACGCGCCGATTGATGATCACGCCGAAGGCGCCGTCGGCGTTGTGGCGCACCATGTAGATGACCGTCTCGGCGAAGCGCGGATCGGGCATCGACGGCGCCGCGACCAGCAGCTTGCCGGTCAGGTCGCGGGCCGCAGGGAGGTCCGCCGACTGGCCACCCGCGGGCGCCACGGCCAGCAGCAGCAGGCCGAGCCCGAGCGCCGGCAGCAGGCCGCGCCGCACGCCACCCGATGGCCACCCCGACCGGATGCCCGGCATATCCCCTGTCCTCGCAGCTCTCGCCGGGTCGGTCCCGGCGCCCGTTAACCCGCCCGCGGGCCATTGCACGCCCGGCGTGTGGCGGAGCCACTCTACCACCTCCCAGGCGTCGCGTTTAGCGAACGCTAAAGGTTTGCATTTTAAGCTCGTACACGGTTGGACCACTCCGTGCGCACCCGCCGCGCGGGTCTTTCGGAAGCCGCATATGACCGCTGCTGAGGCCTCATTCGGCTCGAACATCACCCTGGAGCTTGCCGTGCGCCGCCGACGGCGCTGGGAGGTCGTGGCCAACTACTCCGTCGCCGAGCGCGAGGACGCGCTGGAGGACGCCCGCAAGCTTGAAAAAGAGGGCGGCGTTGACGGCGTCACGGTGACCAAGGAGACCTGGCGCCAGTCCGAGAACCGCTACGACACGACGGTGATCTACCGCTCCGAGGCGCTGGAGAAGGAGCTGGCCAAGCAGCGCGCCAAGGACGCCGCCGCCAACCCACGGCCGAAGGCAAAGCCGACACCCGTCGCGGCGTCCAAGCCCGCGACGGGCGACAAGGCGCCCAGGCCGGCCCGCCCAAGGCAGCCGGCGCCGAAGTCGAACGGCGTCTCCTTCGCCAGGGCCCTGCCGCTGATGGCGATCTCCTTCCTGGTGTCGTGCATTCTGGGCGCCGTCATCGCGGTCGGCCTGTCGTTCCCGCTGTCCCAGGCGGCCGGCATGGGCGTGCAGTTCAGCCGCGAGACCTTCAACCTGATCCTCATCGCCAGCTTCGTCATCGTCGCCGGCACGACGTTCTCCATCCTGCTTCGGCGCATCCTGAAACGCATCGAAAGCGGCCCGCCAGCCGGCCACGCACGGCCCGTCGCCGCCGCGCCGGCGAACGAGCTGCCCCCGATGCCGGCCATGCCGCCGGCCACGACGCCTGCCACGGCGCCGACGCCGGTGCCGACGGCCCCGGTCGCGCTGACGCCCGCCCCTGTCGAGGAGCCGCCGCCCGCCCCGGTCGAGGAACCGGCGCCGGCCGAGGCGCCGCTGGCGGACGCAGCGGACGCGGCGCCCGACGACGACCCGATCGTCACGCTCGCCGGTTTCGCGCTGGAGGTGCAGCGCCAACTCGACAACACGCCGCGCGGGCTCGACGCCGCGCAGCGCTTCGCCGTGGCGCTCTACCTGACCGGCGCTGCCGAGCGGCTGGGCGCGGACAAGGACGTGCCGCGGGAGCGCCTGGCGCCGGCTCTGGCGGAGCAGCTGAGGACCGTCGGCATCGGCGGCGACCGCGCCGCGACGTTCCGCGACCGCCTGGACGAGTACCTGGACCAGCCACGCTGCGTCGCCGTCTACCAGGGCGGCCGCGACGCCCTGGCGCGGCACCTCGACGAGGACCCGGCGGCGATCGACGTCAAGGAGATGCTGGCGACCTGGGACCGCCCGGCGACGGCGGCCAAGGCCGAGAAGAAGGACGACGTCATGGCGGTGATGTTCACCGACATCGTCGGCTCGACGAAGACCACCCAGGAGCTGGGCGATGATGCCGCCCAGGCCATCGTGCGCACCCACAACCACATCGTGCGCGAGGTGCTGAAGCGCCTGGACGGGCACGAGGTCAAGCACACCGGCGACGGCATCATGGCCAGCTTCGCCGTGCCGTCCCGCGCGGTCGACGCCGCGGTCGCCATCCAGGTCGCCGTCGGTCAGCACAACGAGGCCGACGCCAAACGCGCCTTCGGCCTGCGCATCGGCATCAACGCCGGCGAGCCGATCCGCGAGGACGGCGACCTGTTCGGCGCCACGGTACAGCTGGCGGCGCGGCTCTGCGCCAAGGCCGACGAGGGCGAGACCATCGTCTCCGGCGTCGTGCGCGGCCTGTGCACCGGCAAGAAGCACCGCTTCGACAGCCGCGGCACGCCCAGGCTGAAGGGCTTCAACGACCCCGTCGAGCTGTTCGCCGTGGCACTGCCCGCGGACGACACCGCCGACGCCGCCTAACACTCACTCTCCGCGATCCGGGACGCGAGCGCGCGGCCGCTCAGATACGCCCCCTCCACCCGCGGGCCGTCGCACCAGTCGCCGGCGGCGCCAAGGCGCCGCGCCGGATCGTAGAGGCATGGCTCGTCGAGCGCCGGGGCGGGCAGCGCGAAGCGCCAGCGGTGCGCCGTCAGGTGCCGGATCGCCGGCAGCGGCCGGCCGACCAGGTCGGCGAAGACGCCGGCCAGCAACGACACCACCTCGTCCGGCTCCCGCTCCAGGTGCACCGCCGACCAGTCGGGATCGGCGTGAGCGACCCAGCTCTCGCCCGGGCCGCGACCCGGCTTGCTGGCGCTGCGCGCCAGCCAGCGCAGCGCCCCGCCGTTGACGAAGGCGCCGTCGACCGGGAGCTCCAGCGGCGCCGCGAAGCCGGCCATGAGAGCCCAGCACGGCGCCAGGCGGGCGACGGCGGCGCGCGCCGCCAGCGCCGGCACCGGCGCCAGCAGGTCGGCCGCCTGCGGCGCCGGCGCGGTCACGGCGACGTGGCCGAACGGACCCAGCGAGGCGCCGTCGGAGTCCGTCGCCCGCCAGCCGTCGGGCGTCTCCGCCAGGGCCTCGAAGCGCACGCCGAGGCGCAGGTCGACGCCGTCGAGCAGGTCGCGGACCATCGCCGACATACCGGGCACGCCGACATAGCGCCGCGTCTCGTCGCCTGCCGGGCGCATCGCGCCGTCTTCGAAGACCCCGATACGCGCCTCCCAGGCGGCGACCACGCCGCGGCGGCGCCAGGCCTCGACCTGGGCGCAAAAGGCCGGGTCGCGCGCGGTGAAATACTGGGCGCCGTGGTCGAAGCGGAACGGCTCGATCCGCCGCGTGGCACAGCGGCCGCCGGCGCCGCGCGCCTTGTCGAACACGGTGACCCGCCAGCCAGCGTCCGCAAGGCCCCGGGCACAGGCGGCGCCGGCCATGCCGGCGCCCACGACCGCGACGCTCGGGGGCGGGCCGGCGGTCACCGCGGCGCCCGACGTCCGCCGCCGTTAAGGTGTTGGCAATTAACAGTGATTAACCTTGTTGCGCCGGAACGCGGGGGGACCTGAGAGGGTCGCCCCGGCGGCGCCGGTTCACCACCACCCCGCGACCACGCCACGGCCCCTGCGATGTCCATCAACACCTTCGTCGCCATGTTGGCCGGCTTCGGCATGTTCGTCGCCGCGGTCATCTTCAGCACCGACAACTACGTGGTGTTCGTCAGCATTCCCAGCCTGGTGCTGGTGCTGGGCGGCACCCTCGCGGCGACCTTCATCGGCTACGAATACCGCTACGTCATTCAGGCGCTGAAGAACATCGGCAGCACCTTCGCCATCCACAAGATGGGCCGCGCGACGCTGAACGTCGAGATCGGCCGCATCATCCAGTGGGGCTATCTGGTGCAGAAGGACGGGGTGCTGGCGCCGGAGGCGCAGGCGAAGAAGATCCCCGGCTGGGACGGCGGTTTCATCCGCTTCGGCGTCGAACTGATCCTGTCGAACTACGACGGCGCCGAGGTCAAACGCATCCTGGGCAACACGGTCGAGTCGACTTTCGAGCGCCGGTTGGTGCCGGTCAAGATCCTGCGCGCGATGAGCGCCGCGGCGCCGGCCTTCGGCATGATCGGCACGCTGATCGGCCTGGTCATCATGCTCGACAAGATGGGCGAGGGCCCGAGTTCGCTCGGCAAGGGGCTGGCCGTGGCCCTGATCACCACGTTGTACGGCGTGGTGTTCTCGCGGCTGATCTTCGGACCCGCGGCGAGCAAGCTGCAGCAGCGCGAGGAGATCGAGCGCTTCCGCGGCTACATGATCGCCGAAGGCCTCTCGATGGTCGCCGACAAGGCCAGCCCCAGGCACATCCAAGACCGCATGAACAGCTACCTGGACCCGTCGATCCGCTTCGACATCGACAAGCAGCTCAAGTCCGGCGGCGCGCCGGCCAAGGCCGCCGCCTGACGCCATGAGCGATCGCCCGCCGCCTCCGCCGGAGGAGGAAGAGGACGAGTCGTGGATGGTCACGTACGCCGACGCCATCACGCTGCTGCTGGCGTTCTTCGTGATGATCGTGACGTTCTCCAAATTCGACATGCCGCTATTCGAGCAAGTCCAGGCGGGTCTGGCGCAGGACATCGGCAAGCGCGAAGTGGTGCGCCCAATCACGCTGTTGCGGGCGCAGATGGAGCAGCTGGTCAACAGTCTGGGCGTCGAGGACACCCTCGAGGTGACGACCGACGACGACGGCGTGGTGCTGGAACTGGCGGCCAATGCGCTCTATCGGCCTGGGTCGGCGGAGATTCGGCCGGAGGCGCGCTCGACGCTGGAGAACGTTGCGACCGTGATCCTCAACCCGCGCTACGGGCGCTTCTTCGTCACGGTCGAAGGCCACACCGACGATACGCCGATAGCCACCGACCGCTACCCGACGAACTGGGATCTGTCCGCGGCGAGAGCCGCCGGCGTCGTACGGCTGATGCTCACCGCCGGCGTGCCGGACTGGCGGCTGAAGGCCGTCGGCCACGCCGACACCCGCCCGAAGGCTCCCAACCGCGACGCGGTCGGCAATCCCATTCCCGAGAACCAGGCCCAGAACCGGCGCATCACCGTGCGCCTCAACAGCCGGCACTAGGCTCCGGACTCAATTAGGGGGTTCCCGGCTCGGCGTCGGATGTGATTCAAGCGCACCGTTGGACACGGGAGGCTTGGATGGCACGAGCGTTGTTCTGGCTGAGCGACGAAGAGTGGGGGCGGATCGAGCCGTGG
>Ga0209678_1000270_pt1 | contig 19769 bp, 17 predicted proteins | sample WorMetilvaeELBA1_FD_187404 | JGI IMG/M metagenome (GOLD analysis project Ga0209678, IMG submission 187404) | Marine gutless worms symbiont microbial communities from Max Planck institute for Marine Microbiology, Germany - Olavius ilvae ELBA.1... ...
CGGACCGAACGGCCACGGAGCAGAGCGAATCGTAGAGAATTACTCGCATTTTCGACCCATGTCGGTATAAGCCCGCAAGGAGTTCATCAACTACTCGTAAAACACGCCGAAAAACTGGATTTTTCAAGGTTCCCAGGATACGCTCGACAATGCCTTCACCTCGGCCCAGCAGATAGCGAATGAGGCGGCCTCCGCGTTGGGCAATACGCCGACCAGTCAACGCAGCACGGCTCCGCGCTATGTGCAGTGGTTTGGTATTTATACCGAGTCGCGGTATGCGCTAGTGGAATCGAATTTCGATGCGATTTCCGATGCATTGAGCCAGAAGAATGTTACCTTTGATTGTGGCTGCGATGAGCCGTTTGCCTATGCTTACATTTATCTGAGCCGTCCTTACGAGATCTACCTTTGTGGCCTATTCTGGTCGGCTCCGCGGTTGGGTATCGACTCGCAAGCGGGAACCATTGTCCACGAAATCTCGCATTTCAGGGATGTTGCCGGTACGGAGGATCACGCCTATGGTCAAAACGGGGCTATGGACCTCGCCTTCCGTTACCCGGTACTGGCGATTGATAACGCAGACAACTACTTGTACTTTGCCGAGAATACGCCGCCACTCTCGATGAATACGGGTAGCGGCAGCAGTACAGGTGGCAGCGGCAGTACGAATGGCGGTAGTAGTACGGGTGGCGGCAGCGGTACGGGCAGCGGCAACAGGAGTCGTTGCAGTAACTCGGCAAAGCTTTGGATCCATAAAGCCTATATCGGCTATTATGCCCGTTGTAGGGAGTTTGGAGGGTTTGAGTACTGGTGCACCCGCTTGGACGCGGAGGGGGGCGATCTCAGCGCGATCATTGCGGCCTTTGGGACCTCCCAGGAGTACACCGATCGATTCAGCGGGCTGAGTGACAGCGAGCTGATCAACAATCTCTATCGCAATATGTTCGATCGAAATGCAACTGATCGGGTGGGTCGGCAATTTTACCTCGATCTCTTAGCGTCTCGCCGTCAGGAATGGCGCGACACCCATAACGGAAGTAACCAGGGAGCGACCGAATATGCCTTGTCTCGGATTGCCCTTGACGTCCTGACCGGTGCGCAAGGAAAGGATGCGATCGTACTGGACGGTAAAATCAGTGCCTGTCCGCAGTATTGAAGCTGTACGGCAGTGCCGATGCGGATAGGCATAAAGATCGGGGTAATCTCAGGATTGCGTGGCGTTCATTTGCGGACTCTTCGCGTTCGATCCCGGCGCCGTTCGGCGTTCCTACAGGAAAATGTCAAAATTGTTTCTGCCGAAGCGCTTGCTCTTGTCCCTGTTCCTGCTCGCGGCCTGTTCCGTCGCAGCCGGGCCCTCGACTCTACGGCTGGCGACCTGGAATCTGGAGCATCTGGCCGCAAATATCAGCGCCGGCTGCCGACCCAGGTCCGAGGCGGACTACGCACGTCTACGCCGGCACGCGCAGCGTTTGAACGCCGATCTGATCGCGTTGCAGGAAGTCGAGAACCGGACGGCCGTCGCGCGCCTGTTCGACCCCGGTATCTATGCTATCGAGATCGCGCGCCAACCGGACCGGAACCTGGGCACTTGCCGCCGTCAACGCGGGCAGACACGGACCATGCAACGCACGGGGTTTGCGATCAATCGAGCGCGACTTGGCAAGCTGGGGCTGAGCTACCGCCGCCTGCCGGATTTTGCGGCGATCGGCCTGAAATCCCAGCGTTGGGCGACCCGAATCCTGATCGAGCCCGCGGACGGGACGGGAGCTGGGATCCAGCTGTTGGCGGTGCACCTGAAAGCCGGCTGCGCCTACAACCGGCTCGACGGCAAGGTCAAACGGGACCAATGCAGGCTATTGGTACGCCAGCGCGGGATCCTGGAAGAATGGATCGATGCCAGGGTGAGCGCCGGCGAAGGCTTGGTCCTGTTGGGCGACTTCAACCGCCAGTTCGACCAACCGCGCGACGACTTCTGGGCCGCCATCGACGACGGGGCGGTGTGTACCTGGATACCCGATCCCAGACTGGGACGCAGGTGCCGGCCCCAGACCTCACACCCGGACCCGGCCGCGGACCTGGTGTTGGCCAACGCGGGCAGGCCCTTTCCCTTCCCCGCCAATCCCCGCTATCCCTATGCCATCGACCACATCGTCATGGACGCGGTAACGGCCCGCGGGATCGTCCCCGGAAGCTATGCTGTGCCGGATTACGAAGGCGACCACCTTCCCCCTTCGGATCACCACCCGGTGGCCATCTCGCTAAATGCTAAAATACACCAATAGTATGATTTTTCGCGCATCTTGGAGGCCGGTGCATGGGAACTACCAGAAAGACGATTACCCTGACGGACAAACAGGACCAGTGGATCAAGGCGCAGATTACCGCCGGTGAATACACGAACGATAGCGAGTACATCCGCGACCTGGTACGCCGTGATCAGGAGGAGAACGCCAAGTTCCTGGCGCTGAAACAGGCCATCCAGGGAGGCTTGAACAGTGGCGTAAGCAACAAGTCGGTCACTGGCATCATGGAGGAAGTCGAGGCCCGGCTGAGTGCTAATGGCCGTCTATAGTCTGTCCGGAAAAGCGGTCTGTGACCTTACCAGTGTTCGGCTCAGGACCTCCTGCCGGTGCTCCCGGGTCCTCCAACTCCTCTGGCCGCATAGGCTCTCAGGGGCACCTGCCGGCGCCTTCTACCGCTTTCAATGGAAGGGGCTGATAGCTGTCACAGGCGCTCAAAAACAATCTGGGCAGGGCGTGCCTAATCTGACCTCCCTTCCCGATGGAGGGCATGCCGATCTACCGGAAGGCCTATCCGATCTGTTTCACCGCCCGTAGAGATTGAGCAAACGCCGCATCCGGCCGGGGAGCTCGAGCCCTATCTGGTCCCAGGAGAAACGCCAGCGCCAGTTACCCTCGCTCGTGCCTGGCAGGTTCATGCGGTGAGTGCCGTCGAGACCCAAGACATCCTGCATGGGCAGGATCGCCAAGTGGGCGCGTGAGCCCAGGGCACACCGGATCAGCGGCCAGGGCATGTCTTCCGATGGATAGCCCAGGTAGTCGTCCACATGGTCGCGGGTTGCCGCATCCAGAGACCGATACCAGCCGAGCGTGGTGTCGTTGTCGTGAGTGCCGGTGTAGACCAGCGAGTCATGATCGTGCCGGAAAGGCAGGTGGGGATTGAGGGCCCCCTCGGAGAAGGCGAACTGTAACACCCGCATGCCGGGCAGGTGATGCTTCTTACGCAGGGTATCCACCGCTGGAGTGATGACGCCCAGGTCCTCCGCGATCAGGGGCAAGCGGACGAAGTGTCGGTGCAGACATTCGAAGAGCTCGTCGCCGAGGGAGCTTACCCAGTGCCCCTTGACGGCGGTTTTCTCCTCCGCCGGGATCTCCCAACAGGCATCGAAGCCCCGGAAGTGGTCGATGCGCACCAGGTCGAACAGGCGCAGCTGGGTGCGGATTCGATCCAACCAAAAGCGAAAGCCATCGGCCCGCATCCGGTCCCACCGATAGAGGGGATTGCCCCAGCGTTGACCGGTGGCGGAAAAGTAATCCGGCGGTACCCCGGCCACCACCCGTAGGCTGCCGTCCGCATTCAGATCGAAATCGTGAGGCCGGGCCCACACCTCGGCGCTGTCGTGGGACACGAAGATGGGCATGTCGCCGAAGAGCTCGATGCCGACCGCGTTGGCATGTCCCCGCAGGACCTGCCACTGGGTGAAGAACAGAAACTGCTCGAAGCGGATGTAGTCCAGGTCTTCCCGCAGGTGCCACCGCGCCTGCTCCAGAGCGTCCGGGTCACGCCGACGCAGGGCCGGCGGCCATTCCCACCACGGGGCCTGCCACTCTTCGTGCAGGGCCAGGAACAGGGCATAATCGTCCAGCCAATAGTCGTTCTCCGCTATGAAGTCGGTCAGTGCCCGGCGGTCCGAAACCGACGCCCGTTTCCGGAACCCGTCCCAGGAGCGGCGCAGGGCCTCGCTCTTGGCCCCATCGGCGGGGAGGGCCTGCAGCCAGCTGCGCTCCACGAGGGGTTCGAGGGCGATGAGCCGCGGATTCCCGGCGTGGACCGATCTGGTCTGATACGGCGAGCCGTCCGACTGGGTGGGTGCCACCGGTAATACCTGCCACACTGCCATGCCGCAATCGGCCAGAAGGCCCACGAATTTGTGGGCCTCGGGACCGATCGAGCCACAATGGCCCGGCCCGGGCAGGGAGGTCAGGTGGAGGAGAATACCGGCGCGGCGACGGTCGAGGCCGGCAGCCGGTGTCTGTTTTTCGTTTAACAAGGGTTTACAGGTCCGACGTGGTCGCGTCACTGGGCAGCACCCGGTACCTGACCGTAACGACACCCGATGTAGTTTTCGGTAGGAAAATTCTCCGGTACCGTAGGATCCAGATCCGAAGCGTATTCATTACTGGCTGGACCGCGCCATGCAACGATATCTACTCGCCCGCTCAAGCGAGTGCGCTCACCGCCGGTGATCAGATTTCTCTCGCGCAACTCGTATCGATAGCCACGGAGCATCAGGCGGTCACCATACCGGAGTGTCAGATCATCATGCGGATGCGGCAAATCCGCAGCGACTCGCGGAAAGATTGGCTTATCCGAAATCTCCCCATCCACCAGCTCGTACAGCTTGGTGCACAGGGGGTCACAGGTCTGGTTGGAGTACGCAACCATGAGTTCGGTCGGTTCCTGAGATACGCGGATGTATTCCATGTCTGAGAGCGGTACAAAGAGCCAAACAGCGAGAACGACTACCCCTCCGAACAAGAGGACCGGTTGTACTCCTTCTCTAATGTTACCGCGGCGTTCTTGAACGTGTGGGCGTCGGACAACTCGATCGATCTCGTATGGATAATGAGACGAACAACCATAGAGTAATTTTCGGAAAGACCTTACGAGCAGATTATACCAGGGAGAGAAGAACCAAGCTTACGTTAATCTCCCGCGCAACGACTGGTGACTGGTAGCCGGCGACTGGAAGCTGACAAGGTGAAACAGGACAGTCGAATCAGGATTCAACGGACATGGTGAGTTTCCTGGCCCAACATCTCGGGGGTTACCAACGTCACTCCGCCCTCGCTGACGTAGAAGCCCCGCTCGGCGTCCGCCCGCGGGTCCAGGCCCAAGGTCAGACCTGCCGGGAGACGGCAGCCCCGGTCGATGACACTGCGGTGAACCTCGCAGTTGCGGCCTACGTCCACGTCCGGCAGGATCACCGAATCCTTGACATAGCTGTAGGAGTTGACACGCACGTTTGAAAACAGCAGGGAGTGGCGCACTTTGGCACCCGAGATCACGCAGCCGCTGGAGATCATGGAGTCCACCGCCATACCGCGGCGCTCCTCGTCGTCGAACACGAACTTGGCCGGCGGCAATTGCTCCTGGTAGGTCCAGATGGGCCAAGACTCGTCATAGAGGTTGAGCGGCGGCGTCACGCCGATGAGCTCCTGGTTCGCCGTCCAGAAGGCATCCACGGTCCCTACATCACGCCAGTAGGCCTGGTCACCGCCGGGCACATCTCGGAAGGGATAGGCCATCACCCGATATTCGGCGATGACGCCGGGAATGATGTCCTTGCCGAAATCGTGGGTGGAGCGGGGCTGGTCCGCGTCCTTGATGAGCTGTTCGAACAGGAAGCCGCTGTTGAAGACATAGATCCCCATGGAGACCAAGGCCTGGTCCGGGCGTTCGGGAATCGGCTCGGGATGCTCCGGCTTCTCCCGGAAGCTGCGGATCCGGTTCTCGGTGTCCACCGACATGATGCCGAACTGCTTGGCATGTCCCAGCCCGACCTCGATGCAGCCGACCGTCATGTCGGCGCCCACACGGACATGCTCGGCCACCATGGCCCCATAGTCCATCTTGTAGACATGATCCCCGGCCAGCACCAGCACATACTCCGGCATGTGGTTACGGATGATGTCCAGGTTCTGATACACGGCGTCGGCGGTACCCGCATACCAGTCCGCCGCGGCGATCCGTTGCTGGGCCGGCCAGAGCTCGACGAACTCCCCGAGTTCCCCGCGCAAATTGCCCCACCCCTTCTGGATGTGCAGGATGAGCGAATGGGCCTTGTACTGGGTGAGCACACCGATCCGGCGGATGCCTGAGTTGACACAGTTGGATAAGGGGAAATCCACGATTCGGAACTTACCGCCGAAGGGCACCGCCGGCTTGGATCGCCACTCGGTGAGCTGCTTGAGGCGGGAGCCACGGCCACCGGCCAGGATCAAGGCCAAGGTATTGCGCGTCAGGCGACTGACGAAACGCGGTCCATCCGGCATAGATCCTCCCCCTGCGCTGCACTGTCACGTCATGCCGATCACCCCTCAGCAACCGGGGCTTGGACCGGATCCGATCAGCGGCTCATCGGCCGACCACCACCCTGACCGCAAGTGGTCTATGTTAGCATTTTCACATCTCTCGGAGGTGTATTCATCTCGTCGGTGCGGGGCTACTGAATAATAATCACGGCTGAAACATAACCTTAGGTAATGGTTCGGAGTTCCCCTGTGGTTGCCATCCCTGGCCCTGGATTCCGGCACTCCCTGCCGGAATGACGCGGTGTAGCCGAAAGGATTCCAACCTCGGCGGCGCGTTCGGCCCTGTCACTGTGCTTCGGGATCGGACCGCGCGCCTAACCCAACCTACACTTGACGCGAGGTCCGCGCGGGCAGGCCGCACGGGGAATAATATGGGTGTAGGTTGCGTTGAGACGCAGGTACGGGTCTGGCCCCACATCAACGAGCCATTGTGCGTCGAAACGCGACACGTCAAATCCCCCCGACAACGCTAAATCATTCAGGATCGCTTTTAGCTGGTAGCCGGTAAAGGCGCTGCGTCCATACAGCCTACTGTGTAGAATTGGCTCATGAATCCGATTCCGAGCAGGAGATGGATGAGAAAAAAGGACTCTACTTCGCCCGCGGGGCGCGTGAGTTTTGGACCTGCGCCCAGGATGGCAAGATCCGGTTCTTCGACCGGCGTCGGGAGTTGGGCCGGAGTGGCCTGATCCCTGAGTTTCCGGACCGGATCGAAATCGATTTCGCTTGAGCCTTTAGGGGCTCGGCTACCCAACAAGCACGAGAAACAGCACGTGAGTACGAACATCCAGGTCAGGGTCCCGGATATCGGGGATTTCAAGGAGGTGGCGGTCGTCGAGGTGTTGGTCGCCCCCGGCGATCGGGTGGAGAAAGAGACCTCTCTGATCACCTTGGAGAGCGACAAGGCGACCATGGAGATTCCGTCTCCGGAGGCAGGGCAGGTCACCGAGCTCAAGGTCGAAGTCGGAGCAAAGGTCTCGGAGGGCGACCCGATTCTGACCCTGGAGATCGAAGCGGACGACCCGGCGGCCCAATCCCCCCCGGAACCGGAACGGCCGGCTCCGGCCACGCCGGCGGAGCCCGCGACTCATTTCTCCACCCAGGTGGTGGTCCTCGGCGCCGGGCCAGGGGGTTACACCGCCGCCTTCCGCGCCGCGGATCTGGGCAAGCAGGTGGTCCTGATCGAACGTTACGACCGCCTGGGGGGGGTCTGTCTCAATGTGGGCTGCATCCCCTCCAAGGCCCTGCTGCACACCGCCCAGATCATCAATGGGGCGGCGGAGATAGCCAACATGGGCGTGCGCTTCGGCGCCCCCGAGATCGATCTTAAGCAGCTGCGCGCGGGTAAGGACAAGGTGGTCGAGCGGCTGACCGGCGGTCTGGCGGCGCTCGCCAGGCAACGGGAGGTCCAAGTGGTACAGGGCACCGGCCGCTTCGAGGCCCCGAACCGCGTCGCCGTCGCCACCCGCGCGGGTCAGGTCTCGATCGATTTCGACCAGGCCATCATCGCCTGCGGCTCCAGCCCGATAAAAATCCCTGGCTTCCCCCACGCGGACCCGCGGGTCATGGACTCCACCGACGCCCTGGAGCTGGCGGAGGTCCCGCAACGGATGCTCATTGTCGGCGGCGGCATCATCGGGTTGGAGATGGCTACCATCTACCAGGCCCTAGGGACCCGCATCGAGGTGGTGGAGCTGATGGAGCAGCTGCTCCCGGGCTGCGACAAGGACCTGGTACGGCCCCTGGAGAAGGTCATCAAGCGGCGCTATGACAGCATTATGCTGGGCACCAGGGTGACGGCGATGAACCCGGTTTCCGACGGTATTCAGGTCAGCTTCGAGGGCAAACAGGCCCCCCGGACCCAGACCTACGACCGGGTCCTGGTGGCCGTAGGCCGGCGCCCCAACGGTAAGCTCATCGCGGCCGAGAAGGCCGGGGTCCAGGTGGACGAACAGGGCTTTATTCCCGTGGATGTCCACATGCGTACGAACGTACCCGCCATCTTCGCCATCGGCGACGTGGCGGGCAATCCCATGTTGGCCCACAAGGCGACGCACGAGGCCAAGGTGGCCGCCGAGGTCATCGTCGGGCTACCCGCCCTCTCCGATCCGCTGACCATCCCTGCGGTGGCCTACACGGACCCCGAGGTGGCCTGGATGGGATTGACGGAGACCGTGGCCAAGGCCCAGGGCATCGCCTACGAGAAGGGCAGCTTCCCCTGGACCGCCAGTGGCCGGGCCCTCGGCGTCGGACGCGACGAGGGGATGACCAAGCTGCTGTTCGACCCCCAGACCAAGCGCATCCTGGGGGCCGGCATCGTCGGTCCCAATGCCGGAGAGCTGATCGGCGAGACGGTGCTGGCCCTGGAGATGGGGGCGGACTACGAGGACATCGGCCTGACCATCCACCCCCACCCGACCCTCAACGAGACCATCTGCTTTGCCGCGGAGATGGCGCACGGCTCGATCACGGACCTGATGCCGCCGCGGAAGCGGTAAGCAGCGCCGGCTCTGGTCGGCGGGTAGCGATCCTGACCCCCCGCGTGGTCGGCCCGCGCGGACCTCGGGTTAAAGGTAGGTTGGGTTAGGCGCGCTGCCCGATTCTGAAGAATACAAACAGCGTTGAACGCGCCGTAACCCAACACGACACCTTCTCAGATCACGCCAAATAACGCCGAACAGCTCCAGGATCGGACAAGAGCTCGTGCAGGGACGCACATACCGCGTCATTCCGGCAGGGAGTGCCGGAATCCAGGTGCCAGGGATGGCAAAAACAGGGGGGTTGAATAATTACGTCGCACAACCATGCCACTTGAAATTTAACCATTACCGAACAGGTACCAACATGCAGGAAAGCCTGAGACCATGACCCCTGCCCGTGCCATGTGGCTGCGACTGACCCTGCTCGGTGTGGTCAGCGGCGTAATGGCCAGCCTGGTCGTGCTGGCCTTCAGGGCGGCCATCGCGTTCGGCCAGTTCCTCGTGTTACCGCAGGCAGCGGGAACCTATCCGGGTCTCGATCCCTGGCTGCGACTCCTCTTGCCGGTGGCCGGCGGACTTCTACTCGGGCTGATCTTCGACCGGCTGCGTGCCGAGCACCGCGAGGTGGGTGTCGTCCATGTGCTGCGCCACCTGCACACCCCCGGAAAAGCGTGCCTGCCTGCGGCCAATCTGTTTACCCAGCTGGGAGGTGCGGTTACCGCAATTGTCGCCGGACATGCGGTGGACACGGAAGGGCCATCGGTCCATATCGGCGCGGCCAGCGCCAGCCGGCTCGGTCAGCGCCTGCGGGTTTCCGCCGAAGAGGACCATATACTCGCGGCCTGCGGCGCGGCGGCTGCCATCGCGGCTGCCTTCAATACCCCGCTGGCGGGCGTCGTCTTCGTGGTCGAGGTGCTGAGGGTGCGTTACGAGGTCAGCCGCTTTCTGCCGATCATCGTCGCGTCCGTGGTGGGTGCGGTCATCAGTCGGCTGTTGCTGCATGCGGACCCCACCCTCAGCGTTCCCCCGCTGGATCTGAACAACCACTGGGAGCTTCCGAACCTGATCCTGCTCGGGTTGGCGGTCGGCGTGCTGGCGATCGGCTTCATCAGCTGGTGCGAATTCGTCGCCGTGCGGACGCGCACCTGGTCCAACCGCCTGGGCTTTACCCTGTCGGGCCTGGTAACCGGAATCCTGGCCCTCCGGACCCCTGAGATCATGGGCTCCAGCTATGCCACCCTCGATCAGCTGCTGGCAGGTGAGGAGGGGTTCGGTCTGGGCCTGGTGCTCGCGATGGCCCTGACCAAGCTGCTGGCTACGGGTACGGCGGTGGGGTTGCGGGTCCCTGGGGGACTGATCGGACCGACCCTGTTCATCGGCGGGGCGGCAGGATCGGTCCTCGGTACGCTGTTCGGTATGCTCGAACCTATGGACACGGCCCCGCCCGCCTTTTACGCCACGGTGGGGATGGCGGCCATGATGGGGGCGAGCCTCAGGGCGCCCCTGGCCGCCTTGATCGCCTTGCTCGAGCTCACCGGTAATCCCAATGTCATCCTACCCGGCATGCTCGCGGTTGCCACCGCAGACATCACGAACCAATTGGCAATCGGGCGCGAATCCGTCTTCGAGATCCTGCTGCGCAGTCGTGGGAGTGGATCCGGATGATTGTAGGTGTTGGGCACGCCGCCATCCTGCTCCGTAACCGCAGAAACGAATAGGAGAAACTACGAATCGCGCGAATCGGCGCGAATCAATTTTCGCGTGGATTCGCGCGATTCCCTGACCATGCGGGGTATTTCCTCTTCCAGGTTGTGGCCTGGCTCGAAGCCCAGTTCGGTATGGATTCGATCCGAGGAGAACCAGGCATCCTGGGTAAGCTTGCGCAAATCTTCCCGGTTGAAGGGCAGGCGCCGGCGGAACCCTTTTTCCAACCAGGTAGCCCCGCAGGCGGCCGTTGCAAGGGCCCAGTAGGGGACCGTCCAGCCGGGCACCGGCCTGCCCAGGGCGAGGCGAATCCGTTCGTACAGCCAACGGGTGGAATAGCCCTTGCCGTCAGTCACCAGATAGGTGCGGCCGCAGGCCTGCGGATGCGTGGCTGCCAGGAACGCCGCCGCGACGAGATCCTGCACGTGCAGGAAGGATCGCCGGTTGTCGATCCGCGGCCACGGGGGAAACCGGTTTCGCGTCACCGCCTCGATCATACGTGCCAGGTTGCCCGCTCCGGTCAACCCGCAGATCATCGGCGAGCGCAACACGCAGACGTGCATACCCGCTTCGCCCGCTACCAAAACGCTGCGCTCCGCCGCCAGTTTGGCGCGTCCGTATACCGTATCCGGCGCCGGTGGTGTCGTTTCGTCCATCGGCCCTTTGCCGATCGCTGTCCCCATGACCTTGATACTGCTCAGGTAGACAAACCGCCGCACGCCGGCCGCGAGTGCCGCGTCCAGCAGATTTTGGGTGCCTTCCGCCGTCACGGGCCAATGGGCGGCCGCCTGGTAGATAGCGGGCGCTCGCGGTGGCGGCGCGTGACTCGCGAGATGAAAGACCAGCTCGACGCCATCGAGTTGGTCGACCAGCGTGGACGGACCGGTGAGATCCGCGCTGCGGATGTCCAATTGCCTCCCCGGCCATAGGGGGCGGGCGCTTTTGGGATGGCGGGTCAGGATGGCGACATCGGCGCCCTGTTCAAGGAGCGCGGTCACCAGGTGACGCCCGACCTTCCCGGTGGCCCCTGTAACCAGGGTAGGAACGGCCTTCAAAGGAGATGCATCGGCACTGTAAGAAATCACCATCTTCGCCCCTGGCCCACCAGTCGACGTAGGCCGTAAACCCCGAGAAATAGGCCGAAATGGGCCCAAATGCCGATCATGACGAGCACACTGAAGGGAAACGGATAGTCACGAAACTGGAATTTACGGAAGAAGCGCACCATGCCCTTGTGCTTATACCATTCCACCGCGATCGGTCGACCGGTGCTGCAGCTACCCTGATGGTGAACCACTTCCACGTCCGGCACCAGATAGAGCTTCCAACCCGCGCGCCGGAAGCGCACGAACCAATCCAGGTCTTCGCAGTGTAGAAAATAGCCTTCGTCGAGCAGGCCAACCTTCTCGATCGTCGCCCTGCGGACCAGCATCAAGGCACCGGAGACCGCTTCCGCCAGGACCGGTTGTTCAGGCAAGGGATCACTGATCTGGTCCGAGTACCCATTCCGGGCGAATTGCAGGAAACGTGTCAGCCCGATCCAAGGAGTCGGGATCCGACGGCGGGCGGACCGTTGCTCGCTTCCGTCCGGATTACGAATCATACAGCCGGCCATTCCGGCATCCGGGGTCGCGTCCATGAAATCGAGTAGATGTCCGAGGGAGTCGGGCCCGACGATGCAATCCGGATTCAGGATCAACACATAGGGCGCATGCGTATGGGCCAGGGCAAGGTTATTGCCCCGGGCGAAACCCAGGTTAGAGCCGTGCTCCAAGATGGTCAACCGCGGGTCCTCCCCGTGGTGCCTCAGAACGCGCGTCAGGCTCCCGTCCCTAGACCCATTGTCGCTGATGACCACCTCCGGATCGACCGGTGAGGCAAGCACCGCCTGGACGCAATCCGCGAGTAGATCGCCGGCATTGTAGTTGACGATGACAACACCGAGCGTCTGGGATCCTGTACTGATCTTCTTCATTCTTGAGTTTAGAAGCCTATCCGACCGACGATCCTTCTACCCCGTAATCACATAGTCGCACCTGCCGGCCAAAGGTGCCGGCGAGTGTTACGATTGCTTCGGATTGAAGAGAGCCTACCGGGAACCGAGCAACCGGTGTGTACAATATTTGACCAGCCCGCAAGTACGATACCACGAACTTTGTGAATAACTACACTTCTCAAAAAATGAGTCTATAATCCAGCGGGCCTTGATGCTTCAGGTAAATCGACCCCAGTCTGAAGGCTTACCGCATCTCCCCGGGAACAGCCGTGATGCGCAGATCCGGCCCGACCATGCGCAGGTCTCGGATCGCGAGCGCGATACGATCCCGCATCCGCTCGAGGCCCGGTAGTCGGAAGAGCCCGCGGGCGGCGTCACCCATGAGATGGGGCGCCAGGTAGAGGACGAGTTCGTCTACCAGCCCCGCTTCCAGGAACGCCCCGGCCAGGGTCGGCCCCGCCTCCACCAGTACCTCGTTGATCTCCCGGCGGGCGAGGTCGCGCAGCAGAGACGCCAGGTCCACCCGCCCCCCACGCCCGGCGCAGACATGGATCTGGGCCCCCACCGCTTCCAGCCGCATGACATCGGATGGTGCCTGATCCTCCAGGCAGGCGATCAAGGTCGTACCCGGCAGGCCGAGCATGCGCGCCTTCGCGGGGGTACGGAGGCGACTGTCGACCAGGACCCGTAAGGGTCGGCGCACCTGCTCGCCTGGTCGCATCCCCGGCAGCTCCTCCGCGCCGAGGCGCAGATCCAGGGCGGGGTCGTCCGCCAACAGGGTATCGATTCCGATGAGAATCGCCGAGCTGCGCGCACGCAGCCGTTGCACGTCCCGCCGCGCCGGCTCGGACGTGATCCACTTGCTCTCCCCACCGGCCATGGCGGTGCGTCCGTCCAGGCTGGCGGCCAGCTTACAGCGCACATAGGGCAACCCGCGGCTCATACGTTTGATGAAACCGGGATTAAGGGCCCGCGCCTCGGCCTCCAGGATACCGACCCGGACGTCGACGCCGGCGGCCTTCAGGGTTTCCAGTCCCCGACCCGCCACCAGCGGATTCGGATCGACCATGGCGGCCACCACGCGCCGCACCCCGGCCGCCAGCAGGCCCGCGGTGCAAGGCGGGGTCTTGCCCCGGTGGCAGCAGGGCTCCAGGGTGACATAGGCGGTCGCGCCCCTGGCCCGTCCCCCCGCGGCCGCGAGCGCATTGTGCTCGGCATGGGACTCACCGGCACGGCGGTGGTAGCCTTTGCCCACGACCTCGCCGGCGCGGACCAGGACACAGCCCACCCGGGGGGTCGGATCGGTGGTGAAGAGCCCCCGGCGTGCGAGCCGCAGCGCCCGCGCCATGTAAGTAAGGTCGGCGGTATTCCCAGGGTGTGTTGACATTATTTTGAGGATTAACAGGATGTTATAATTGTTATTTAAGAAAAATAATCCTGTTAATCTTGTCCTATTGGCGATTGGCACGACGATTATGTCAACAGCCCCGAGTCAAGGCTTCTGTTCCAGATCGGCCAGCAGGTCCATCTGGTGGCGCTTGGCCTCGGGCGTGAGCTGACGTTCCAGGCGCTCGATCTCCTCGCGGAAGGCGGCCACGTCCTCGAATTTGCGGTAGACGGAGGCAAACCGCACATAGGCCACCTGATCCAGCGCCCGCAGCTCATCCATGACCAACTCGCCGATTGTGTGTGACGAGACCTCCCCTTCCCCGCCGGCGACCAGGTGTCGATTGATGCGGGCCAAGGCCGCCTCGATCTCCTCGGTGCCGACGGGGCGCTTCTCCAAGGCCCGCATGATGCCTGAGCGCAGCTTGCCCCCATCGAATGGGACCCGGGCCCCGTCACGCTTTTTCACGCGCGGGAAGTCGAGCTCGGCGCGCTCGTAGGTCGTAAAGCGTTCCTGGCACAGGACACACCGACGGCGGCGGCGCACCTGATCGCCCTCTCCCGCCAACCGGGAGTCGGTAACCTTGGTGTCCTGGGCTCCACAGAAGGGACAGCGCATGGCGATTCGATAGATGAATGATAAGTGATGAGTGATGAATGCGGAATGATGAATGCGCGCTCATCACTCATCATTCATCACTCATCATTCGGAAGATGCGGTTCGCCGCCAGGCGCGTCTCGCGTCCGGCGGCTCACCACATCTACAAAACCGGGCCTACCGCGCATACACGGGGAACCGCGCGCACAACGCCAGCGCCTTCGCCTTGACCGCCTCGATCACGGCCTGTTCGCCCCCGGCGGCGGCGATATCGCACATCCAACCCGCCAGCTCCCGCACCTCCTCGGTCCCGAAGCCGCGGGTCGTCACGGCGGGGGTCCCGACCCGGATGCCGCTAGTGATGAACGGGGACTGGGGGTCATCGGGCACCGCGTTCTTGTTCACCGTGATATTGGCCGCCCCGAGCCAGGCCTCCACGTCCTTGCCGGTGAGCCCCTGCTCGATAAAGCTGACCAGAAACAGGTGGTCACTGGTACCGCCGGATACCACAGTGTAGCCCCGGGAGATGAAGACCTCCGCCATGGTCCGGGCATTGCGCAACACCTGCTGCTGATAGGTCTTGAATTGGGGCTCCATCGCTTCCTTGAAGGCCACGGCCTTGGCGGCGATCACATGCATCAAGGGGCCGCCCTGGGTGCCGGGAAAGACCAGCGCGCTGAGCCGCTTTTCGAGCTCCGGATTCGACTTGGCCAGGATCAGACCACCGCGGGGGCCGCGCAGGGTCTTATGGGTCGTCGTGGTGGTGACATCCGCGATCGGCACCGGGCTTGGATACAGACCCACGACGACCAGGCCCGCCACATGGGCCATATCCACGCACAGGAAGGCGCCGACCCCATCGGCGATGGCACGAAAGCGCCCCCAGTCGACCACCCGGGAATAGGCGGAGAAGCCGGCCACGATCATCCGTGGGCGGTGTTCTTGCGCCAGCTGCTCCACCACCTGATAGTCGATCTCCCCGCTGGCCGGATCCAGCCCGTACTGTACCGCATCATAGAGCTGGCCCGAGAAGTTGGGTTTGGCTCCGTGGGTGAGGTGCCCGCCATGGGCCAGACTCATACCGAGGATGGTGTCGCCGGGTTGGCACAGGGCCATATAGACCGCCGCATTGGCCTGGGAGCCGGAATGGGGTTGAACATTGGCATAGTCCGCGCCGAACAGGGCCTTGGCGCGGTCTACGGCCAGCCGCTCGGCGACATCCACATGTTCGCAACCGCCATAATAACGCTTGCCGGGATAACCCTCGGCGTATTTGTTGGTGAGTACCGTGCCCTGGGCCTGCAAGACCCTGGGGCTGGCGTAGTTCTCGGACGCGATCAGCTCGACATGCTCCTCCTGCCGCCGCTCTTCGTCCCGGATCGCCTGCCACAGCTCGTCGTCATAACCGGAAATTCGCATGGTCTCAGCAAACATCGAATCTTCCTCGCCGCGAAATTCAGATAGTTTAGCTGCTTTCCGCGCGATGGATCCTGATTTTCGGATCACTGCGCAGTCAGGCCCGGTCGTGATTCAGAGGTTCCGATCGACGTTTCGGCTTTACGCCACATCTCCGTAAATCGCGACCGGCCTCATAGCGGACGGTTACTCCGCATTCCCCGGATACTACATTTCCCTCTATACTATTGATTAGGCGGTTAGGTTTTCCGTTTCTTTTGACGGAGATTTTCCGGGAGAAACCTAATGAATAGGCTGAAGATCCTGGGGAAAGTTGTCCTGGGCGCCTTGCTTGCCATGATGGTGAGTACTGCGAGTACCTCGGAGTCGGTACGTGCCACCCTGTCGGAGCTCGACGGCGAGGCCAAGGTCGACCGGGGAAGGCGATATACCGACGGACAGGAAGGCATGCGGCTCAAGCAAGGCGACCGCGTGATGGTCCCGAAAGGGAACGACAGAGCCACTATCAGGTTTGGTGACGGCTGTGTCTATAATTTGGAAGACGGCGAGGCCATGACCGTTGGCGTTGGCGGCTGTTGCGCATTAGAGCCGGTAAGTGCCACCCTGGCGCGAGTCGACGGTGATGTCCTGGTCAATCAGAGAGTGCGCTATATCCAAGGGAAGGAAGGTAAAATGCTGAAGCGAGGTGACCGCGTGACGATCAGGCAAGGGGGCAAGGCCACCGTCAGCTTCGACGACGACTGCAATTATACCTTGGAAAATGGCGAGGTCTTGACCATCAGCGATGTCAGCCCGTGTTCGACACGTGCCACCCTGTCGTGGATCGACACTGAAGACACGGTCAATCAGAGAGGGCGTATCAAACCAGGAGAAGAAGGCGAGCGGTTGAGAAGAGGCAACCGCGTGGCGGTTGGAAAAGGGTACAGAGCCATCATCACATTCGATGACGGTTGCGAATACACCTTGGAGGATGACGAGGTTTTGACTATCGGCGATGTCAGCACCTGTTGCCCACTGGGCCCGTTCAGCTCCTATAGTATCGCTTCCCGGAATCCTCTGGTCGACATTACCAAACGTCTATGTACCGTCCCCGGTAGCCTACTACCTGCCATAAGTGACATAGTCATTCCTGCCGTAATCGGGGGTCTGGGAATCCTGGGTAGCGGACTTCCGCAGGGCAGCGAAGACCGCAGGCCGCTTAGTCAGTAAGGGCTGAACCTCGGTTCCTGATGCAGGAAAAATCGATCCGCCAAGGCCACGTTTTCGGGGTCCACTTCAGGTTTATGGGTAGTGCTTAATATGTAGTGGTGAACTTCCTGCTGAACCTTTTTCTTCCCCGCTGGGAGAATTACACAGCCACTACGTGTTAAGCACTACCGGTTTATGTACGCTTGCCCGGTCGAGTTTACCCTCTAGGGTGCAAAATCTATAATTTGCTGCCATCCCTTCTCGTATACCCGCCCATTCCCATGCGCCTGATCCAGGAAGCCCTCACCTTCGACGACGTCCTCCTCGTACCGGCCTACTCTCGGGTCCTGCCCAACACAGCGGACCTGGATACCCGGCTGACGCGCACCATCGACCTCAAGATCCCCCTGATCTCCGCCGCCATGGATACGGTTACCGAGGCGCGGCTAGCCATCGCCCTGGCGCTGGAGGGTGGAATCGGTATCGTGCACAAGAACATGAGCACCGAGCGGCAGGCACGCGAGATACGCACAGTCAAGAAGTACGAGAGCGGCATCATCCGCGACCCGATCACGGTCACTCCCGAGACCAGCATCCGGGAAATCAGGCACATCACCCGCGCCAACAACATCTCCGGCGTCCCGATCGTGACCGGAGAAGGGCAACTCGACGGCATCGTCACCGGGCGCGATCTGCGCTTCGAGACCCGCTACGATGCCCCTGTATCCTCCATCATGACCCCCCGTGACCGCCTCGTGACCGTACGCGAGGACGCCGGCCGCGAAGAGATCGTGGGCCTGCTGCACAAGCACCGGATCGAAAAGGTACTGGTCGTCAACCAGGACTTCGTGCTGCGGGGCATGATCACCGTCAAGGACATCCAGAAGGCCAAGGACTTTCCCAAGGCGTCCCGGGACGACCATGGACGCCTGCGGGTCGGCGCTGCGGTCGGCGTCGGGACCGGCACCGACGAGCGAGTCGCGGCGCTGGTGGAGGCCGGCGTGGACGTGGTCGTCGTGGATACCGCTCACGGCCATTCCCATGCCGTCCTCGAACGCGTGGCTCGGGTCAAACAGGAATTCCCGGTGGTCCAGGTCATCGGCGGCAACATCGCCACCGCCGCTGCCGCTCGCGCCCTCGTAGAGGCAGGGGCCGATGCGGTCAAGGTCGGCATCGGGCCCGGCTCTATCTGTACCACCCGTATCGTGGCGGGGGTAGGCGTACCCCAGATTACGGCGGTCGCGGATGTCACGGCGGCCCTCGCCGACAGTGACGTACCCGTGATCGCGGACGGGGGACTGCGCTACTCGGGCGATGTCGCTAAGATTATCGCAGCCGGCGCCCACAGCGTCATGATCGGCGGACTCTTAGCCGGGACGGACGAAGCCCCCGGCGAAGTGGAAATCTACCAGGGCCGGTCCTACAAATCCTACCGCGGTATGGGCTCCCTAGGCGCCATGGGCGGCAAGGAAGGCTCCAGCGACCGTTACTTTCAAGACGACGAGGAGCAAGACAAGCTGGTACCCGAGGGCATCGAGGGACGGGTGCCCTACAAGGGCAGTGTACTCAACGTCATCCACCAGCTCATGGGTGGCCTGCGTGCGAGCATGGGCTACACCGGCTGCGGTAATATCGAGGAAATGCGGACCAAACCGGAATTCGTGCGCATCAGCGGCGCGGGTATGCGCGAATCCCATGTCCATGACGTACAGATCATCAAGGAAGCACCGAATTATCGGATTGGGACTTGACATTTTCCGTTCCAAGGTCGGAAAGCTGAAAAGGGGGCTGGAGGGTTACGGGGTCACTTCTCGGGGATGACCCGGAGCCTGATGGTGGCATCCACATCTGCATGGAGATGAAGCACCACCTTGTACTCGCCGGTGGCGCGGAGCGATCCTTCGGGCAAGCGAACCTCCTGACGCTCCAGGGTTATCCCCAGCTCTTGTACTGCGGCGGCAATGTCATGGGTGCCCACGGAACCAAATAGTTTACCCTCGTCACCGGCCTTACGGGCTACCGTCACGGTCAGGCCATCGAGCTTCTCACGACGGGATTCGGCCGCGACCAGGCTCTCCACGGCCGCCCGCTCCAGTTCGGCTCGCCGCGCTTCGAATGCCTCCAGGTTGGCCGCGGTCGCCGGCACTGCAAAGCCGAAGGGAATCAGATAGTTGCGTCCGTAACCGGCACGCACCGAGACCTTCTCCCACAGATCGCCCAGATGTCCGACTCTCTTCAACAGGATAACGTCCACTTGGATACCCCCATAACGATTTCAACGACACGGAATATCCCGGCCACCCCGGAATCCCAATAGATCATTTAGAGCCTGTCCGGCTTACGCGTGCGTAGCGAAGGCGCGTGGGGTCGCGGCAGATTTTCCGCTCGATTGAGGCTTATACTAAGAGGCTGTCTAAAAAGACATACGTTAATAGAAAATCATCCAACGGCCATTTTATAAGGCGTCTGGTTATTACAAATCTGCCGGAGAAGCAAGCGACCCGATGCGAGATAAACCTGAGTTTCACTCGAAGTTGGCTTACGTTCGTAATCTTTACTTAATCGACGCGATCGAACCAGCCAAGCAAAGGTTCTTTCAACCACCCATCGACGAGGTAACACATGGAAACCGCGAAGCCCTGTTTGTTTTCTAACGACCTCGATTA
>Ga0209678_1000272_pt1 | contig 19681 bp, 22 predicted proteins | sample WorMetilvaeELBA1_FD_187404 | JGI IMG/M metagenome (GOLD analysis project Ga0209678, IMG submission 187404) | Marine gutless worms symbiont microbial communities from Max Planck institute for Marine Microbiology, Germany - Olavius ilvae ELBA.1... ...
GCCCGAATGCTCTCGCCCGCCTCATGGCGAGCCACAACACGCTCACGAAGATCGTTCGACAGAGGTCGTGCCATGCATGCTGGCCTCCTCATCCAGCACACATCTTGAATCAGAACCTCGCCCGCGCGGAAACCCCAAAATGATTCCGCCTACGGGAATCCCGCTCTAGCGCGCGGCGGCGACCGCGCCGCGTTCTTCCAGGACGACGGCGTCGTTCTGGCCGATGCCGGCGAGGCCAAGACTCGACAGACGGTCGTGGCGCTGCTGTTCGCCGGCGCGACCAAGGGCGCAAAGCCGGTGGGCGAGAGCCGGTTGAAGCACACCATCAACCACTATGGCGGCAAATCGAACGGCGGCACGCACCGCGCCATCCCCAGCTATCGCTCGGTCCGTTACCGCGACGTCTATCCCGGCGTCGACGCGGTGTTCCACCGCGAACGCGGCGGCTTGCGCTACGAGTTCATCGTCGATCCGGGGGCCGACCCGACGCGCATCCGCCTGAAGCTGGCGGGCATCGAAGGCCTGGCAGTCGACCGCGCCGGCAACCTGGTGCTGCGCACGGGCGCGCGGCCGGTCGTGCACACGCGGCCGGTGCTCTACCAGGAGGTTGGCGGCAAGCGCCGGCGCGTCGGCGGCGCGTTCGTTCGCCATGACGCGCTCGAATTCGGCTTCAAGACGGGGCGCTTCGACCGCCGCCTGCCGCTGATCATCGATCCCGGCGTGCTGCTGGGCGGCAGCGGCGGGGAATTCAACGAGACCGTCGGACTCGCCGTCGACGACGCCGGCCAAGTGTGGCTCGCCGGACGCACCCGGTCCACCGATTTTCCCCTTGTCGATCCGGTCCAGCCTGTCCACGGCGGCGGCCTGTGGGACAGCTTCGTCGTCAAGCTGGACTTGAGCGACCCGACCGCGCCGGCGGTCGCCTTCGCCACCTATTTCGGGGGCGGCGAAGCCGACTGGGCCTGGGACGTCGCCATAGATCCGACGGGCAACGCCTACGTCGCCGGGCGCACCGGCTCGGACGACTTCCCGGTGCTCGACGCGCTGCAGCCGACGATCGGCAGTACGCCCTCGCACGATGCCTACGTCGCCAAGTTCGACGACCAGGGCGGGCTCGTGTTCGCGACCTATCTCGGCGGCAGCGGGTCGGACGCGGCGCGCGGCATTGCCGTCCACAACAGCGGGATCTACGTCGCGGGCTTCACCGGCTCCACGGATTTCCCGACCCAGGCGCCCTTTCAGCCGAACCTGGGCGTCGGCGCCCTGGACAACGGGTTCGTCGCCAAGTTGTCCCACGACGGTAGCGGACTGGTCTACGCGACCTATCTGGGCGGCGGCAGCGAAATCGACATCCACGCGATCGCCGTCTTCGGCGGCAGCGCCTACGTGACCGGCACGGCCGGACCGGACATGCCGACGGTGAACGCCGCGGAGCCGACGTTTCAAGGCGGTCAGACGGACGCCTTCGTCGCCCGGCTGGAGCCGGACGGCAGCGGACTCGTCTTCGCCACCTATCTGGGCGGCGACGCCAACGATAGCGGCGACAGCCTGGCGGTGGACGCGGCCGGCGAGGCCCATGTCGGCGGCCGCACGAACAGCGCCGCCGGCTTCCCGCTGATCGACGCACAGCAACCCGTCTTCGGCGGCGTCGGCGACGGCTTCGTCGCCAGGCTGTCGGCAAGCGGGACATTCGAGTACGCGACCTACCTCGGCGGCTCCGCCAGGGATCGCATAACCGGCATCGCCGTCAGCGACACCGACGCCGTCTTCGTCTCGGGCGTGACCACGTCGACGGACTTCCCGACCGTCGACGCCTGGTACCCGACGAACCTGTCGACGCCGGCCTTCGACGACGCCTTCGTGGCGGCCTACGACGACGCGGGCGCCGTGTACTTCGCCACCTATCTCGGCGGCGGCGGCGGCGACATCGGCCACAGCGTCGCGCTGGACGGCGCCGGCGCCGTCTACGTCGCCGGGACGACAAACTCGCTGGATTTCCTCGAGGGCGGTGCCGCCGATCTGTCGGCCGGCACCGGGCCCTTCGACAGCGACGTCTTCCTGGTCAAGAGCGACCTGCCGATCCCCGTCGACCTCCACATCACCAAGGCCGACTACAACGACCCGGCCGACGTCGGCGACAGCGTTCCGTACGCGCTGACAATCACCAACGAGTCCGACGAAGACGCCACGGGCGTACAGATCGCCGACGCGCTGCCGCCGGGATACACGGTCGTCGTGTCCTCGCTGCCGCCCGGCCGCCAGTCCCAGGCGGGCGGTACGGTGGTGCGCTGCCTGATCGGCACCCTGCCGGCAGGCCAGACCACGCAGCTGATCTTCGAGGCGACGCCGTCGCAGCCGGGCACCCTGACCAACACCGCCTTCGTCGAGGGCGATCAGCCCGACCCGGATCCGACCGACAATACGGCGGAGGAGGAGACGACGGTCGAGGCGCCGCCGACGACACTCGAGATCGAGAAGACGGCGTCGGTCGAGCCGGTGCCGCTGGGCAGCCCGGTGACCTACTTCGTGCGCGTCATCAACCGTGGCCCGTCGCCGGTAACCGGCGTGCACGTGACCGACAGCATCCCGGTGGGCAAGGTGCTGCTGATGCAGTCCGCGGTGCCAACGCAGGGCAGCTGCACGGTCCTCGCGCAGGCCACGGCGGATTGCGATCTGGGCGACATCGCCGTCGACCACAGCGCGCTTGTCACTGTCGTCGCGGCCGCGAACGGCCTGGGCAGCGCCACAAATACCGCGGTTGCGCACGCCAACGAGACCGGCGGCCAGGCCTGGGTGGCGATCGTCACCAGCACCGTCATTGCCGCCGTCACCGCCGATCTCTCGGCCACCATCGAGCCCGCGGCGCCGTCGCCGGGCGCCATCGGCTTCCACGTCCGCGTCCGGAACGAGACGACGGGAACCGTCGCGCCAACGGTCGGCCTCTCCGTCGTGCTCACCGGCCAGGACCTGAACGTCGCGGTCGCCAACCTGGCGGCGGGAGATGGCAGTTGCGCCGCGATCACGCCGGCGGGTCAGCCGCCGCGGGTCGAGTGCAATCTCACCAGCCTGGCCGCCGGCGACGACATCCTGGTCTGGATCGTGGCGACGTCGACGACCCTGCAGACCGTCGACGTGAGCGCGTCGGTCGCGAGCGACAGCGTGGCCGACAACGTGCCGGCCAACGACAGCGACACCGCGAGCCTTCAGCTGCCCTGACCTGCGTGCAGCAGGTCGCGCGTCGCGGCCTCGATCATCGCCGTGATCACCGCGGCGGAGCCCGGCTCCTTCCCGGCCTTGGCCGCCACCATCATGGCCGCCAGCCGACCATATCCGCGCATGGCCATGGCGCCCCGTCCGTCGTCGCGGACGCGCGCCCGGCCCTGGTCGCCGCGGCATGAAATCGCGTTAAAGTAAGCGAATTCTGATAAATACTACTTGTAAGTGCTTGACATAGATTAAGATTATGTACTCGGATGGGTAGTGTCATCCCGTCAGCGCCGGTTCCCATGCCCCATCCCGTAGACGTGCTCGTCGGCCGCCGCATCGCCGAACTGCGCACGGCCGGCGGCCTGTCGGGCCGCCAGCTGGCCAAGGCGCTGGGCGTCAGCGCCCAGCAGGTGCAGAAATACGAGCGCGGCTGCAACCGGATCAGCGCCAGCCGGCTGTGGCTGTTGGCCAGCATCCTTAACGTCCCGCCGCACGCCTTCTTCGAAGGCGCGGACGGGGCCGCGCCGTGCTGCCCAGAGGACGCGCCGCCCGGGCGCGATTCTAGGGCGTTACCCGTCTGCGCCGGCCGGCGATGCCGGCCGAACGGCTGACACGCCAGCGGGATTCCGGTGCGGCCCGTCGGCGTTCGGCCTCTCTGCTGCCTTACTCTTGTAAGCAACACAACCTAACAACCCTGATAGCTGCGCTGACCCGCGGCCCCGCCCTTCGATTGCGGCGTTGTTTTCAACGCCGCGAGAAGGGGCAGCCGGGTGACTATTCAGTGCACGTTGCTCACGAGCGACCGGAGCGCCGATAACGACAGCCTGCTGCTGCGCCACGGCATGTACCGCCTGCGCCACGCGATCTTCTGCGAGCGGCTGCAGTGGACGCCGTGCCGGCCTGACGGCATCGAGGTCGACCGCTACGACAGCCTGGACCCGACCTACCTGGTCGCCCACGACGAGCGCGAGCGCGTCTACGGCTGCTGGCGCATCCTGCCGTCCACCGGCCCGTACATGCTGCGCGACATCTTCGGTCATCTGCTGCACGGCGAGGCGGCGCCCGAATGCGACGAGGTCTGGGAGATCAGCCGATTCGCTGTCGACCCGCGCTTCGCCGCGCCGAACTCGCTCGGCGACGCCAGCAACGTCGTCGGCCGCATGCTGAAGGCCCTTCTGGACGTCGGCGCCGAGCGCGGTATCGACCGCTACGTCGCCGCCTCCGACGTGCGCTTCGAGCGCCTGCTCGCGCGCGCCGGGCTGAAGACCAAGCGCAACGGGCCGCCGGTCCGCATGCGCAATTCAATCGCCGTCGCCGGCTGGGCCGACGTGACGCCGGCCAACGCCGCGCGCATCGCCGCGCGCCTTGCCGACGGCGATCCGGGGGCACGCCGCAACCGCACATCCGACGGAGAGAGCATTGACATCGCAGCCTGAGACCCACACCGCACCGGACTGGATCGGCGAACTGCTGCAGAGCGTATCGACCTGGCGAGAGATGGCGATCGAGACCGGTCGCAGCGACATCGCCGAATGCCTGCGGCTGACCGAGCTGGTCGCCAACAAGCAACGCAACGGCACCGCGTCGCGCCGCACCGGCGCACGGAGACGGTAATGACCGCAGCGGTCCTCAGCCACGACGCGCCCGCCCGCGCCCGCAACGGGCCGAAGGGCCTGCCACTGCTGGGCGTCGCCGGGCAGGTGAAGGCCGATCCGCTGAACTTTTTCGCCGGCATTGCCCGCAGCTACAGCGGCATCGTCGACCTGCCCATCGGCACGGAGAACGTGCTGCTGCTCAACGAGCCGTCCCTGATCGAGCACGTGCTGCAGTCCAACTGGCGCAACTACCGCAAGAGCGACTTCTACGAAAAGGCGCGGCCGCTGTTCGGCAACGGCCTGGCGACCAGCGAGGGCGACTTCTGGCGGCGCCAGCGGCGGCTCTCACAGCCGGCCTTCCATCGCGACGCGCTCAAGCAGATGACGAACGTCATGCGCACCGGCACGTCGGCGATGCTGGCGCGCTGGGCCGAGCGACCAGGCGCGGCGGAGATCGACTTTTCGGAGGAGTTGACGCGCCTGACGCTCGACATCGTCTTCGAATGCCTGTTCGGCTCCGACCTGGAGGACCGCACTGCGACCGTCGCCCACAGCGTCGACGCCATGCTGCAGGTCTGCGAACGGCGCGTCTGGGCGGTGCCCGACCTGCACGGCACGCCGGTGTCGCCGCAGTACTGGCGTCACCGCGCCGCGCGCAAAGCGCTCGACGACATCGTCTACGACATCGTGCGCCGGCGCCGGGCCAGCGGCGAGGAACGGCCCGACCTTCTGGGCATGCTGCTGGCCGCCCGCGACGCGGAGACCGGCGAGGGCATGTCCGACGACCAGCTGCGCGACGAGGTGACGACGCTGCTGGTCACCGGCCATGAGAGTGCGGCCAACGTGCTGGCCTGGCTGTTCTGCTCGCTGTCGCGCCACCCGGCGATCGAGCGTCGCGTCCGCGAGGAGGCCACCGCGGCGGCACCGGACGGCGTCGTCAGCGACGAAGCGCTGACGCAGCTGCCCTATCTCGGCATGGTGAACGACGAGGTGTTGCGCCTCTATCCGCCGGCCTGGACGATCTCCCGCACCGCGCTGGGGGACGACGTGATCGGCGGCACGCCCGTGGCGGCGGGCACCACCGTGATGGTCAGCCCCTTCGTGATGCACCGCAACCCGCGCTACTGGGACAATCCGGAGGGCTTCGACCCGGAGCGCTTCACGCCCGAGCAGGTCGCCAGCCGACCGAAATACGCCTACTTCCCGTTTGGCGGCGGGCCGCGGGTGTGCATCGGGCGCGGCTTTGCCATCAAGGAACTGAAGATTGTCGCGGCCATGGTGCTGAGCCGCTACAGCCTGCACATGCTACCGGGGTGCAAGATCGAGGGCGAGGCCATGATCTCGATCCGCCCGAAAGGCGGCATGCGCGCCAACGCGTTCCCCTCAACCGCTGAGCTAGCCGAACTGCGCCAGTTGCGGCGCACCGTTGCGGCCAGTTCGCCGCACCAGTCTTCGCTGTCATGTGTCCGGGGTGAAGAGGACTGATGGACGAAAATCTGATCAAGCTCGATGCGCGTCTGGGCGCGCTCGAAATACTGACGCGAAACCTCTACGCCGACCGGTTCGCCCGCGAGCCGGACCCGGTCGCGGCGGCGTCGCGCGCAGTGGTCGAGATCGAGCGCCTGTCGCGCGGCATCCGCGTGCACGGCGACGATCCGGCGACGAACGACATGCTGGCCGCGGAGGCCGCGGACTTTCTGACCAACATGTTTCATGAGATCGTGGAAATCATGCGCCACAGCGACAGCGCCGAGGGCGACGCCGGGACCGGCGCCGCCGCGGCGGAGGAGCCCGAGCCATGGCCGACATCCCCGTATCGCCGGAGGGGCTGACCGCGGACTGGCTGTCGGGTGCCCTCGGCGCGCCGATCACCGCCTGCGACGCGACGCCGCTGACCGCGGGCCGCGGCATCCTGGGCCAGATTTCGCGCTCACCCTGACCGCGGCGCCCGACGGCCCCCAGGTGCCGTCCTCGATCGTCGTCAAGCTGCCGCCGGCGCACGAGGAGGCGCGCGGGCTGGCGACGATGCTGCACATGTTCCGGCGCGAGCACGGCTTCTATGCCGAACTCAGCGGCCAGGCGCCGATCCACGCGCCGGCCTGTTTCGCGGCACCCTGGACGACGCCAGCGGCCTGGGCGCGCTCGCGCTGGAGGACCTCTTCGGCCTGCGCGGCGGCGACTTGCGCACGGGCTACACGCTCGCAGAGGCGCAGGCGGTGCTGGGGGCCCTGGCCCGCCTGCACGGCGCCTTCTGGCAGTCGCCGCGGCTGGGCGCCGCCTGGCTGCCGGCCTGGAACGACCCCGGCATCGGCGCCCTGGTGCGCGGCGCCTACGCCCAGGTCTGGCCGGCCTGCCGCCAGCACTTCGCCGCTGCGTTGCCGGACGATGTCGCCGCCTTCGGCGACGGCCTGGAGGCACGCCTGCCGACGCTGGTCGAGGAGTTGGCGGCGGCGCCGGTGACGTTGCTGCACGGCGACTGCCGGCTGGACAACGTGCTGTTCCGCGACGAGGAGCCTGACGGCCACGTCGGTCCGACCCCGGTGTTCATCGACTGGCGGCTGGTCGCCAGCGGCCGGCCGGCGCTGGACGTCGCCTACTTCCTGACGCAGAGCGGTGACCCGGCGCAGCTCGCCGCCCACGAGGACGACCTCTTGGGCGGCTATCACGCGGCGCTCACGGACGCCGGCGCCGACGGCTACGGCTTCGACGATCTGGCCGCCGACTACCGGCGCGCGGTTGCCCAGTGCTTCGTCTACCCGGTCCTGGCGGTCGGCTCGATCGACCCCGGCGACGCCGCGCAGGTCGAGATGGCGGGCATCGCGCTGGCCCGCGCCGGCGCCGCGGTGATGCGCGTCGGGGCCTGAGCCCGGCCTACTCCGCCCGCTTACTCAGCGGCCGCCGACGCCGACGCCTCGGCCCAGGTCTCGCGCAGCCAGCGGGCGCAGGCCACCGAGTTCTCGAAGATCGAGTACTTCGCCCCGCCACCGTAGTCCGGGTGCGGGATAAACTCGGTCGAGAGCGTCGTCAGCCGGTCGTCGTGCGCCGCATGCCAGGCCATGAGGTGGCGCAGCACCTCCTTCCACGGCTCGAGGCGGCTCTCGTCCCAGTCGCTGTGCCATTCGCCCGGTGCGGGCTCGACGAACGGGTATTGGATGCCGCGGCCGACGGTGTCCTTCGGGTGCAGCGACGAGTTGAGCGCCTCGAGGCTCTCATGGTGCTGCCAGACGTTGCGCGGGTTGTTCGGCACCGCCGCGCGCGCATGCGCGTGGCCCACCAGCCCGCGCCCGATCCAGCGGTCGCAGACGTTGCCCGGCACGAACGGGTCGAGGATCAGGTCGCCGGCGGCGATCGCCGCGTCGATGCCGTAGACCTCCTGCTCGCGTGGATTGTCGATCTTGAAGATCACGTGGCTGTGGTCCAGTGTCATGAGGAACGGCACGCCACGCGCCTCGACCAGGTCGGCGACGCGCTCGACGGCGGCGAAGTCCTCCGACCACATGTTGACGTGCACCTCGAACGTGGCGACGCAGCCGCAGGCGGCACCCACGTCGTAGGCCCGCAGGTACGCCTCGGCGACCTCCTCGTCCGTCACCAGGTGCCCGTCGGCGTGGTCCATCATGATCTGCGTGTTGTGTACGCGCGAGCCGAGCGCGGCGCCGAGCCGCAGGTTGGCTTCCAGGAGGTCCTCGTCGCGGCCCAGCACGTAGAACCAGCCGCCGGCCAGGATCGGCAGCTCGTACTTCTCCGCCAGCCGCGCGTACGCGCTGGCCTGGTCCGCCGGCGGCGTCTTGTCGAAGTAGTCGTACGCCCCGGACTCCTTGGCCAGGCGGAAGCGCGTCTCCAGGTCGTAGGGCGGATCGGCGTCGCAGGTCATCACGCCGGATTCGTTGATGCCGATCAGCAGTTCGCGTGCCATGGTCCTCCCCCTGTCGGTTGTTATGGTCGCAAGGCTACGCGCGGCGCGCGGGCAATGCCAGCCATGCGGTGCCGGGCCGTGCACGTTGCCCGCGCACAGCACCCGCGCTACCGTGACGCGCAGCGCGTTCCGGCCCCCCAAGACCCACTTCCCGGACAGCCGACCATGGCAGCCCACAAGCCCGAAAACGGCGGCGTCTTCTCCTGGTTCATCCACTCCCAGGTCGCCGGCAGCGTCGTGCTGCTGAGCGCCGCGGTGCTGGCGCTGATCCTGGCCAATACGCCGCTGAGAGACTTCTACAAGACGGTCGCCCACCTGGACCTGGGCTTCGTGATTGCCGGCGCCAGCTACACGCTGCACCTGGACCACTGGGTCAAGGACGGCCTGATGGCGATCTTCTTCTTCGTCGTAGGATTGGAGATCAAGCGCGAACTTGTGGCCGGCGAGCTGTCGTCGTTCGACAAGGCGATCCTGCCGGTCGGCGCGGCGGTCGGCGGCGCGCTGGTGCCGGCGCTGATCTACCTGTCGTTCAATTCCAGCGGCCCGGAGGCGCGCGGCTGGGCCGTGCCGATGGCGACCGACATCGCCTTCGCGCTGGGCGTCCTGGCGATGTTCGGCAAGCGCGTGCCGATCGGCCTCAAGGTCTTCCTGACGGCGCTGGCGATCGCCGACGACCTGTTGGCCGTCATCGTGATCGCGCTGTTCTACACGGCCAAGATCGACTTCGTCGGGCTGATCGTCGCCGTCGCCTTCATGGCCGCGATCTTCGGCGCCAACCGCTTCGGCGTGCGCCCCGGCTGGATCTACTTCGTGCTCGCGTTTGGCGCCTGGGCCGGCGTGCTGGTCTCCGGCGTGCACGCGACGATCGCCGGCGTGCTGGTCGCCCTCCTGGTGCCGGTCACAGGCCGCATCGAGCCGAGCGACTTCCTGGAGCGCGCACGCACGCGCCTGGGCGCGCTCGAGACCAGCGGTCTGACGAAGCGCAGCATGATCGAGGACCACGACCAGCTGAACGCCATCGACGACCTGCACGAGGCCGCCGCCGACCTGCGCCCGCCGGGCCTGACCCTGGAGCACGCCCTGCACCCGGTGCAGTCGTTCCTGGTGGTGCCGCTGTTCGCGCTGTTCGCCGCGGGCGTGCCCCTGAACCTGGGCGCCATCGGCGGTGGCAAAGGCACGATCGCCTTCGCCATCATCCTGGGCCTCGTCGCCGGCAAGCTGATCGGCGTCACCGGCGCGTCCTACCTGATCGTCAAGAGCGGCCGCGCGTCGCTGCCCGCAGGCGTGACCTGGCCCCAGATCGTCGGTGCCTCCATGCTCGCCGGCATCGGCTTCACCATGTCGATCTTCATCGCCGAGCTGGGCTTCATCGACGAGGTGATGGTCAACGCCGCCAAGATCGGCATCCTCGTCGCCTCGGTCACCGCGGGCATCCTGGGCTACCTGATGCTGAACAGGGTGCTGCCGAAGGCGAACGCCGACGCTACTTGATCGCGCCGAGGATCTTCGCGATCTCGCCGGCGTCGGCGACGTCGGCGACGTCGTGGGTCTGCGACGAGCGCTCGCCGACCACTAGCAGCTTGCCGCGCCCCAGGCGGCAGTCCGGCGTCACCGTGACCGGGCCGTCGCCGCGGGAGTCGACGATGACGCTGCACGTCGTCTGCTTGCGCAGCAGCGCGAACAGCGAGTCCGCCAGCTTCACAACCGCGATCAGGCCGACGATCACCAGGATCGGCCCCCGCGTCTTGTCCGCGTCGACCGTCAGGCCGTCGGTGCCCTCGAGCCCCAGCGCTTCGTACTCGGCGGCGGACATCTCCCACTCGATCTCGAGCGCCGCGTCCTGGGCGGCCAGTGGCGCCAGGCCCAGCGTCAACGCCATCAGCGCCGCCGCCAGCCGCCGACCCCACTTCTGCCTTGGCCTCGTCTCCATCCCCCTGAACGCTCCCCGTGTACGCCCGTCGGTGCTAGCCTAGGGCGCTCGCTCGGCGCGTGTCGAGCGCCGGCACTTGATCGCGCAGGTGGCGAATGGTGCGAAGCGGTCTGATCGGGTTAGTCCTCGCGGTCTTGCTGGCCGCCGAGGCGCTGGCGCAGGCGACCAACGCGACGCGCGAGCTGACCGCCACGTTCGGGCGCACCGGCGGTGAGGAGCTGCGCCTCGCCCTCGTCATCGGCAACAGCGCTAACCCCGACGCGCCGCTCAGGAACCCGGCCAACGACGCCCGGCTGTTGTCCGAGACGCTGAACGCGGTCGGCTTCGCGGTGACCGAGGTCGTCGACGCCGACTGGCGCGCCATGAAGCGCGCGATCCAGGATTTCGGCCGGCAGCTCGACCTCGCCGGCGACAATGCCGTCGGCCTCTTCTACTACGCTGGGCACGGCATCCAGGTCGGCGAATCCAACTACCTCGTGCCCGTCGGCGCGCCGATCGCCACCGAAGCCGATGTCGGGATCGAGGCGGTCAGCGCCCAGTCGGTGCTGGCGCAAATGGAGTACGCGCGCAACCGGCTCAACATCGTCATTCTCGACGCCTGCCGCAACAACCCCTACCGGCGCTCGTTCCGCTCCGCCCCCAACGGCCTCACGAAGATGGAGGTGCCGAGCGGCAGCCTCTTGGCCTTCGCCACAGCACCCGGCGACGTGGCGGCGGACGGCGCCGGCGACAACAGCCCGTACGCGCTGGCGCTCGCTGCCGCCATGGCCGAGCCGGGCCTGGACGTGCTCCCCCTGTTTCGCGAGGTGCGCGTGCGCGTGCGTGAGACCGTGCCGCGCCAGGTGCCGTGGTTCGAGTCGTCGCTGGACGGCGAGTTCTATTTCACGCCGGGCGCGCCGGCGTCACCGCCGGCTGCGGAAACAACACCGACAGCGCCGTACGACCGCGATGCCGACATCGCCTTCTGGAACAGCATCGTCGATGAAGACGACCTGCGCCTTTTCAGGGCCTACCTCACCCAGTTTCCTGACGGCATTTTCGCCGCCATCGCGCGCATCCGCATCGAGGCGCTGCGTCAGGAAGCAGCGGCGCCACCGGCTCCCGTTGCCGAAGAGCCGCCGGCGGCGCCGGTCGCCGAGACTCCGCCTGCCGTCGACGCCGTCGAAACGCTACCGGCCCCTCCGGTCGCGGCGCCCGAGACGACGGTCGCCGCCTTGCCGGCAGAAGAACTCACGCCGGCCGAGGTCGAGGCGCGCCTGGACCTCTCGCGCGAGGAACGCCGCCTGGTCCAGCATGGGCTCAATGCGTTCGGCCACGACGCTGGGGCGGTGGACGGTCTGTTCGGCGCCGGCAGCCGGGGTGCTATCGAGCGCTGGCAGGCGGCGTCGGGGAATGACGCCACCGGGTACTTGACGGCGCCGCAAGCGCAGACGCTGATCGCGGCCGGGCGAGATGACCCGGTATCGGTAGCGGTCGAGTCCAAACTCGGGCGGCTCGGGATTACCGCGCCCGAGGACTCCAGTGCGGTCAGTGCGGTCCCTGGACGGCTGCCGAACAGTCAAGAGGGTGCGGTTTGGACGCCAAAAGGCGAAATCGGGGAGGGGTGGGTGCCGGTCGTTGACGTCGAAGGGACCGAGATCTACGAACTGGGACTGGAACTCGCCGCGTTGACGCCGGAGATCCGCACCGCGCTGGACCTTGGCGAGACAACAACCGGCCTCTTGATCACCGACATCCGTTCGAGCGGCCGCTCGGCCAAGAAGGATCTCGAGTTCGGCGACGTCATCGAGCGGGTCAACCGTCAGGCCATGACCAAGCCCGCCGAAGTGATCAACGAGATCACGTTGCGCCTGCGGGAGGGACGCACGACGCTCCGCCTGGACGTGCGCAAGCGCGACGGCGCGCTGTGGACGGTGCTGGTCTCGATCAACTGACCGCGGGTTTCCGCACCAGCCGGCCGGCCCAGACGCGGAACGGGAACAGCATCTGGCCGCCCCAATGGCCAGGGAAGTCCGGCTCCGTGATGCCCAGCGCCGGGACGGCGCGTGCCGGCTGGAACCAGGTGCCGAAGATCACGTCGTAGAGCGCGAAGATTGTCGCGAAGTTGCTGGCGGTGCCCTGGCCCTCGCGCACGTGGTGCCAGCGGTGCAGCACCGGGCTGACGAACACGCGGCCGAGCGGCCCATAGGTCCACGGCAGATCGGCGTGGATGAAGTAGCCGTAGTGGTGCCGCAGCAGGCCGTTGAGCGCGATCGCCGCCGCCGGGAAGCCGAGGAGGGCGAGCACCAGCGCATTGAGCCCGGCGGCGATCAGCCGGTTGACCGGATGGAAGCGTGCCAGCGCCAGCCAGGTCATGCGCGTGTCCGAATGGTGGATCGCGTGCACCGGCCACAGCACGCGCCCGTGCATCCAGCGGTGGCGCCAGTAGCCGACGAGGTCCGAGACTGCGATGCAGGCGAGCACGACGGCCCAAGCCGGCCAGCCGGCCAGGTCGGCGGGCGTCAGGAGCGCCAGCGGCGCTACCGCACCGTGCACCGCGTCGACCAGCAGCACGACGACCGGCACCACAGCCAAAGTGTCGAGCGCGTAGTAGACCAGGTTGAGCCGCAGCTCCGGCCACGTCGCCCGCCGCTCGTCGAGCACCCGGCGCCGCTTGACGATGAGCGCCAGCGCCAGAAACCCCGCGCTGAGCCAGGCCAGCTCGCCGCTTGCCTCAACCACCGTCGCCCACAAATCCGCCATCGCCACCTCGCTCGCACGCGCAGGCGATGGTCAGGGGGTCAAGGTCAAGCGGGCGTTAAGAGAGGGCGGGATGCGGCGGAATCGCGGCGCTTGAGATCGCCAGAGCGCACATATCGATATTTGTTGGAAATACCTATTGATTGTAACTCCAACTGCAGTAATCCCTGAATATGCCTTTGACCTCCACAACCATGGCGCTAGACTTTAGAATAATATCAAACAAGCCGATGGGGGGCGGCGATGACTTATGCAAATCGTGTATTGGGCTCGATTCCATACGGCACGCTGATCGGCGCGCCGATGACGGCCGCCGTCGAGGCGCAGGCGCTCGCGGCGCAGACGTCGATCGACTTCATCCGCTCCATCGGCTTCGAGACCGTCGGCGACGATACGGCCTTCGGGCCTGTGCGCCAGGTCGCGTTCACCTACTCGCGGCGCAACACCACGACCGGTGCGGACGACACGGTGACGCTGAACGTGCCGCTGCTGACGATCGTGCCGATCCCGTACCTGCGGATCGACGACATGACGATCGACTTCACGTCGAAGATCACCGAGGAAATGCTGCGCGAGAAGAAGCGCGACACGTCCGTCGCGGCCGACGCGGAGCTGTCGGTCAACTACTCGAACTTCCTGTCGCCGGTGAAAGTGGGCTTCAAGGCCTCGGTCTCGACCAAGCATTCCTCGTCGTCGGCGACGTCGAACCGCTACAAGACCGAGCACACCATCAACATCAACGTCCGCGCCATCCAGGACGACCTGCCACCCGGCATGACCCGCGTGCTGGACATCCTGGAGTCCGCCATCGCCGAACCGCCGCCGCCGCCCTAGACTGGCGGCGTCGCGGGCGATGGGTGACGCCGGATGAGCAAACTTGAGACGTTGATTGCGAGCATTGTGACCGACCTGATCAATGCCCGCTTCGAAGCGGACGTGACGGCGGCGGAACTGGCCGAGCGCTATCGCGACGACGCCACCATGCGCGCGCTCAACGCGCCGACGCTGAATATCAAGAACGTCTCGATCGACCTGCGCGTCGCCTTCGACGAAAACCCGATCGAGGAGACGGACGAGCAGAGCGAGGACCAGAAGAAGGCGATCGCCGACGGCAGCGCCGCGGTGCGCGACAGCATCATGAAGCTGGCGGCCGTGAAGAACACGATCCCCGGCACGCCCCAGCGGCGGGCGCTCTCGCGCTCGCTGGGCGCGGCCGTGACGAAGGCGCTGAGCGAGACCTTGCGCACCACAGGCCGGGCGCGACGGGCGCGCATCGAGGGCGACCTGACGAAGCTGTTGACGCAGAACCGCGTGCGCCTGTCACCGGCCGACATGAAGGTGCTGCGGCGCGAGATCGACCGCGCCGGCGCCCGCATCGCGACAGCCCGGCGGCTGCCGCCGAAGAGCGTCCCGGGCGTCATGGTCGGCGGCGAGAGCCTGGCCAAGCTGGACCCGGCGGCGATCTCTTCCATCCGCTTCGACGTCGACCTCAGCGGCAAGCGCTGGGCCGACGTCGAGGACGAGGACGGCACGACGCGCACCGTCCTCTCCGACGACTGACGGCGTAGGTCCGGGGACGCGGCGTGGCGGTCACCAAGGCCATCGACTTCGGCGCCCTGGTCGGCGCCCAGCTCACCGCCCTGATCGAGGCCGAGGCCGAGGCGGCGGAGAAGACGGCCGAATTCATCGAGCAGGTCGGCTTCGAGCGCACACGCGGCGGCGGCCTGGCCCTGCGCATGGTCGCCTTCACCATGCAGCGGCGCGACGTCGACGGCACCGTGCGCGTCCACACGATCCGCGTGCCGGTGCTGACGCTGGTGCCGATCCCACTGTTGAGCATTTCCGAGGCGAACCTGGAGTTCGAGCTGCAGATCGAGGACGTCTTGGAGGTCAAGACCGGCGACGAGGAGAGTCGCGAGAGAAACTCGGCGCGCGGCGCAGTCCGCGGGGCGCTGCGCGGCAAGAAGAAGAGCCGGCTGGCCGCCCGCCTGGCGCGCACGACGCGCCGGGAGACGACGACCAGCTCGGACCTGAAGATGACGGTCAAGATCGCCCAATCGGACTTCCCGATCGGCATCGAGCGCCTGATCGAGACCGCCGACCTGAGCGTCGAGGACGAGACCCATGAGTGACGGCCATGAGTGACGACCGTGAGTGACGACCGTGTCCTGGCCCACAAGGCCCCCGGCCTGCCCTGCCCTGAATGCGCGACGCCGATCGTCGTCGACCCCCTGGCGCTGCTGGCCGCGGCGCCCATCGCCTGCGCCGCCTGCGGCCTGGAACTGCACGTGAACCGGGAGGAGTCAGCCGAAACGCTGGCCGTGCTGCAGGACTACATGGACGAGTTCGCGGCGATCCGCCAGGCGCTGTCGGACAGGGTCGCCGCGCCGGCCAAGGGCGCGCGCGGTCCCCGCCGGCGACCGGCGACGCGGCCGGCGCGCGGCCGCAAGCGCGCGCGAGGAGAGGAGACATGAGCGAGACCTATTCGCCGCGCACCTGCCCGACGGTGCGCCGCGGCGCCCGCGGCGATACGGTCGTCAAGCTGCAGAAGCGCCTGGTAGAGCACTTGAAGGACCTGGACCGCGACGGCTTCGTCGACGGCGACTTCGGGCCCGGCACGGAGCAGCAGGTGAAGCGCTTCCAGCGCGGCGCCCGCCTCTCGGTCGACGGCATCGTCGGGCGCAACAGTTGGTCCGCACTGCTCAAGGACCCGGCCGAGGCGGTGCGCAGCCCGGTTGGCCGCACGGCACGGACCGAGGACCGCCGCCAGGCGGCCGACCAGGCCGGCCCGAAGAACGGCGGCGGCGCCCTGAGCGACCGCGTCATGCGCACATTGAAGCGCAAGGGCTACGTCTTCCACGACGACGGCAAGCCGTACCACCTCAACATCGTCGGCATCCGCAACCCGTCGACGGTGATCGACAACTTCGACGACCGCCTGGTGCTGATCTACCGCGACGAGGACGGCAAGCAGTACGCGCTGGAGTATTCCATCACGACGGACCCGGGCGCCCACTACACGCAGGTGGAACTGATGAACAAGGCGGGCGCGGCGATCATGGTGCCCGGCCAGTACCTCGAGACGTACAACCTCGGCATCCACGGCAAGAAGTACGAGGCCCTGCGCCAGGACAACGGCACGGTGCGCGTCTGGCGCGACGCCAACATGGACGCCAAGCTGGACCGCGCGGGGCACATCTACGAGGGCAACTTCTACATCCACATCCACCGCGGCAATTCCACCGGCCGCACCAACCGCATCGGCAAGTACTCCGCCGGCTGCCAGGTGTTCCAGAACGCCGACGACTTCAACCTCCTGATCTCCCTCGCCAAAAAATCCCGCGCCCTGCGCGGCAACAAGTTCACGTACACACTCCTGGAAGAGGCGGATCTGGGGTAGGCTGCAGAGGCTGAGGGCTGGCGCGGATGCTGGCCCTGGATTCCAGACGTCGATGACCTGCGAGAGGCTGCTCCGCGTGGAGCGATTGTTGGACGGCGAAGCTCCAGCGATGGTCAGGAATGCGCGGAACGCAGATCGATATTGCCCGACCGAACACCCCGACCGCTTTGCAGCGTCGGTCCTGTGGCCGTACATCACTGCGCCGCTTGAGAATGACAAGCCTCAGGCCAAGGCCAGCCACCGACCAACCTGCTAACGCGTCTGACGATTACAGGGTGGGATGACAGGTGAGCAAAATCGTCTTCTACGTCAGGAACCGACCGCAGGGTTGCGACGCCCAGCGGATCGCAGTTGCGAACAAACGATCCTTCATTGGCTACCCAGCTTGGCGAGCGGGCAAAGAAAACTCGGACAGGGACTTCAAGGACGCCATCGTCGACCTGTTGTGCCCGGACGACACATGGCAGGAGCAATTCGATGCCATCGCCATGAAGGCGTGGCAGAGGCAGATATCAGGAAACAGGAATCTCGTCCGTGACGCGATAGCAGGGTCCATAACCCTAATGCCGCGGCCATTGCTCGGCGTCGTATTCGCCGGCCGCGTTGAGCGCTTTGAACTGACGAACAATCCCGATTGGGGAGAGGCCTATCTGAGTCTGCGGCGAGAGCAGAAGCTGCCCGACGAACCCCGGGGGAAGCCACTTGGCTGACGTAGTGCAAGCATGGGTCGTCGATTTCTGGCGCGAAATCCCATACCCCCGAATTCCTGTGTGGATACGACGCTCGTTGTTGGGTCGATCTACAACTGGGCGCATTCATCCAATTCCTGAACTCGACCTTGGCCCATTCAGGGAACTGGATGCCGTTATTGATCAGGACAGCTCGCGTCGATGCGAACCCACAATTGAAACCGACGAGGTCGCGAGGCGTCTGCTGCGCGATGTCGGCCCAGGTGTGTTCGAACACCTTGTTGTCGCGCTTCTTCAACTAGAGGAGCCAGAAGACACTTGGCTGCATGTTGGAGGAAGCGGCGACGGAGGCGTCGATGCAATTCGCTCCAACAGCGCGGGGAGGGTGACTGCCGTCCTGCAGTGCAAGTGGAGCACTCGCACGAGTGTGGCCAATTTCGGTCAGCAGACAAACGATGGTCTGCTCCACTATTTTGCCACGCTTGCGCATCCCGCCGGCCTGACGGCAGCCGCCGGAATGGAGCTCCTAGACCGCAATTGGATCGTGGAGCGGGTCATCGCCCATCGCAAGCAACTTCCGTGGGCCGTGTCGATGCGGATCTTCTGACCAAATTCCCCGAAGGCTGGCGCGCCCGGCAGGATTCGAACCTGCGACCCCGGGATTAGGAATCCCGTGCTCTATCCGACTGAGCTACGGGCGCGTGGTGTCGATATAGGGGATTGTGCCGACGGGCGCCACTCGGCCGCGGGGGCGGCGCCAGCCGCCTACGCCATAGCTTCGGCGCGCCTTCGCCTCAGTCGCCGAAGATCTTGCTCACGGGCACGTGGTAGTAGAGGCCGAGGATGTTCACGCCGGGGTTGTCGTTGCCGAGGCTGGCATTGGAGAGGTGGCTCAACTGCGCGGTCAGGCGCGAGCGGTCGTCGAATCTGTACCCGGCCTCGATCATCGAGCGGAACTCGATGGTGTGGCCCAGGTCCTTGCCGTCGCCGTCGTGGTAGAAGCCGGGGCCGAAGCTGCCGGTGACGATGACGCGGCGGCCGAAGAACACGTCTATCAGGACGCCGGCTCCGCCGAAGAGGGCGCCGTCGGACGTCGCATGAGCGCCGACCCACGGCTTGAAGAGGTAGAGGAACTTCCAGTCCGAGCGGTATTCCAGCCGGAAGTCGGCGGCGTCGTAGTTATCATTCTTGTCGAAGTCGAAGTAGCCGACGCCGAAGCTGATGAAGTCGGGGTCGTCGGCGGCCGCCGGGGTGGCGGCCCCCAGCGCCAGCGCCAAGCACGCGGTCACAATCAACGGCACCGTGCGGCGCACGCGACGACTCCCCACCCCTGCGACGGTTCGCGGCATCTTAGGGCCTTGGCCCCCGCTGGCAAGCGGTTCTGTGGCATGCCACCCGCCTCAGCCCGCCGCCTAGCCTAGGCGCTTGAAGTCCTCCGTCGCCGCCACCAGCGCGGCGCGGATACCGGGCTCCATCGCCGAGTGGCCGGCGTCGGGCACCACCACGTAGCGCGCTTCCGGCCAGGCGCGCGCCAGCGTATCGGCGGTGACGATCGGGCAGACGATGTCGTAGCGCCCCTGCACGATGACGGCCGGCACGTCGCGCACCCGGTCGATGCCGGCCAGCAGCGCGCCCTCTTCCAGGAACAGGTTCTTGGCGAAATAGTGCGCCTCGATGCGCGCCAGGCGCAGGGCGACGTCGTCGTCGCGGAAGCTGGCGACCGGTCTCCGGGCTGGGCAGCAGGGTCGAGCAGGCCGCCTCGTAGCCGCTCCAGGCCCGCGCCGCCGGCGGGTGCACCTCGGGGTCGGCGTCGACCAGACGCCGGTGGTAGGCGGCCAACAGGTCCTGGCGCTCGTCCGCCGGCACCGCCTCGGCGAAGTCGCGCCAGACCTCCGGAAAAACGCGCCCCATGCCGTGGAGGAACCAGTCGATCTCGTTGCGCCCGCACAGGAAGATGCCGCGCAGCACCAGGCCCAGGACCCGCGCGGCATGGGACTGGGCGTCAGCCAGCGCCAGCGTGCTGCCCCACGAGCCGCCGAACAGCAGCCAGCGGTCCACACCCAGGTGCCGGCGCAGCGCCTCTAGGGTCCGGACCCATAAAGGGGATTCCCTTTTCGGGCGAAGCATGATTCAAGCTCCCAACTGTTTGGGGGTTTGCCATGTCTGAGCACTGTTTCTGGCTTTCGGACGCTCAGTTCGCGCGGC
>Ga0209678_1000273_pt1 | contig 19650 bp, 16 predicted proteins | sample WorMetilvaeELBA1_FD_187404 | JGI IMG/M metagenome (GOLD analysis project Ga0209678, IMG submission 187404) | Marine gutless worms symbiont microbial communities from Max Planck institute for Marine Microbiology, Germany - Olavius ilvae ELBA.1... ...
AAGATAACTACCGTTTACGAGTTTTTAATGCAAGTAAAAAATGCATTAAACTGGAAAATCTTCGTTTTCCTTTTATGCGATATTAATCAGCAATATCAAAGAGTTCTGGATACCCGTTCGAACACTAGTTAGAACCAGCACAACCGCTGAAGGCAATTAAGAACATCAAACACAGGCCGCCAACAACCCAGGCGCGATTTCGATCCGGAGTTTGTAGTAGCATAACTGTTTCCTCCTTAAACATAAACTGTAGCTTTAAGAGGATATTTAATCCGATGAAATGGAAAAAGCAAGCATATCGATTTAAATTTAAAAGACAGAGCGACCTGTCGGGTCGTCTTGTGGGGTCGTAGCCCGAAGGGCGAAGCCCCAAGCCGAAGGCGACCTGTGGGGTCGTAGCTCGAAGAGCGAAGCCCCAAGCCTGAAGCGAAACCATAAATCTTCAATTTTCAATTTTCAATCTTCAATCTTCATTTCCTCCGGCTTCGCCGGTTTGGGATTCAATGAGCAGGCGCCGGTTCACCACTTTCAATCGGCGCCTTAGTTTCACGCCGCTGATCTCCGGCACGGGTTTCAACCCCCAAAAGATATTTCGCCAGCCGCTTCCCCAGCCCGATAATGGTGGATGTCGGCGGCAGCCCCCAGGCTTCCGGAATGACTGAACAGTCGCATACGTACAGGTTGTCGTATTCGGTTTTAAGGTTGGCGTCGACAAGCTGCCCGACCTTTACCGTGCCGCCGGGGTGAGCCGCCAGGTAGCCGGTTTTAAAGATGCCTTTCGCCCCGGCATTTTTCAGTATTTCTTTGGCCCGCCCATACCCCCTGGCCAACTTCCGCTTTTCATTGTCATCCAATACTTTTCTGATGCCGCCCTTGTCCGTCAACCTGCCGCCCAGTTCGTCCTTGGCTTTGACCATTATTTGCAGGGTGTTCGGTCGTGAAAATATTTTGTCAAAGCGCAAAACCGCGGATGCAAACAGGGCCGAAGTCTGGAAAGGATGCGACATGTCCGTCATCATATAGCCTTCGTCAGCCATATGCACGCCGGCGCACATGGGTATTTCACTGGGAGGAACTTTTATATCTTTGACGGTGCCCCGCACCCCGATCAGGGGGTCGAAGAAAAAATCATAGCCGGCTTGCTGCATGCCGCTGGCACGCAGGATAACCGGACTGCCGATCCCGCCGGCGGCAATAATTATCTTGGGCGCAAAGAGTTTTTTATTCCTGCCATTTTTTTTATATTCAACGCCCACCGCCGTTTTATTTTCGATAATAACCCGGGTTACCTTGGCCCGGTCGATCAGCTCTGCACCACCGGCCACGGCTTGCTTGACATACATTCTGGCACTCCATTTGACGCCGTGCGGGTCACCATAATGGCCAAAGGGATACTCCGGTTGCCAGCGGTCCTGGTACATGAATTTGTCGAGTTTCTGCCAGTTGTAGTCAAGGTCCCGGGCGCTGGCCATGATTCTGGATGCCATGGGGCCGATCATTTCATCTTTAAGTGGCGCCACCGGGAGCTCTTGGCGTATTTCTTCCACTTCCCGGGAAAGATCGATCCCGTGTTTGTTGAGCATCTCGATCGGCACCGGGAAACATGTCCCATAAAAATGCACCGTGCTTCCGCCGCAGGTAATGCCTCTAACCATTCCGAGCAGTTGGCTCGTAAACAGCATGCTCCTGCCCGGTGCTAGAAGTGTTTTCGCCCCATACCAGAAACTGCCGGTCAGGGGATCGTTGTCCCCCCACTCTAAAATACAGACTTTCTTCTTTGCCTGGGTTAATTCTTTGGCGACAGTCGCTCCGCCGGGCCCGGAGCCGACAACGATGAAATCGGGGTCTTTTTGATTTTGAAAATCCATGGCGTTTCCTCCTCGTCGAGTAAAATTCAGGTATCAATTCTACGCAACTAAGGTGCGCCTGGCACGCCGAATGCCGAAAGCCAAAAGCCGCATGCCATTTCGGAATCGGTAAGATCTGACACCTGAATGCCTCTATTATTTGTCTGCAAAACAATAGTTTTACAGCTACCCCTGCTCGGGCGGCGCCCAAAACTCCCCCATCCCTTTTAAGATTCCGACCAACTCCCCCAGATATTCCGCCATACGGGAGACGTAATCAGGTTCCAGCCGCTTGGTAAAAAAGTTGATCGAGAAAAGCCCCGCCACATCGGCCAGCTTGTTGATCCCCCCATCAGTATTGGCCTTGAATCCGCTCCAATTGCGAACATGCTCTTCCGACCGGAAGAGATTCATGGTACTTCAGGCGTAGGGCAAATCATTGAACCAATCTTTGAAGGGAACCGACGTGTAGCCCATTATACCTTCCGGCTCGGCGTTCAGGATGGCACCATCTTTCATTTCCACCCTGATCGGCGACCCGCAATCCAGACAGGGCGCATCGATTTGAACCGTCTTGCCGGGAAAAAGCCAGCTGACCGCCAGCGATTCGAACCCTCATTGGGCGAACCATTTCTGGTGGCCGTCGATGCTGATGCGGTATTGGGTGGGCAGGTTGCTAAACGGCGGAAACGCGGAAATGTAGTCGGTGTTGGGAAACAGCCAGCCCGGAAAACCGGGTGTAAACAGCGCATGCATTGCCTGGCGGGCTTCCTCCACCGGCACATCCAAACCCGCGGCAATATCCGTGAAGTGGGGTGCCTGACCGGTATCCATCAGGCGTTTCATGATGATTTGAAAAACTTTTTCCAATTGAGCGGGATCACTCATGTTGCCTCCTTTTTGATGATTGTTAAGGGTGCCTTTCGCAAGATACTGCGAAACCAGCAAGAACTACAAAGCTGCAAAATCTATTATAGGGAGGGCTGTGCCCACCAGCCATCGGTAATTGCATCTGTCGGCGGTGGGCCGAGCCCACCCTACACCTATTTGACAGGAATCAAACACAGGCTTACTCCAACGACAACCTTCCGATTTGGTGGTTAATTCCTGATTTAATGTGAGATAATGAGCATTCTGAGCATTGTTTAAACAACTGATGTTGCAACAAAGCCCCTAAGAGAAGAGTATATCTTCTCTTAGGGGCTGACAGAGGAAGTTTGAGAGGAGTTTCCATAGTACTTTTACCTAGAGGTTTTCATGCAAAAACTAAATGGAATATTCCAGTCAAGTCAGGGCGATTTCAAATCAAATGCTGAGGGGAAACACAACAATCGATTATAAAAACTAGAATGAGTTGGAGGTAGCAGTCAAATTCAGATGCGACGCGTAAAATTTGTGATGAGCTCAATGAAGATCTAATATTTTTTTGCTGGTCGATTGTCAAGAAAAATCAATAGGAACCGCGATCTAGTCCGTATTTTTTCATTTTGTAATGCAGCAGCTGGCGCGAAATGTCCAGTTTGCGGGCCGCCCGTGAAACGTTGCCCGCCGATTCCAGCAGGGCCATATTTATCAGCTCTTTTTCGCGGGCTTTTTGCAGCCCCAGCAAACTCTCCGGGGTTGTTTTCGCCCTGGGCCTATCTGCCGCAGGCATAGCGGTCGACGGGCCGCTGATGGCCGATGCGCCGTCGGCGTCGCCCCGTTCGCCTGCTCCACTGCCGGAAGCTTGTTTCGTTAATACGGTAAACTCAGGCGGCAGAAAATGCCGGGGCAGATGACGCATCCGTATGATGTCTTCAGCTTCGATCACGTTCATGGTGCCTTCGATCAAATGCTCCAGTTCTCGAACATTGCCCGGCCAATGATAGCGGCGGAAAATATCTAGGACTTTCTCCGACACGCCGATAACGGTCTTGCCCAACACGAGATTGTATTTGTAAATAAAATGACGGGTGAGCGATTCCACGCCGTTCGTCAATTCCCGCAGCGGCGGTATGGGGATAAACACCACCGCCAATCGGTAAAACAAATCCATGCGGATCTGTCCGTCCTGCAGCGCCAGTTGCGGGTTGTTGCTGACCGAACTGATGATTTTAACATCGATGTTGATGTCGGTCGCCCCCCCGACCCGCCTGATTTTGCGCTCCTGCAAAAAGCGCAGCAGTTTGGCTTGCAGATTGAGCGGCATGGAATCGACCTCGTCCAGAAACAAGGTGCCGCCATGGGCCTGCTCGAACAGGCCGGGTTTATTGACCGCGCCGGTAAAGGCCCCTTTGGACGTGCCGAAAAGCAGTCCCTCCAGAAGATTTTCAGGAATTGCCGCACAGTTGATGCCCATAAACCGGCTTTCGTGCCGGGGGCCGTGATTGTGAATGGATTGGGCAAACATTTCCTTACCGGTGCCGGTTTCACCGTAGAGCATCACCGGCGAAGGCGACCCGGATGTCAGTTGAGCTTCTTTGACGGACTGCAGGAACTTTTCATCATCGCCGATGATGTCGGTAAACGTAAACCGGGTGCCATTGCCGTATCCATGACCCTCGTAGGGGCTGAAAGCCGGCGACGCGGATATCTCCTTGTCCAGCAGGTTGTAGTCTTTGATGAAGCAAATGGCCCCTGATACCCGCTTATGCTGCATCAACGGGAAGATGCTGTTGACGGTGTTGACGAGTTTCCCGTGGCAGGTGCGGTAAAAAAACAGCTCACCCAAAATCGGCCGACCGCTGTTAATGCAGCGTAAGATCAGACTGCTGTTCTCATCCAGGTTGTATACCTCGGGCACTGATTTGCCGATGACAAAATCCGGCTCGAGATCGTCGATCTGGGACTGGGTCTGGTTGTAAAATACGATGCGTCCGGATTGATCCGCTATGATAACGCCTTCGTCAAATGCGGAAAGTACGGACAGGTAATCGATGTCGGCCAGATTCAAGGCTTGGTCTACTTGAAAGTCCATTTTTTTCATCCCCGAACACAGTTGGTTAATCTGATCAAATCGCTAACCATTTTTTTTCGTGTTGTTAATTTTAACAATTGATCCCACTTTTATTTCCCATGGATTTGGGATTTTTCGAATTACAGTCTAACTATTTTGTCAAAAAAACTTTCGCTTTGCAAAATATTTTTTCTATAATTTTACGATGTGTAAAATTATTTTTACCAATTGGTTTGGCCACAGCAATCGATCCCCCGGTAAGATGTCAATTTTGATCAGTCTGACTAAAAATAATTCAACATAATATCAAATATTTATAATGCCTGGCAGAAAAATTGCATATCAAGAAGATGTCCGGAGCCGGCTCGATGCCGCATATGGCATACGATATGCACACGGGCAGGCAGCACCTATCGGACCTTGATTTAAAACGGAAAAAACGGAATCGAATCATAACATCTAAACTAAGGAGAAAAGAACAATGGCAATTAAGGACATTTATGAAGGCGTGCTCGCATTTCAGGTAGACAAGGTCAAAGAATTAACCCAGGCGGAGTTGGAGGCAGGAACGGATGTGCCGACCATTCTCAACGATGGTCTGATCAGCGCAATGGACGAGGTCGGGGACAAATTCAGCGAAGGCCTTCTCTTTGTCCCGGAGATGCTTATGGCCGCCAAAGCCATGAAGGGCGGGCTTGAAATCCTAAAACCCCACCTGTCGGATGAGGTCAGTCATTCTAAAGGAACGGTCGTGATTGGAACCGTTAAAGGCGATCTGCACGACATCGGCAAAAATCTGGTGGCCATGATGATGGAAGGCGCCGGCCTGACCGTGTTCGATCTGGGGGTGGATGTCGAGGCCGAGAAATTTGTTGAAGCCGCCAAAGACAACAATGCGGATGTGGTGGCCCTGTCCGCCTTGCTCACAACGACTATGCCCGCCATGGAAACCACTATCAAAGCGATCAAAGAAGCCGGATTGTCAGCGAAAACAATTATTGGAGGCGCTCCGGTAACCGAGGCTTTCGCCAATGAGATCGGCGCCGACGGCCGCAGCGATGATGCGCCGGGAGCGGTTGAACTGGTTCGTACGTTTGTGGGAGCATAATTTTTCCTCAAATTTCGGCAATATTAGATATCACAACTACAAAAGGGATATAAGCGCCCGCGGTATAAAAAAATAACAAGCACCAATTTACAAATAACAAACAAATTCCAATTTCGAATTTTCAATGACCGAAACCAGCTCAAACCTGTGAACAGCTAATCGGTTGTCAACTCAGGCTCGACCTGCTGAATAGCGTTGGTTTGATTCATTGAGATTTGGAATTTATTTGAAATTTGCAATTTGTCATTTGTGATTTGGTCGGCATCGTCATGACGAATATATTGCAGTCAAGGGGAAGTAAACGCAGAAGCACACAGGATATATAATAGGAGCAAAATTATGATAATCATCGGAGAGTTGATCAACGCCAGCCGCAAGGCTATCGGCGCCGCCATCGAGGCCCAGGATGCGGCCGCGATTCAGAAGGTTGCCCAGGACCAGCATGCGGCCGGCGCCAATTATATTGACGTCAATGCCGGTATTTATGTCAAAAAGGAGACGGAATATCTGGCATGGCTGGTGCAAACCGTTCAGGCGGTCGTCGATGGGCCCTGCGCCATTGACAGCCCCAACCCCAAGGCCATCGAGGCGGCCCTGGCCGTGCATCAGGGAACCCCCATGATCAACTCCATCTCCCTGGAAAAAGAACGCTATGAGAACCTCATGCCGATTATCGCCGGTACGGACATGAAAGTGATCGCCCTGTGCATGAGCGACGAAGGCATGCCCAAGACGGTTGATGATCGCCTGAAGATCGCCGACAAGCTGGTCAACGGACTGCTCCAAAACAATGTCAAGCTGGAGAACATCTTCGTGGATCCGTTGGTCCAGCCCTTGTCGGTGGATGACACCTTCGGTACTGAATTTATCAATGCCGTGGAACAGATCATGCAAAAATTTGAGGGCATCCACACGGCCTGCGGCCTGTCGAACATTTCCTACGGGCTGCCGGTGCGCCCGTTTCTCAACCAGACGTTTATGGTGATGGCCATCACCAATGGCCTGGACGGCGCCATTGTCAACCCGCTGGATAGCAAGATGATGGCCAACATCACCGCCGCTGAAACCCTGGCCGGCAAGGACAGCTTCTGCATGAACTTCCTGCAGGCCTTTCGCGCCGGCAAGTTCGAGTAGGCAGTAAAAATCCGGAGTGGTGGAGCTTTGATGATTGCGGATTGCGGATTGCAGATTGCGGATCGAAATAATGGGGAGACTCGATAAACTTGGAGAAATGACTACATGAAATACTTCGAATATTTTTCTCCTAAGGACCTGCAGCAGATCCATGAGGGCATACTGCGGGTTCTGGAAACGGTTGGAATCGATTTTTATTACGAACCGGCCGTCGACCTGCTGGCCAAAGCCGGCTGCAAGACGGACGGCAGAAGGGTATTTTTCCCGCCGAAACTGGTTGAGGAACAAATTGCCAAGGCACCGCCCCAGTTTACCCTCTACGCACGCGATCCCGCAAAGAACGTCACCATCGGCGGCGACAACATCGTTTACATCCCCTGCTACGGCGCCCCGGTAGCGCACAATCTGGACGAAGGCCGGCGGGACTCAACCTTAAATGACTATATCAATTTCGTCAAATTGACCCACGCCAGCTTAAACCAGGATATGACGGGCGGGCTGATGGTTGAGCCCAATGATATACCCATCAGGCGCCGCGGGATTGAAATGCTGTATGCCGCCATCCGGTATTCGGACAAACCGTTTATGGGGGGCGTCTTCGGGGCGGAGGCTGTCCATGAAACCATCGAGGCCGCTTCGATTATTTTCGGCAGCCCGGCCGAAATGGCACAAAAGCCGCCCTTTATCGGCATCATGGGCTCGCGATCGCCGCTTTCCTATGATGATCTAATGCTCAGTGCCATGATGGCCTATGCCGAGGCCGGTTTGCCGCAGCTGACTTCGGCCCTGTCCATTGCCGGCGCGACGGGGCCGGTCACCATGGAAGGCGCATTGGTCGTGCAGCTTGCCGAAACCCTGGCCGGCATCACCCTGGTCCAACTGGTACATGAAGGTACGCCGGTGGTAATCGGCGGCCAGTCCACCAGCGCTGCCATGCGCTACGGCACGCTGAGCATCGGGGCGCCGGAAATGGCCATCAATACCGCGGCCACCGCCCAGCTGGCGAGATTTTACAACATCCCGTCCCGCAGCGGCGGCGCGCTGACGGATTCAAAAACCTGCGACAGCCAGGCCGGCTCCGAATCCATGATGGGCCAGCTGATGTCGACGCTGTCGGGCGTCAACTTTGTGCTGCATTCGGCCGGCATGCTTGAAACATACATGGTGGCATCCTATGAAAAATTCATCCTGGACGATGAGATCTGCGGCACCTGCAGGCGCATTAAATCCGGTGAGGATATAACCGCCGAGCGGCTGGCCCTGGAAGTGATCGCTGAAGTCGGGCCCGGTGGTGAATACCTGACCAACGAGCACACCTTTAGCAACTTCCGTCGTGAATTTTACCAGCCTATCATTGCCGAGCGCTGCAATTACGGTACCTGGCAAAAAAACGGCGCCCAACGGATCGAAAAAAAAGCCAATGCAAAGTGGAAGGAAATCCTGGCAAACTATACGGAACCTGAGCTGCCCGGGGATCTTGAGCGGGATCTGAGGAAGTTTGTGGACGGAGTTAAATGAATAGTGACCAATGAGTAATGACAAATGAATAATGACAAATGAATAATGAATAATTAAGGAATTCTGTCGTTTTAAAAGAGGTTGAGTAACTGAGATTTAATTTTTAAAAGACAGAGCGAAGCGATACCACAATTATTCATTTCTCATTATTCATTATTCAATTATATGGCGAAAGGAGGTCAGTATAAATGAAAACACAAGCGAGGGTCGTTGTAATCGGGGGCGGTGCCATCGGGGTGGCGGTTTTATACCACCTGGCCAAATACGGCTGGCAGGATGTGGTGCTGGTTGAAAAACACGAACTGACCTCCGGGTCAACCTGGATGGCAGCCGGCAATTGTTCGTTTTTTCACAGCAATTACTATTGCACGTGCGTCAACATGAAAAGCATTGAAATCTACCAGCAGCTCGAAGCCGAAACCGGGCAGGACCCCGGATGGCATACCTCCGGCTCCATTCGCACGGCCGACAATCCGGACCGTATGGACGAATTGGGCTACATGTACAGCATGAACCGCTGCCTGGGATTGAACGTGGAATGGGTGACTCCCGCTGAAATCGCGCAACTGCATCCCATGATGAATGTGGAAGGTCTGCTGGGCGGCCTGTACTGGCCCGATGACGGCGATGTCGATCCCAGCGGCATTACCCAGGCCATGGCCCTCGGCGCCAAAAAATTAGGAGCTGATGTCTATCAGCACACCCAGGTGACGGGATTGACCCAGAAGACCAACGGCGAATGGATTGTCCATACCCCGAACGGAGACATCACCTGCGAGTGGGTGGTCAATGCCGGGGGCCTGTGGGGGCCCCAGGTCGGCGCCATGGCCGGCCTGGATATTCCGTCCATCGCCGGGGAGCACACTCACATATTGTTTGAGGCCATTGACGCCGTCGAGCAGCGCGAAACCATGCTGCCGCTGGTCCGCGATCCCGATCGCTCGATCTACGTGCGCCAGGAAATGGACAGTCTGATCCTGGGTCTGTATGAAAACAAAGTCAAACAATGGTATCCGGAAGGCGTGCCCTGGGAATATGCCCAGAGCGAACTGCAGCCGGATATCGATCATGTGGCCGACTACATCGAACACGGTATCCACCGCTTCCCGGTAATGGGCGAAAGCGGGTTCAAACATGTTACGGTGGGTCCCATCACTTACACACCCAACGGCAACCCCCTGGTCGGGCCGGCCTATCCCCTGAAAGGTTATTTTCTGGCTTGCGGGTACAGTTTCGGCATAACCCAGGCCGGCGGCATCGGCCACTACATCGCCGGCTGGATGATGAACGGCGAGCCGGAAATCGACCTGTGGTCGGTGGACAGCCGCCGCTACGGCTCGTACGCCAACTGGTCCTATAATCACGAAAAAATAGAAGACACCTACCCCCGGCTCTACGGCATCATTTACCCCAATGAATGGCGCGACGCAGCCCGCCCCAACCGCACCAGTCCCATTTTCGAGTACCAGAAGGAGGCCGGCGCCTCCTTTGGCGAGTATTACGGCTGGGAATGCCCCAACTACTTTACCGCTGAAAAATCCGATCTCAGCGAAACCCCGAGCTGGCGCCGCAACAACGCCTTCAGCTATGTGGCCGCCGAATGCCACCATGTCATGAACAACGTGGGGCTGCTGGACCTGACCCGCTTCGCCAAAACCAGGATCAGCGGACCCGGGGCCGAGGCCTGGTTGAACAAAATGACCTGCCAGAGGGTGCCGACCAGCGACGGCCGTATCGCCCTATGCCCCATGCTGGACCACAACGGTGCCTTCAAAAGCGACATGACCATCGCCCGGCACCAGGCCGGCGATTATTTCTGCGTGACGGCCAGCGTCGGCAAGCGGCATGATCAGCACTGGCTGCTGGAGAATCTGCCGGACGACGGCTCGGTCCGGATGGAGGACCTGACCTACCAAATGGGATGTTTTATCCTGGCCGGCCCCAGGGCTCGCGACCTGCTGGCCAAGGTGGCCTACAGCGACGTATCCGATACGGCCTTGCCCTTCAGTACCAGCCGGGAGTTTTTCATCGGCCGCATCAAATGCCGGGTCAACCGTCTGACCTATGTCGGGGAACTGGGCTATGAAATTTTTCATCCCATCGAGAGCCAGATCCCGCTGTATCAAACACTGATGGAGGCCGGCGCGGAATTCGACCTTAAAATGTTCGGTATGTACGCCATGGAGTCCATGCGGCTGGAAAAGGGCTACCTGGCCTGGAAGTCCGAAATGAACGTTCACCACACACCGCTGGAGACCAACATCGACTGGACGGTCAAGTGGGATAAGGACTTTATCGGCAAGCCAAGCCTGGAAGCAGTCAAGGCCGACGGCCTCCAATTGAAGCTGGCCGGTATGGTCGTGGAGGCCGAGGATTCCGATCCCTGGGGCTACAATCCCATTTTCAAGGACGACGAGCAGGTTGGCATGACCTCCTCGGGCGGCTACGGCCACCGGACGGGCAAGAGTATTGCCCTGGGTTACATTAAACCCGCGTTGGCAGTCCCCGGCACACGCCTCGAAGTGGAAGTGTTGGGCAAAAAACTGTCGGCCGAGGTCGTGGCCATGCCGTTATATGATCCTGAAAACGAGCGGATTAAATCCTAAACCGGAAAGAATAGCCACAAAGGCACCAAGACACTAAGAAAAAATGCTTAATAATTTTAAACTTCGTGTCTTGGTGTCTTGGTGGCGAAAATTTTGTCAAATAAATCCTTCGCAAACATGATGTGATTTCAATAAATAGATACTAAGCTTTTTCCGAGACTGCGCTCGGAAAAAGGGGCCCCTACGGTTCAGCTACAGCGCAATTCAAAGAATTTAGGTGTCAGGTGTCAGGTTTCGGGTGTCAGGGAAACGACGCGCAAGATCCTGACACCTGAACACTGACACCTGACACCATCCGTAACTTACAACATGTTGTCAAAAAAAGGCACTAAGGGCCTAATTTGATCGGTTCAAGGTTCAAGGCTGCGGAGTCGCTGCGCTCCGTCTTTTATTTTAAGGTTTAAATTTCGCGCCCAATATCTCCCAAGTAACTGGAAGTCAAGTGGGTGCTATTAGCTTTCAGGGTCCATCAGCTGATTTTCGCCTCTGAACCTCGCATATAAAACGTGAATTTCGATTCTATATTCAATATTCTATATGCTTGAGGCTGGGTACCGCTGACAGCGGAATCGGCACGGTGGCCGACCCTACATTGCGATATGATCAATGATTCCATCCTCGATCAGACCGTACGCCTGCGGCCAGACGCGGCCCAGAATCATGAACATAGGTCCCTCTATATCCCTGAACCGCTGAACCGAAGAACCCATGAACCTCTAAACCTCTGAACCTCTAAACCCTGAACCTCGGAACCCCTTAAGCCCTGAACCTTTGAAATTCTTGACTTTCCAATTACTTTCCGATAATTAGGTTACCCCGAAAATAAAAACAGTTTTTCAGTATACAATTAGTAAAAATTAGTCTACTATTTTACTATGATTTAAACCGGTTAATCGCATTCCACCCTTAAAAAAGTCAGTTACAAGTGCCATCCTGACGAAAAACAAATCGCCTTATGTCAAAAAATATCAACATTCTTTTCTGCACGGATTTCTCCGAACATGCGGACACGGCCTTCGAGCATGCCATGGACCAGGCCAAAAGATACAATGCCAAACTGCATCTGTTTCACGTCATCATGCCCTCAGATCCATGCGGCCATTCTAATGGCGGGCAAACGCCCGATGCAGCTGATTCGCCCGGTGCGGCGGAATCGGAAGATGATCTGGTGCAGCAGGCCATCGGCGCCCTGAAATTGAAATATTCCGAATTGCTCAACAATTCGATCCGGGGCTACGAGTATGTGGTAAAAATGGGCAGCCCGGATGTCGAGGTCGTCCGCTATGCCAAGCAAAACGAAGTCGATATGATCATCATGGGCGCTCTCGGAATACCTGAAAAAGACCGGGCAACCCGGATTAGAACGGCCGCCAACGTCTCTAAATTCGCCCCGTGCCAGGTCGTCGTCATCCAGAAAAACGTTCATCCGAGTTTTGGAATATAAATCAATATGAACCAAGAAGATATCCCTCAATTCCATGATTTAACATTCAAAAGCGTCCTGGATGCCCTGCCGTGCTACTTGACCATTCAGGATGCTGATTTAAATATTCTGTTTGTCAATCAGACCTTTAAAAATGATTTCGGCGACGGCATCGGCCAGCATTGCTACGAGGTTTTCCAGGGAACCGAGCATAAATGCCGTAAATGTCCGGTGCAAAAAACCTTTGCCGATAAAAAAGTCCACATTGCCGAAGAAACCATTCTACTCAGAGACGGTTCGGTCAACCAGATGATCGTATACTCGGCGCCCCTGCTAAACCTTACCGGCAACGTCTCGGCCGTGATCAAACTGCTGACCAACGTGAATATGATTAAAGACGTACAAAAGGAACTCGTCACTCTCGGCCAGTCATTTGCCGTATTGACCCATGATTTGAAAAATATGCTGGAAGGCCTGGAGGGAGGCGCTTATGTGGTTGATGAAGGCATCAAGGACAGTGATTGGCAACTGGCCGGCAAAGGCTGGCACATCGTAAAGAAAAATATCACCGAGATCTCGCGTGTCACCCAGAATATCCTGTACTCCTCCAAAAAAAGAACGCCCCAGTTGCAAAAAATCAAACCATCCGAAGTTGCTCGCCGCACGGTGGGGCTTTATCAGGAAAAAGCATCCGCCATGGCCATCCAGCTTATCAGCCTGCTGAATCCGACTTTGCCCGAGACCACCATGGATGCCTCCAGCATTACCAGGATGTTGAGCAATTTAATTTGGAATGCGCTGGAGGCCTGCGAGAAGGACCAGGGCAAAGCTTCCAACGCCGTTTTCATCAGGGCCGATTATTACAATAAAACGCATTGGATGTTTGAAGTGGAAGACAACGCCGACGGCATGGATGAAGACACGGAAGAAAATCTTTTTGAAGAATTTTTTTCGACCAAGGGCGATAAGGGAACCGGCCTGGGGTTAATGGTCGTTGATCGAATCGTCAGGAATCACCAGGGCAAAATCGAAATCCTGACCCGCCCCGGAATCGGCAGTTTGTTTCGCACCATCTTTCCCATCTAAGCGGCTATAATCTCCCTAATCTTATGCGACAATTCATGGGTGATAAACGGTTTTTGGATAAACCCGTTGCAGCCGCGCTGCAGGATTTCCGCCGCCTGGCCATTCAAGCTGTATCCGCTGGAAAGAAGAACTTTGACATTTGAATTGATCTCTTTGAGCCTTTCATACACTTCCCCGCCACTCATCTCGGGCATAATCAAATCCAGGATCACGATCGCCACCTTATCCTGGTTTAACCGGTAAATATCGATGGCCTCCCGTCCCCCTTGGGCGGTCAGAACCTTGTAGCCGATCTTTTTAAGCATTTCGGCCGCCACGTCAATGATCATCTCTTCATCGTCTATCAGCAGAATCGTTTCAGTCCCCGTCACGATTTGCTGCTCGACCTGGGACTGGTCGATGATGGGCTTGTCGGAGACCGGCAAATAGATTTTGAAGGTCGCGCCCTTGCCTTTGGTGCTTTCGGCGGTGATGATCCCGTCGTGATTTTTAATGATTCCATAAGCCGAAGCCAGGCCGAGCCCGGTCCCTCTTTCTTTTTCCTTGGTGGTAAAAAACGGATCGAATACCCTTTTGGCCGTTTCATCATCCATTCCGATTCCGGTGTCCGTAATGCTGACCTGAACGTAGGTACCGGGCTGAAGTCCGTAGGTGCTGACGAAGCTGTCTTCCAGAACGGTTTCCTGGGTTCGGATATACAGTTGCCCGACTCCCGACATGGCCTGCCAGGCATTAACAAAAATGTTCAACAATACCTGGTCGATCTGACTTTGATCGACATCAACCGGGCAAGTCTTGCTTTGAAAATCTTTGTAAATGGAGATTTCCTTCTTGGTCCTGGCAAACATTTGGGAACTTCTCTCAATGATTTGGTTCAGGTCCGTTGGCTTGGCCTCATATTTACCCCCCCGGGCAAAACCCAAAAGCTGTTTGGTGAGCTTTTCGGCCCGCATAACATAACTCTCCGTTTCCTTGAGATGCTCGTAAAAAGGATGGCCGGGCTCGGAATCGAACAGCATCAGCGAGTTGCGACCCTGGATGCCCATGAGAAGGTTGTTAAAATCATGGGCAATTCCGCCCGCCAGAGTGCCTACGGCTTCCATTTTTTGTGACAATTGAAGTTGTTGCTCCAATTGTCTTTGGAGCGTTATATTCCTTAAAAAATTGAGGGTTGCGGGGCCGTCTTCCCAATTGATCCGAACAGAGTGCAGTTCGACCCACATGACTTGTCGGTCCTTGCCAACCAGCCTGAAGGCGGTTGAGTTCGGCAAATTCTCTTCCGCGATCCGGCCGAAATAACGCTCATTGATCCTATCCCGGTCATCCGGATGTATGTAATCAGACAATGGCACCCGTGATAGATCGAGAGCCAGAAACAGGCCGATTTGCTTGGCTTGCCGGTTAAAGAATTTGATTCGGCCGTTCTGCAGTATAAAAATGGCGTCATTCGCATTTTCGACCAGGAGCCGATATTTGGCTTCACTTTCCCGCAGTGCATCCTCGGCCCGTTGGCGGTCATCTATTTCGCGCGTAAGATTTTTATTGGCTATTTCCAGCTCTGAATTATGATCCTCCAGCTGCTTGATCATCGGGTTGCTGACTCGCAGAAACAAGGTGACGCCGATCAAGACCACCACAATTCCCAGCAGCACGGCAGTCACGCCTGCTTTCACGAATGGCGCCCGAATTTCAGACAGGTCGATTTTGGCCACAATTCCGAGATCCAATTCTGCCACCGGTTCGTGAGCTGCCAGGACCCTCTCCCCCCGATAATCTATCCCGACGATGGTTCCGGACTGTCCGCGCAGGGCCTGCCGCATGGGTTCAGCCAACATCGATTCGAAACCAATCGGTTTGGAAGGCTCTATACCGCCGTGCCGGTGCCTCAACAAAAATTTAATCGTGTCCCCTTTTTTGTAGGCCAGGGTGATCTCGGTTGTGCGGCTGGAATGCTCGTAATTTTTATGGGCCTCGATGATTTGAGCCAGGGTGGCCTCCCGGGCGCCGCCCGGAAAATCAGAATTGAGGTAGGTGGCGTCAAACCTGGCGACAGCCTCGATCAGGCGGGCCTGGCTTTGGACGGTTTCAACCAGCCGCTCCTTTTCCTCGCTGACGGCCGCGTTATAAAGTGAGGCAATCGTAATTCCGGCAACAAGCAGGGAGCTTAATGCCATAATTAAAATTAACACAAAAATCCTTTTGCGCTCACTCATAACCGGTCTCCCGAATCGGGAAAATTATATTCGAAGATAAATGCAGGTAGCTCAGATGGCGAACCATCCGGTTTAGGCTGAGAAATGCAGTATTAAATAATACCATCATATCGATCGGGAGGCTACTACTATTTGAGCTGAAAGTAGCGCAGTAAGTCCGCCAGGTATCCTCCTCATGCTTGACATACCGGACAAATTCGGACATAATCTCTTTCTTTTTTAATACTACAAAGGAGGTGAAGCCTTGAAACGCAATTTGCATGCAGGAAAAAGACTCAGCGGCGGCTTACGCTTGCAGGTCTTTACGGATGAAGAGCTTAACGAAATCCACCTCGCAACCCTCGAGGTGCTTGAGAAAACGGGCCTGTATATCGGCGACGATGAGGCGCTGGACATATTTGACGGGGGCGGGGCCCTTGTCGATCGAAAAAACAACATCGTCAAAATTCCGCCCTACATTGTAGAGGATGCCATCCGATCGGCGCCTTCCAAACTGGTCCTGGCCGGGCGGAATCCCGTCAATGATTATGTCATGGAAAGCAACCGGGTTGGATTCACCAATTTCGGAGAAGGCATTTTTGTTGTAGATCCTTATACGGGCAAACTGCGGGAGACCACCAAAGCGGATGTGGCGGATTCGGCCAAGCTGTGCGATTATTTGAGCGAGATAGATGTCTACGAGCGGGCCGTCGGCGCCGGAGATGTACCGCAAAAAACGGTTCAGCTGCACAATGCCGAAGCCATGCTGGCAAATACCACCAAGCACGTATTCATGGGACCTGGCGATGGCTATCTGCTGAAAAAGATCGTCGAGATGGTCACTGCCATTGTCGGCGGTGGGGAACAGCTGCGGGAGCGTCCCCTCATCACCTTTGTTACCTGCCCGGTCAGCCCGCTGCAGTTGATCAGAGAAAGCTGCGAGATCATCATCGAATCGGCCCGGGCCGGTCTGGCGGTTAATGTGCTGTCCATGGCCATGGCAGGCGGTTCCTCGCCGGCAACCCTGGCCGGCACCCTGGTGGATCACAATGCCGAGGTTCTCGGGGGCGTTGTGCTCAATCAGCTGACTCGCAAGGGATCGCCGGTCATCTACGGCAGTTCGACCACGGCGATGGACCTGCGTTGGGCCGCGGCTTCGGTGGGTTCCCCCGAATGCGCAATGATCAATGCAGGAGTGGCCCAGTTGTCGACCTACTACCTGTTGCCCAGTTGGGTCGCCGGTGGGTAGGGTGACTCCAAATTAAGTGATGCTCAGTCCGGTCACGAGAAAACCCTCACAGGCTTACTACCGGCGTTGGCAGGTGCCAACCTGATTTACGGCCTGGGGATGATCGAAATGGGCATGACAATTGATTACGGTCAGCTGGTGATGGACAACGAGTTCGCCCGGATGATCAAGTACACGGTGCAGGGAATACCGGTCAATGATGAAACTCTGGCCGTGGATGTGATGCACGATGTCGGTCCGTCCAAGGATTTCCTGGGGCACGACCACACTTTCAGGCACATGCAGGAGCAGTCCCAACCGACCCTGATCGATCGCCGCATGCGGGAAGACTGGCAAGCCGACGGCGGCACCGATCTGCATCAACGGGGCACAGCCAAAGCCCGAGAAATTCTGGAAACCCACCAACCGGAGCCGCTGCCCGACGAGGTACTGGCGAAGATGCGCTCGATTGTCGAAGAAGCGGAAGCGGAACTAGGGATAGACTCCCAAATGCTAAAAAAATAAAAGTAATAAATTGATATTGCGAAAATCACCCTTTATGAGAGCCGTGTAAATTTCAAATACCAAATAACAAAACTCAAACAAATTACAATGACCCAAATTCAAAATCCAAAACAAGAACTTGGCAGTTAAGCTTAGCAGCGTCACTATTCCTATATTTAAAATGAGGAGGATATTAGATATAACCGATGCAAATATTTTGGTCATTGGATATTGAGATTTGCTATTTGTTTGTAATTTGGTGCTTGAATTTTGGGATTTTGCGCTTTTAAGAAACTCACAGCTACAAGATTTATCAACATTACTTAAGGAACAATGATGATCAAGATAAAGACGCGCTACGGTGACGGTACCCCGCTTGAATTGAGCGAGGCCGAGCTCAGAGAAGATCTCGAAAAAGGCACGGCCGATGCGGCGGAGTGCGGTGACGTCCCGCCGCTTTCAAAAGAGGAGCTGCAGCATCTGTTCGAGATATTCAGCGCACCCTACAGTTTTGTCAGTGTCGAACCCGGCAACGAGGTGGTGCTCAGCTATGACGGCGGCACCCTGAAAATCCGGCGGGTCGGGGTAAACGTCGACCGTATCCAGGCCCTGCAGATCTATGAAAAACTGCTGGGAGCGGACAGCATGGAGCTTTGCCACTTCGACTACAGCTTCAAACCGATCAAATCGATTGTCACCATGGAGCAGCCGATCCTGGAGCAGGCCTTGTTGTCCACCCATATCCCGCTGTTTTACGGAGCGATGCCCAATCTTGGCCTGTACAGCCGGCCGGACGGACCTTTTGAAAATCCGGCCGAACTCCTGCCCCAGGGCAAAATCGGCGAAGCCCAGACCGCCTATGAGGAAGCCGCCGACGAAGCCGTCAAGGATATGTTCTATGCCTGCGATAAAATGATCGCCTCCGGGGCGGACGGCATCAATTTGGACACGGTCGGGGGCGCCGGCGATGCGGATTTTTTTGCGGCCCTGGTCGCCGCCCGCAAGCTGAAGGAGCGCTACCCCGAGATCTGCATCGAGATGGGCATGGCAGGTGAGTTCATCCTGGGAATGCACAGCGAACTGGAATTTGACGGGGTGCGCCTGGCAGGTCTGTATCCGCACGATCAGGTCAAACTGGCCCAGCAGGCCGGGGTGACCATCTTCGGCCCGGTGGTCAACACCAACACCTCTGAATCCAGCCCCTGGAATCTAGCCCGCGCCATTACGTTCGTCAAGGCCTGCTGCGAAGAAGCCCAAATTCCCGTGCATGTGAACATGGGCATGGGCGTCGGCGCAGTGACGGTCAATGATCACCCGCCGATCGACATGGTGTCACGGGCCTCCAAGGCCATGGTTGAAATCTGCCGTCTGGACGGCTTGTAGGTGGGCGTGGGGGATCCCTTCGGGATGGCCCTCACGCATGCGCATGCCTCGGGAATGGGCGGAATGCGAGCTGCCGGAGATCTGGTAGCTCGAATGCAAATGGCCCGCGGCATGAAGATCAAGCAAGCCAAAACCTACGTGGCCGACAAACTGGGCGTAGCGGTGGCCGAACTGACGGATCCGGTGATTATGTCTGAGGTCCGGGATGACCTGCAGATCGGGATTATGAGCCCTCTGCCGGGATGCGCCAAAGGAATTGAAGCCAAGTTCAGAATCGCCGAGTTGCTGGGAATCGACATCGGCTGCGTGAAGCGGTTTCAGGATAGGGTTTCGATTTAGGGGGGAAGGTGAAAGGTTCGAGGACAAAGGCTAAAGGCTGGAAAGCATGGACGCCGGCAAGAGGTGAAGCTGACCTGAATGTTATCAGCATTCCATATTGCAACACCTAATAACGAATAACCGATAACCATGTGTCCATTGCATCTATTTCGGGCCTTTATTCATCTAAATCCGCATTCCGCAATCCACAATCCGCAATCCAAACCCTCTGACCTCCGTCACAACTGAATCGGCGGGGATATACCCCATAAGCGCTAAGTTATTTTAAGCCGTTTTTTCATTTAAAAATATTTTGATAACTGATAGTTACGTCTTCGTGTAGACTCAGAAAGCAATTTTGAAATTTC
>Ga0209678_1000274_pt1 | contig 19614 bp, 17 predicted proteins | sample WorMetilvaeELBA1_FD_187404 | JGI IMG/M metagenome (GOLD analysis project Ga0209678, IMG submission 187404) | Marine gutless worms symbiont microbial communities from Max Planck institute for Marine Microbiology, Germany - Olavius ilvae ELBA.1... ...
GCCCGAATGCTCTCGCCCGCCTCATGGCGAGCCACAACACGCTCACGAAGATCGTTCGACAGAGGTCGTGCCATGCATGCTGGCCTCCTCATCCAGCACACATCTTGAATCAGAACCTCGCCCGCGCGGAAACCCCAAAATGATTCCGCCTACGGGAATCCCGCTCTAGCGGTCCGCAGCCAGCTTCAAGCCGAAGCCGACGAACAGGGCGCCGGCGGCGCCGGTGATCCAGCGCTCGGCGCGGGCGTAGGCGCGCGCGACCGGCCCGGCGGTCATCAGCCACGCGGCGATGGCGTACCAGCCGCCGGCGAGCACCACGACCGAGACGACCAGGAGCGCCTGGAACCACAGCGGCGCCGTCGGCGGCACGGCGATGGCGAACAGGCTGGTGAAGAACGCCGCGGCCTTGGGGTTCGACAGGTCGGTCAGGAGGCCGAGGCGGAACGCGCGCCAGCCGGTCGCCGTGGCGGGTGTCGAGGCCGGCCGCCGCGCCGCGCGGATCATCCGTATCCCGCTCCAGATCAGGTAGGCCGCGCCGGCGAACTTGACCGTCGTGTAGAGCCACGCCGCGGTCTCGAACAGCACGGCCAGGCCGGCCAGGCTCGCCGCCGCCCAGATCGTCGTGCCGAGCGTGATGCCCGCGGCGACCGCCAGCCCATCGCGCCGCGACCGCCGCGTCGCGGCATACACGGTGGCGATGAAGTTCGGCCCCGGGCTGAGCACGGTCACGAGCCAGATGCCGGTGACGGTGGCGAAACTGGCCCACAGGGCGGTGTCGTCGAACATGCGCGGTCTCCAACCGTTAGAAAACCGCAGAGGACGCAGAGTAGCGCAGAGGACCGCAGAGGGGTCCTGTGCAGCTTGACGTCGCCAACGGCCGCGCGCCGCCGTCCGCGTCCTCAACAACCACTTTGATTCTACCGCAGAGGACGCGGAGGACGCGGAGCAAACAAGCGGGAACCTCTTGCCGTGCCGATGGACGTGGCAACCAAGGGAATCAGTCGAATGCGGATCGCACCTCGCTCGTCGCATCAATGCGCCGCACAATCGACGCAGGCAGGCACCGAACCCTCAGCGTCCTCCGCGCCCACTGCGGTTCAAACCTTGTCGTTCTTTGCGGCCCTCCGCGCTTCTCTGCGTTCTCTGCGGTTTGTTCGGTTTCCTTAATCCGGGCCACGCCCTCGTGCTTCGACGGGCTCAGCATGAGGGCTTGAGTTCGCGTGTGGCGATCTGAGACTGAGGCTGTGAGATGGTCGAACCGACCTGGCCGACCCAACTCAAGGGCCTCACCCTGAGCGAAGTCGAAGGGCGAGGCCCGTGGCACGGGCGTGGGCTCAGCCCCCTACCGCGCCGCGTACTGCTTCTTGCCGAACATCACCTCGCGCTCCTCGTCGGTGATCGGGCCCGTGCGCCGGCGGTCGGCGAGCACCTCGACGCCGCGCTTCACGGCCGGGCGTTCGGCGATCTCCTCGAACCAGCGCTTCAGGTTCGGCGTGTCGTTCAGGTCCTGCCCCTGCCCTTCCCAGCCGCGGATCCACGGGAAGTTGATGATGTCGGCGACGGTGTACTGGGCGCCCGCGAGATACGGGGATTCGCCCAGCCGCTTGTCGAGCACGCGATAGAGCCGCGAGGCCTCGTTCGTATAGCGCTCGATGGCGTAGGGGATCTGCTCGGGCGCGTATTTGCGGAAGTGGTGCGTCTGGCCCAGCATCGGACCTTGCGTCCCCATCTGGAACATCACCCACTGGAGCACGTCGTAGAAGCCGCGGGGATCCTCGGCCTGGCGCGGCATGAACTTGCCGGTCTTGTCGGCCAGGTAGATCAGGATCGCGCCGGACTCGAACAGGCTGTAAGGCGCGCCGCCTGGCCCGTCCTCGTCGACGATCGCCGGCATCTTGTTGTTCGGGCTGATCCTGAGAAACGCGGGGTCGAACTGGTCGCCCTGGCCGATGTTGATCGGGTGCACCGTGTACTCGAGGCCGCACTCCTCGAGCATGATGTGGACCTTATGGCCGTTCGGCGTCGGCCAGGTGTAGAGCTGGATCATCGGCGGGGTTTCCTCGGGAGCCTGTTGTCAGTTCCGGGAGATAGGTTGGGCGTAGCAACAGGACAAGGCAACGTAGCCAGGACTAGGATCACTCAATGGTGCAAGACTGAACTTCCACAACAATTCCAGTAAGCAGATATTGCACAGCCGCAATACGAGTATCATGTACCAAATTCGGCAAGTTAGCCTGTTGATTTATTTACTCTCTCTTCCAAGTTTTCGCCAATTCTTCAAACTCTACAAATAGATTTGGATTCTGCGCTTCACTCCTTAGATGAAGTATGAATTTTCTTGTTGTACTCCAGTAGTCTATGATTATTGACCTAAAGTATCTTTTTGCGAGTTTGCGCCGGAATGAATTTCTACGCCCAGCCAAGAGAAATAGGGCGAGGAACTCATTCTCATTCAAAAAACCTGCGGCAAGCGCGCGTTTCTCTTCATCGCCAATTATCTGTTCATATGTGAACTCGCCGGCGTCAAACATCTTAAACACCTCTAGCGCAGCGTATCGTGATCGGCTCTTTTCAGCGGAGTTCCAGTCCTTTAAGAACTCGATTACATCGTCCCGCGCTCGCTGAATTGCAGTTCTTATGTACACGAGCATCGCAACAAATACCGGAACGACGATTCCAAATATCTGCACTATTGTACCAATACTTGAAATGGCTCGGTTATTATTTACGTCGGCAAGCCATAAATATAGCTCGAGTTCTTGCATGTAGCGGACTAAGCCTCCAAGAGCGCGAGTTTCAGCCGATCGAAATATGGCGGGCGACAAGAGCAGGCAAGGTGGGTTGGGTGCCACCCCCTACCCCAGCTTCGCCTTCAACAGCTCGTTGACCAGCTTCGGGTTGGCCTTGCCCTGGGTCGCCTTCATGACCTGGCCGACGAACCAGCCGGCGACCTTTGTGTTGCCGGAACGGTACTGCTCGGCCTGCTCGGGGTTCTCCGCGATGGCCTGGTCGACCGCGGCCTCGATGGCGCCGGTGTCGGTGATCTGCTTGAGGCCCTTGGCCTCGACGATGGCGCCCGCGTCCTGGCCCGTCGCGAACATCTCGTCGAAGACGTCCTTGGCAATGCGGCCGGAGATCGTGTCGTCGGCGATCAGGTCCAACAGGCCGCCCAGTTGCCCCGCCGTCACCGGGCTCTCGGTGACGTCCTTGCCGTCCTTGTTCAACCTCCCGAACAGCTCGGAGATGACCCAGTTGGCGGCGAGCTTGGCGTCGCGGCCCTTGCCCTTGGCGTCGACGACCGCCTCGTAGAAGTCCGCGCTCTCCCGCGCGGCGACGAGCACGCCGGCGTCGTAGGCGCTCAAGCCGTGCTCGTCCATGAACCGGGTCTTTTTTGCATCCGGCAACTCCGGGAGGGCAGCGCGCAACGCCTCGACCTCCTCGGGGTCGAGCTCCAGCGGCAGCAGATCCGGGTCCGGGAAATACCGGTAGTCGTGGGCCTCCTCCTTCGAGCGCATGGTGCGGGTCTCGCCGCGCTGGGCGTCGAACAGGCGCGTCTCCTGGTCGATCGAACCGCCGTCCTCCAGCACTTCGACCTGGCGCCGCGCCTCGATCTCGATCGCCTGGCGCACGAAGCGGATCGAGTTGACGTTCTTGATCTCGCAGCGCGTGCCCAGCGGCTCGCCCGGCCGGCGCACGGAGACGTTCACGTCCGCGCGCATCGCGCCCTCGGCCATGTTGCCGGTCGAGGTGCCGAGATAGCGCACGATGGTGCGCAGCTTGTTCAAGTACAGCGAGGCCTCGTCGGCCGAGCGCAGGTCGGGCCGCGAGACGATCTCCATCAGCGCCACGCCGGAGCGGTTCAAATCGATGTAGGTCTTCGACGGGTGCTGGTCGTGCAGCGACTTGCCGGCGTCCTGCTCCATGTGCAGCCGCTCGATGCCGATCTCGCGGGTCGAGCCGTCGGGCATGTCGAGAACCACCACGCCCTCGCCGACGATGGGCTGCTTGTACTGGCTGATCTGATAGCCGGCGGGCAGGTCCGGGTAGAAGTAGTTCTTGCGGTCGAACACCGAGAACAGGTTGATCTCGGCGTTGAGTCCGAGGCCGGTGCGCACGGCTTGGCGCACGCACTCGGCGTTGATCACCGGGAGCATGCCGGGCATCGCCGCGTCGACCAGGCTGACGTGACTGTTGGGCGCGCCGCCGAACGCAGTCGAGGCGCCGGAGAACAGCTTCGCTTCGGAGGCGACCTGGACGTGGGTCTCGAGGCCGATGATGACTTCCCACGGCCCCGTCGCGCCCTCGATCAGCGGCGCGGCGATGTTGTCGTTCATGCCCCGCCTCCCGGCCGCGCGTCGAAGCCGGCGGCGGTCTCGAGCACGCCGGCGGCGCGGAACAGCGTCGCCTCGTCGAACGCCGGGGCGATGAGCTGCAGGCCCAGCGGCAGGCCGTTGGCGTCGAGCCCGGCCGGTACCGAGATGCCCGGCAGACCGGCGAGCGAGGCGGGCACGGTGAACACGTCGTTGAGGTACATGGCGATCGGGTCGTCTTCCTTCTCGCCGATGGCGAAGGCGGCCGAGGGCGCGGTCGGCGTCAACAGGACGTCGCAGCTCTCGAACGCCCTTCGAAAGTCGCCGGCGATGCGCGTCCGCACCTGCTGCGCCTTCAAGTAATACGCGTCGTAGTAGCCGGCGGAGAGCACGTAGGTGCCGATCATCACCCGCCGACGCACCTCGGCGCCGAAGCCGGCCCCGCGCGTGTTCTCGTACATCGCGGTCAAGTCGTCGCCCGGTTCGCGCAGGCCGTAGCGCACGCCGTCGTAGCGCGCCAGGTTCGACGACGCTTCGGCGGGGGCGACGATGTAGTAGCAGGGCAGCGCGTATTTGGTCAGCGGCAGCGAGACCTCGACGATCTCGGCACCCGCCTCGCGCAGCCAGGCGGCGCCGTGGTCCCATAGCCCGTCGATCTCCGCCGGCATGTTGTCGACGCGGTACTCCTTGGGGATGCCGATCCGCAGCCCCCGCACGTCGCCCGTCATGGCGGCGCGCAGATCCGGCAGGTCGATGTCGGCGGAGGTCGAGTCCTTAGGGTCGTGCCCGGCCATGGCCTGCAGCATGATCGCCGAGTCCTCGACGGTGCGGGTCATCGGCCCGGCCTGGTCGAGCGAGCTGGCGAACGCGACGATGCCCCAGCGCGAGCAGCGCCCGTAGGTCGGCTTCATGCCGACGATGCCGCAGAAGGCGCCCGGCTGGCGGATCGAGCCACCGGTGTCGGTGCCGGTCGCGCCGGGCGCCAGGCGCGCCGCGACGGCGACCGCGGAGCCGCCGGACGAACCGCCGGGCACCAGGTCCTTGCCGGCGCTCGGGCCGCTTGCGGCCTTCCACGGGTTGATCGCCGCGCCGTAGTGGCAGGTCGTGGTCGACGAGCCCATAGCGAACTCATCCATGCCTGTCTTGCCGAGCATGACGGCGCCCGCGTCCCACAGTTTCGCGGTCACCGTCGATTCGTAGCCTGGCGTGAAGCCGCCGAGGATGCGGCTGCCGGCCGTCGTCTGGATGCCCGCGGTGCAGAACAGGTCCTTGATCGCCAGCGGCGCGCCGTCGAGGGGCCCGGCCTCTGCCGCGGCGCGCCGGGCGTCGGACGCCGCGGCCATGTCCAGCGCCTTCTCCGGTGTCGGCGTGATGAAGGCGCCGCCCGCGTGCGCCTCGATGGCGTCGAGGTGCGCCTGCGTGAGTTCGACGGCGCTAACCTCGCGCTTGTCGAGCAGGTCCAGCGCGCCGGCGATGGTGAGGTCGGTCAGCGCCATCACTCGATCACCTTGGGCACGACATAGAAGCCCTCGTCGACCTCCGGGCCGTTCTCGAGCACGGCGTCCGGGTCCTCGCCGGCGTCGACCACGTCCTCGCGCATCTTGAGGCGCACGTCGGCGACGCTGGTCATCGGCCGGACGCCGTCGGTGTCGACTTCGCCCAGCTGCTCGACCCAGCCGAGGATGTTGTTGAGCTCGGCGCCGAGCGGGGCCAACTGGTCCTCCGGCACCTTGATGCGGGCGAGCCGCGCGATGCGTCGCACGGTATCGGTGTCGAGCGACATGGTAGTTGCTCCACGAGTGGAGAGGTTAGCGCGCACGTGCCCCCACGGCGGGCGGCGCGGAAGCTACACCGGGGTCCGTTAGGGGCGCAAGGGAGCGGCCTTGCCGCAGCGACCTTCGGCACCAATGATAGGCGCTCACAGGCGACGGAGGGGTCCGATGATCAGTCACGCGGCGACGGTGGGGATCTGCGTCGGCGACCAGGACGCGGCACTCGCTTTTTACACGGAGAAGCTCGGCTTCGAACTGCTGCAAGACACGCCGATGGGCGAGGCGACGGCGAAGCGATGGCTGGTCGTGGCGCCGCCGGGGGCGCAGACCCAATTCGTGCTCATGACGCCAGACGGCCTCGAAGACCGCATCGGCACTTTCGCCAACCTGGTCTTCACCGCCGACGACGTGCAGGCGACGTACGAGGAGTATGCCGCCAAGGGCGTCGAGTTCATCGAGCCGCCGACCAAGCAGTTCTGGGGCGGCCTGATGGGCCAGTTCAAGGACCCCAACGGCAACGTTTTCGTGCTGCACGATTGAGTCCGGCGGCCGGGGGCGGTATCCCCCGCCCATGCCGATCGTCGACGTCGCCGACCTGCCCGCGCACCTGGCGCGCGGCGAACGCCTGCTGGGCCTCGACCTGGGCAGCAAGACCATCGGGCTGGCGCTGAGCGACCCAGGTTTGTCTCTCGCCTCGCCGGTCGAGACGATCCGGCGCACGAAATTCACCCGCGACGCCGAGGCTCTCGAAGCGTTGATGGCGGAGCGCGGGGTCGGCGGGCTGGTGCTGGGGCTGCCGGTCAGCATGGACGGCTCCGAGGGGCCGCGCTGTCAGTCGACGCGCCAGTTCGCGGCCAACCTCCTGGCGCGCCACGACTGGCCGCTGGCGTTCTGGGACGAGCGGCTGTCGACGGCGGCCGTGGAACGCGTGCTGGTCGACGAGGCCGATCTGTCGCGCCGCCGCCGCGCCCAGGTCGTCGACCAGATGGCGGCGGCGTACATCCTGCAGGGCGCGCTGGACCGCATCGCCCGCGGGCGCGGCTAGCTCGTGGCAGCCATCGTCGAGGCCCTGCTGCCGATCTTCGGGCTGATCGTCGTCGGGTTCGTCGCGCGCCGCAGCGGTTGGCTGCCGCCGGCGTTCTGGACCCAGGTCGAGCGACTGGTCTACTACCTCCTGTTTCCGGCCCTCTTGCTGCGCACCGTCGCTGGCACCGACTTCGCGGGCCTGCCGCTCGAGGGCGCCTTCGCGGCGCTGGCGCTCGCCGTCATCGCCGTCGCGGCGCTGGTGCTGCTGGCGCGTCCGCTGCTGACGAGGGTCGCCGGCCTCGACGGTCCCGGCTTCACCAGCGTCTTCCAAGGGGCCATCCGGCTCAACACCTACATCGGCCTGGCCGCCGCCGCCGGGATTTTCGGGCCCGACGGCCTGGCGCTGGCGGCGATCGGCATCGCCGCGGTGGTGCCGGTGGTGAATGTCGCGTCGGTGGTCGTCTTGGCGCGTTACGGCGGCGGGCAGTTGGGCATCCTGGCTGTCGTTGGACAGGTGGTCCGGAATCCAATTATCCTCGCTGTGGCGGCCGGCGGCGCGCTCAACGCACTTGGAATCCCGCTGCCCTTCGGCGTCGATCCGTTCGTCGAGATCCTCGGCCGCGCCTCCCTCCCGCTGGCGCTGCTCGCCGTCGGCGCGGGACTGAGCCTCAAGGCCGCACGGAACGCCGGCACCGGTGTCGCCATCGCATCGATCCTGAAGCTCGGCGCGGCCCCAGCGCTGACGCTTGCACTGTGCCAGGCGTTTGGCGTGACCGGCCTTGCCGTGCCGGTGGCGGTGCTGTTCAACGCCGTGCCGGGCAGCGCTTCGTCCTACATCCTGGCGCGCCAGATGGGTGGCGACCACGCCATGCTGGCGGGCGTGCTGACCTGCGAGACCGCGCTCGCTTTCGTGACGATGCCACTCTGGCTCTTGCTCCTGGCCTGAGCCGCGCCTAGCTTCCAAGGGACCGGAACGGCGAGAGGCGACCATGGACGACGGCAACACGGCGGCGACGCTCAACATCAAGCCGGACATGCTGGCGTGGCTGAAGGAGATGGCGAACCACTACGACCTGCCCGACGAGCACAAGGCGCTGCGCATCGTGCTGGTCCACGCCATGGAAGAGGCCGACCGCGACACGCTGTTCACCGAGGTGCGCTGCCATTACTGCGACTGAGTTTCCTTTGCCGCCGACTCGGGCGCACCGCTAGGGAGTTGCCCTCGATGGCCGCCGTCGAGACCGCCCCCGCCCTGCCGCCCGGCGGATTCCCGCACCGGCACCTGCTGGGCATCGACGGCCTCGATCCCCTGGAGATCGGTTATCTGCTCGACCTGGCCGACGGCTACGTCGAGCGCAACCGTGGGCGCGACCGCAAGAGCGACCTCTTGCACGGGCGCACCTGCATCAACCTGTTCTTCGAGACCTCGACCCGCACGCGCACCAGCTTCGAGCTGGCGGCCAAGCGCCTGGGCGCCGACGTGGTCAACATCTCCGTCGCCGCCAGCGCCATCAAGAAGGGCGAGACCCTGATCGACACGGCGATGACGCTGAACGCCATGCACCCGGACGTGCTGGTCGTGCGCCACCCGGACGCCGGCGCCGCCTCGCTGCTGGCGGAGAAGGTCAACGGCGCCGTCATCAACGCCGGCGACGGCAGCCACGAGCACCCGACCCAGGCGCTCTTGGACGCGCTGACCATCCGGCGCCGCCGCGGCAGCCTGCAGGGCCTGCTGGTGGCGCTGTGCGGCGACGTCGCGCACAGCCGCGTCGCCCGTTCGAACATCATCCTGTTGCAGACCATGGGCGCGCGGGTGCGCCTCATCGCGCCGCCGACGCTGCTGCCACCCGCGGTCGAGCGCCTGGGCGTCGAGGTCTTCCACGACATGCGCGCCGGGCTCGACGGCTGCGACATCGTCATGATGCTGCGGCTGCAGCGCGAACGCATGCACGGCAGCCATGTGCCGAGCGTGCGCGAGTACTTCCGTTTCTACGGCCTGGACTACGAGAAGCTGGCCTGCGCCAAGCCGGACGCGCTGATCATGCACCCCGGGCCGATGAACCGCGGTGTGGAAATCGACAGCGAGCTGGCCGACGACCTGGACCGCAGCCTGATCCGCGAACAGGTCGAGATGGGCGTCGCCGTGCGCATGGCCTGCCTCGACGTCCTGACACGCACCGATGACGGCGCCAACCGGCCATGAGCGCGCCGGTCATCCCGGGCCGCGTCGCCTACGTCAACGCGCGCCTGATCGACCCGGCGAGCGGCCTCGACGCGCCCGGCGGCGTGCTGGTCCACGACGACCGCATCCTGCGCGTTGGGGCCGATCTCGGCGCCGGCGCCGACCCGGAAGGCGCCCAGGTCGTCGACTGCGCCGGGCACATGCTGGCGCCGGGCCTCGTCGACATGCGCGTGCGCCTGGGCGAGCCCGGGGAGGAGCACAAGGAGGATATCGCCTCCGCCTCGCGCGCCGCCGCGGCCGGCGGCGTCACGACGATGGTCGCCCTGCCGGACAGCGCACCGCCGCTCGACGACCCGGCGATGCTGGAATTCGTCGCCCGCCGGGCGCGCGAGGTGAAGCTGGTCAAGGTCTACTGCTACGGCGCCGCGACCCGTGGTAACGAGGGCACGGAGGTCACCGAGATCGGCCTGATGCAGGCGGCCGGGGCGCTGGGCTTCAGCGACGGCCGCCGGGCGATCGACAACCCCCGCGTCCTGACGCGGCTCCTGAAGTACGGCCAGGCCTTCGACGCCCTGCTGGTGCAGCACCCGGAGGACCCGCAGCTCGCCGCCGACGGCGTGATGAACGCCGGCGAGCTGTCGACGCGCCTGGGCCTCGCCGGCATCTCGCCGGTCGCCGAGCTGGTCATGGTCGAGCGCGACCTGACGTTGCTGGCCGACACCGGCGGGCGCCTGCATTTTGCGCACCTCTCCACCGCGGCGGCCCTCGACCGCGTGCGCGCCGCCAAGGCGGCGGGGCTGGCCGTGACCTGCGACACCGCGCCGTTCTACTTCGCGCTCAACGAGCTGGCGGTCAGCGACTACCGGACCTTCGCCAAGCTCTCGCCGCCGCTGCGCGCGGAGGCCGACCGCCAGGCCGTCGTCGCCGCCATCGCCGACGGCACGATCGACGCCATCGCCTCCGACCACGTGCCGGAGGACGAGGACTCCAAGCGCCTGCCATTCGGGCAGGCGGCGTTCGGCGGCGTCGGCCTCGAGACGCTGCTGCCGATCGCGCTGGAGCTGTTCCACAACGGCCACCTCAATCTCATCGAGGCGCTGAGACCGCTGACCTGCGGCCCGGCCGACCTGCTGGGCCTGCCAGCCGGCCGCCTGGCCCCGGACGCACCGGCCGACCTGGTGCTGTTCGATCCGGACAAGCCAGGCCAGGTCGACCGCGCGCGCCTGCACTCCAAGTCGAAGAACACGCCGTTCGACGACCGCTTGATCCAGGGCCGCGTGCTGCGCACAATCGTCGACGGCCGCACGGTGTTCGAGAGCAGTCCCTGAATGCCCGATCCGATCAGCTGGGCGCATTCCTGGCCGTATTTTGCGGCAGCGTTCGTCATCGCCTACCTGGTCGGCTCGATCCCGTTCGGTCTCGTGCTCACGCGCCTCGCCGGTTTGGGCGACATCCGCAAGGTCGGTTCCGGCAACATCGGCGCCACCAACGTGTTGCGCACCGGCCGCAAGGGCCTCGCCGCGGCGACGCTGGCGCTCGACGCCGGCAAGGGGGCCGCGGCGGCGCTGCTGGGCGCGCAGTACGGGCCCGACATCGCGGTCACGGCGTCGCTCGCCGTCGTGCTCGGGCACCTGTTCCCGGTCTGGCTGCGCTTCCGCGGCGGCAAGGCCGTGGCGACGACCCTCGGCATGCTGCTCGGCCTCGCCTGGCCGGTGGGGATCGCCGCCTGCGGCATGTGGGCCGTCGTCGCGGCGCTGACGCGGCGCTCGTCGCTCGGCGGCCTCGCCTCCGTCGCCGCGGGACCGGTCGCCGCCTGGTTCCTGGCGACGCCGCAGATCACGGAGCTGTCGGCGCTGGTCGCGATCATCGTCTGGCTGCGCCACCATGAGAACATCCGGCGGCTGCTCAAGGGCGAGGAGCCGGTGATCGGCAAGTCGAAGCCCGACGACGGTTGACCGGGGCGGTTGACGCCCGGGGCGTGTCGCCCCAACCTTTCGCGCGCATGACGACGGCACCGCTCTCCCATGACGAGACCCGCGACCGGCTGCGCCTCGCGCGCACCGACCACGTCGGGCCGATCACCTTCCGCCAGCTCATCGCCCGCTACGGCGACGCGGCGTCGGCGCTGGAGGCGCTGCCGGAGCTGAGCCGTCGCGGCGGCCGCCGCGCCGCCTTGCGCCCGTTCCCGCGGGACGCGGCCGAGGCCGAGATCGACGCCCTCGACGCCTTCGGCGCCCGCCTGATCGCGCTCGGCGACGCCGACTACCCGCCGTTGTTGGCGGCCTCGGACAGCGCGCCGCCGACGCTCGCCATGCTCGGCCGTTCGGAATTGTTGCACCGGCCGGCCGTCGCCATCGTCGGCGCGCGCAACGCCTCGGGCAACGGCCGTGGCCTGGCGACGGAGCTGGCGCGGGATCTGGGGGCAGCCGGCCTGGCGGTCGTCTCGGGTCTCGCGCGCGGTATCGACGCCGCTGCGCACGTTGGCGCCCTCGACAGCGGCACCATCGCGGTCGTCGCCGGCGGCCTGGACGTGATCTACCCGCCGGAGCACCAGGAGCTGCACGAGCGCATCGCCCGCGATGGCGTCGTCGTCTCGGAGATGCCGCCCGGCACCCAGCCGACGGCGCGCCACTTCCCGCGGCGCAACCGCATTATCGCCGGCCTGGCGCTGGGCGTTCTGGTGGTCGAGGCGGCGCGGCGCTCGGGCTCGCTGATCACCGCGCGCCTGGCGCTCGAGCAGGGCCGCGAGGTCTTCGCCGTGCCCGGCAGCCCGCGCGACCCCCGCGCCAACGGCACCAACGACCTGATCCGCCAGGGCACGGTGCTGACCCAGAGCGCCCAGGACGTGCTGGAGGTCGTCGCGCCGATGACCCAGCGACCGCGCCCGCCGGCGCCGCTGGCCGACGCGGAGGCGGCCTACGCCGAGGCCGACGACGACGCGCTCGACGTGGCCCGGGCCGCCGTCGCCGAGGCCCTGTCGCCGGCGCCGACGCCCGTCGACGACGTGGTGCGCGCGACCGGCCTCGCGGCCGCGACCGTGCTCTCGGTGCTGCTGGAATTGGAACTGGCCGGTCGCCTGGAGCGCCAGCCGGGGAACCGCATCGCGGCGCTGTGACGGGGCCGCGCGACGCCGCCCCGTCTCAACCGTTTGTCAATCCATCCAGCACACATCTGGTTGACGGCCAACCCGGCTTGCGCCAATTCTCCCCGTCCCGCGCCGGGGCGACCCGGCCAGAAAGGCGCCGATGCGGAAGATCCGGAGGATCATGAACGTCGTCATCGTCGAATCGCCGGCCAAGGCGAAGACCATCAACAAGTACCTCGGCAGCGACTACACCGTGCTGGCGAGCTACGGCCACGTCCGCGACCTGCCGCCCAAGGACGGCTCGGTGCGGCCGGACGAGGACTTCGCGATGGACTGGCAGGTCGACGACCGGGCCGAGAAGCCGATCAAGGCGATCGCCGACGCCCTCGACGGCGCCAGCGCCCTGTTCCTCGCCACCGACCCGGACCGCGAAGGCGAGGCGATCTCCTGGCACATCGAGAAGATCCTGCGCGAACGGCACCTCCTGGCCGGCATCCCGGTGCGCCGCGTGGTCTTCAACGAGATCACCGAGACGGCGGTGCGCGAGGCCTTCAGCCACCCGCGCGACCTCGACGACGACCTGATCGAGGCGTATCTGGCGCGCCGCGCGCTCGACTACCTGGTCGGCTTCACGCTCTCGCCCGTCTTGTGGCGCAAGCTGCCGGGCTCGCGTTCGGCCGGCCGCGTGCAGTCGGTCGCCCTGCGCCTGGTCTGCGAGCGCGAGGCCGAGATCGAGGTCTTCAAGCCGCAGGAGTACTGGTCCGTCGAGGTGGCGCTGGAGTGTGCGAAGGGCGTGCCCTTCACCGCGCGCCTCACCCACCTGGACGGCGCCAAGCTGGACCGCATGGCGCTGAAGGACAAAGCGATGGCGAGCGCCGCCGTCGCCGCCATCGAAGCGCGGCAGTTCGCCGTCGCTTCGGTCGAGAAGAAGCGCGTCAAGCGCAACCCCCAGCCGCCCTTCAACACCTCCAGCCTGCAGCAGGAGGCCTCGCGCAAGCTGGGCTTCGGCGCCACCCAGACCATGCGCGTCGCCCAGAAGCTCTACGAGGGCATCGACATCGGCGGCCAGACCGTCGGTTTGATTACCTACATGCGCACCGACAGTGTCGTGCTGAGTGGCGAGGCCGTCAGTGCCTCGCGCCGGCTGATCGCCAAGGACTTCGGCGATCCCTACGTCCCCGCCTCCCCGCGCATCTACAAGACCAAGGCGAAGAACGCCCAGGAGGCGCACGAAGCGGTGCGCCCGACCGATTTCTTCCGCCGCCCGAGCCAGGTCGCCGGGCACTTGGACCGCGACGGCGCCCGACTCTACGAGCTGATCTGGCAGCGCACCGTGGCGGCGGAGATGGCCAGCGCCGAGCTCGACCAGGTCGCCGCCGACTTTGCCGCGCCCGACGGCCTGGTGGTGCTGCGCGCCACGGGCTCGACCGTCGCCTTCGACGGCTTCCTGCGCGTCTACCGCGGGGGCCGCGACGAGCCGGCAAACGGCCAGGCCAAGGAAAGCGACGACGAGAAGCGCCTGCCGCCGCTCGTCGAGCGCGAGGGCGTCACGCGCAAAGCCGTCACGCCCGAGCAGCACTTCACCCAGCCGCCGCCGCGCTACAGCGAGGCCAGCCTGGTGCGCAAGCTGGAAGAGCTGGGCATCGGCCGACCTTCGACCTACGCCTCGATCCTGCAGGTGCTGCAGGACCGCGACTACGTGCGGCTCGACAAGCGCCGGTTCGTCCCGGAGGATCGCGGCCGCCTGGTGACGGCGTTCCTTTCCAGCTTCTTCGGCCGCTACGTCGAGTACGACTTCACGGCCAAGCTGGAGGAACAGCTCGACGACGTCTCCGGCGGGCGCATCGACTGGAAGGCCGTGCTGCGCGCCTTCTGGCAGGCGTTCTCCGAGGCCGTCGACGGCACCAAGGATCTGACCCTGCGCGCCGTCATCGACACGCTGGACGAGGAGCTGGGGTCGCACTTCTTTCCGCCGGCCGAGGACGGCCGTGACGTGCGCGCCTGCCCGGCCTGCGCCGACGGCCGCATTGGCCTCAGGGTCGGCCGCCACGGCGCCTTCATCGGCTGCTCCAACTACCCCGATTGCCGCTATACCCGGCCGCTGATCGTCGGCGACGACGACGGCGCCGCGGCGGACATCGCGGCCGGCCCGCGCGAATTGGGCCAGGCGCCGGGCGGCCAGGCGGTAACCCTGCGCAAGGGCCCGTTCGGGCTCTACGTCCAGCTCGGCGAGGGCAACGGCGAAGAAAAGCCCAAGCGCGTCAGCCTGCCAAAGGGCCTGGAGCCGGACGCGATCGACATCGAGACGGCGCTGAAGCTGCTCGCCCTGCCGCGCGACGTCGGCCCGCATCCGGAAGACGGCGAGATGATCCAGGCCGGCATCGGCCGCTACGGACCGTACGTACGCCACGGCCGTACGTATGTCTCGCTGCCCGATCCGGGCGAAGTGCTGACCGTCGGCCTCAACCGCGCGGTGGCGTTGATCGCCGAGAAACCCAAGCGCGGCGGCGGCGCCAAGGCGTTGCGCGAGCTGGGCAACCATCCCGACGACGACAAGCCGGTGGCGGTCTTCGAGGGCCGCTACGGGCCATACGTCAAGCACGCCCGTACGAACGCGACGCTGCCGAAGGACGTTGACCCGCAGTCGGTGACTCTGGAGCAGGCTCTGGAGTTGATCGCCGTGCGCAAGGCCAAGGGCGGCAAGGGCACGGCCAAGCGCAAGACCGCCGCCAAGCCCAAGAAGAAGGCGGCGGCGAAGAAGAAGACCGCGGCGAAGAAGCCCGCCAAGAAACCGGCCGCGGCGGCCGCCGCCGGGTCCGACTGAGCCGGGCGTGGCGCGCCGCCGACCCGGACCGGATCAGCCGTCTCTTCCCGATCGCGACCAGATCCTCGAGTTCATCGCCGCCCAGCGGCAGCCGGTCGGCAAGCGCGACATCGCCCGCCATTTCGGCGTCAAGGGTGCGGCGCGCACGGCCCTGCGCGGCCTCCTGAAGGAATTGCAGGACGAAGGCCTTCCTGGAACGCGGCGCCGGCCGGCGCCTGCACGAGCCGGGCGGCCTGCCCCCCGTCGCCGTGATCGAGGTGGTCGGACCCGACGCCGACGGCGAGGTCATCGTCCGGCCGGCCCAGTGGCGGCGCGCGACGCCGCCGCCGCCGATCTATCTCGCACCCGAGCGGCGCCCCGGACGGTCGCCGCCGGGCGCCGGGGATCGGATCTTGGCGCGCCTCAGCCGCGCTCCGGATGGCAGCTACGAGGCGCGCCCGATCAAGCGTCTGCCGGCACGCCCGACGGAGCTACTGGGTATCGTGCGCTCCACCCACGACGGCGCTCGCCTCGTGCCAACGGACCGCCGTACGCGTACGGAGTTCGAGGTCGCGCCGGAGGACCTGAACGACGCCGCGGACGGCGAGCTGGTGTTCGCCGAGGTGCTGCCGGGCAGCCGGCGCGGTCAGGCGCGGGCGCGGGTCGGCGAGCGCCTGGGCGACACCGATTCGCCGCGCGCGGCCAGCCTGATCGCGATCCACGCCGCCGGCATCCCGACCGTCTTCCCCGACGCCGCGCTCGACCAGGCGGCGCGGGCCAGACCGGCCGCCGTCAGGGCACGCGTCGACCTGCGCGACCTGCCGCTGGTCACCATCGACGGCGCCGACGCCCGCGACTTCGACGACGCGGTGTTCGCCGAGCCGGCGCCGGACGGCTGGCGCGTGGTCGTCGCCATCGCCGACGTCGCCTGGTACGTACGGCCGGGCGATGCGCTGGACCGCGAGGCCTACCGCCGCGGCAACTCGGTGTACTTCCCCGACCGGGTCGTGCCGATGCTGCCGGAGGCGCTGTCTAACGACCTCTGCTCGCTCAGGCCCGCCGAGGACCGCGCCTGCCTGGCCGCGGAGCTGTGGATTGGCGCCGACGGGGCCCTGCGCCGCCACCGCTTCAGCCGCGGCCTCATGCGTTCCGCCGCGCGGCTGACCTACACCCAGGTCCAGGCGGCCCGCGATGGCCAGCCCGACGCGGCGACTAAGCCTCTGATGGAACAGGCAATCGCGTCGCTCTACGGGGCCTATGCGGCGCTGGCGGCGGCGCGCGCGGCCCGCGGGGCGCTGGAACTCGACCTGCCCGAGCGCACGGTCGCGTTCGCGCCGGACGGCAGCGTCGCCTCCGTCGGCCAGCGCGAGAGGCTGGACAGCCACAAGCTGATCGAGGAGTTCATGATCGCCGCCAACGTCGCCGCGGCGGAGACCCTGGAGCGCCATCGGCGGCCCTGCATGTACCGCATCCACGACGAGCCCGAGCGCGAGCGCGTCGAGGCGCTGGCCGAGGTGCTGCGCGAGTTCGACGTGCCGTTCGCCCGCGGCCAGGTGTTGCGCCCGGCGCTGTTCAACCGCGTCATCGAGCGGGTCAAGGACGGCCCGGCCGAGCGCATGATCAGCGAGCTGGTCCTGCGCGCCCAGATGCAGGCCGCCTACAGCCCTGACAACATTGGACATTTCGGCCTGGGCCTGAGGCGCTACGCGCATTTCACCTCGCCGATCCGGCGCTACGCGGACCTGTTGGTGCACCGTGCCCTGATCGCCACGCTGGGGCGCGGCGCGGGGCCCCGCGACGGCGCGCTGGAATCCGCGGCCGAGGAACGCTTCGTCGAGGCCGGCGAGCACCTCTCGACCACCGAGCGCCGCGCCGCGGCGGCCGAGCGCGACGCGCTGGACCGCTACGTCGCCTCGTTCATGGCGTCCCATGTCGGCGCCGTGTTCGACGGCACGATCACCGGGGTGACGCGCTTCGGCCTGTTCGTGCGGCTGGCCGAGACCGGCGCCGACGGCCTGGTGCCGGTCTCGACCCTGGGCAACGACTTCTACCGCCACGACGAAGCCCGCCACGCGCTGGTCGGCGACGCCACCGGGGCCGAATACCGCCTGGGCGAGCCCGTCGAGGCGCGGCTCGTCGAGGCCGACCCGCTGACCGGCTCGATGGTCCTGCACCTGATGGACGCCGGACCGGCCGTGGGCGGCCGCGGGCGCCCCTTGCGGGCCACCGGGGCCGCCCCACATCGTCAAGAAAGCGCTGCAATCGTTAGGAAAATCGCGCTATGCTGGCGGGCTGCCGGCACAGGTTAAGGCAGTGTTAAGACGAACCGGCTATACCTCGCCCCGATGGATGGGCTCGTGACGCACAGCGCTCACTTCGACAGGTACGTCGCCCCCCGCGGCACCCCCCGTGGCCTTCTTGGGCGGGGCTGGTGCGTGCGCGCGCCGGCCCTGGCGATCGCCCTGGTGCTGGCGGCCTGCGTCCGCTTCGACCTGGCGCAGCCCCAGCCCTACAGCGTCGGCTACGCCAACGACGTGCTCTCGGCCGGCTACCGCCACATCGAGAACCGCCATATCGAGCAGGTCGAGATGCGCGACCTGGCCCTGGCGGCCCTCGCCGGCCTCAACGGCATCGACAAGGACCTGTCCGTCCGCGCCGTCGGCGACGACATCGTGCTGACCCGCACCGGCACCGCGGTCGCCGCCGTGCCGATGCCGCGCAATCAGGAGCCGCGCGCCTGGGCCCGCGCCTCCGTCGCCGTTATCGAGGCGGCGCGCGAGGCCTCGCCAAAAGTGGCCGAGATCCCCTCCGAACAGCTCTTCGAGGCCGTGTTCGACGGCGCGATGGCGCCGCTCGACAGTTTCTCGCGCTATTCCAGCGCCACCGAGGCCTCCGACTCCCGCGCCGTGCGCGAGGGCTATGGCGGCATCGGCATGACGGTACGCATGCAGGAAGGCGCCGCAGAGGTGCTGGACGTGGTGCCGAACGCGCCCGCCGCCCAGGCGGGACTTGAGGCAAACGACCGGATCCAGGGCGTCGACGGCACCGCCCTCACCGACTGGACCCAACGCCAGCTGATCGACAACCTGCGCGGCCCCGTCGGCTCCAGCGTGCGGCTGCAGATCTACCGGCCCCTGGACGACACCAGTTTCGAGGTGACGCTGCGGCGCCAGCGCATCGTGCTGCCGACCGTGGTCTCCGAGTGGCGCGATGGCGTCGCCATCGTCAAGATCGCCAGCTTCAATCAGAACACCGGCCACGCGGTCGCCCGCGCCGTCGTCCGGCTGAACCGCGAGCACGAGGGCGCGCTGCGCGGCGTCGTGCTCGACCTGCGCAGCAATCCGGGCGGCCTCCTGGACCAGGCGGTCGAGGTCGCCGACGTGTTCCTGGACGACGGCGAGATCGTCGCGACGCGCGGCCGCCACCCGCACAGCATGCAGCGCTTCGCCGCCTCCGGCGCCGACCTCACCGACGGCGTGCCGCTGGTGGTGCTGGTCAACGGCAGCTCGGCCTCGGCCTCCGAAGTCGTCGCCGCGGCGCTGCAGGACAGCGGCCGCGCCGTCTTGATCGGCACCAACTCCTACGGCAAGGGCACCGTGCAGACCGTGCTGCGCCTGCCCAACGACGGCGAGCTGACGCTGACCTGGTCGCGCCTGCACGCCCCCTCGGGCTACCGGCTGCACGGCCTGGGCGTGCTGCCGTCGCTCTGCACCCACGGCGAGAACGGCGACGGCGACCCCGAGGTGCTGCTGGACGAGCTGCGCCTCGGCGACAACGAGACCGTGCGCGCGCTGGGCGAGTGGCGCCTGGAGAGCGACGGCGACCCGGTGACGCAGGAGCGCCTGCGCAACACCTGCCCGGCCGACAACCGCGCGCCGGACGGCGACGTCCAGCTGGCCACGACGCTGATCCAGGACGACGTGCTCTACGCCCAGGCCCTGCGCATCGCCGACACCAGCCTGGCGGAGCGATAGGCCGCAACCGGCCGCCGGCCGGCCCCCTTGACAGTGCCGGCGCGGGCCGTATGGTGCGCGCGCTTTCGCTCTCCTGAACCGCTCACACGGGTCGACCGGCCATGGCCAAGCCCACCAGCACCATCCTCATCAAGCTCGTCAGCACGGCGGACACGGGCCACTACTACGTGACCAAGAAGAACCCGCGCACCAAGCCGGAGAAGCTGGAGCTGCGCAAGTTCGACCCGGTCGCGCGCAAGCACGTGACCTACAAGGAAGCCAAGATCAAGTAGCGCCCGGCGCCAGCCCGGATACCGCAAGGGCCGCTCTCGCGGCCCTTTTGCGTTCTAGCCGGTTCTAGAGCGGGATCGCATTAGGCGGAAGCGTAGCCGGCGTTTGCGAAGAAGGCGGCGCATTGGGTTGGCGGGAAGCGGTCGATGATGCGGGCTATGGCGGCGTGGAGCTCGTCGCTGGAGCGGGCCT
>Ga0209678_1000278_pt1 | contig 19479 bp, 17 predicted proteins | sample WorMetilvaeELBA1_FD_187404 | JGI IMG/M metagenome (GOLD analysis project Ga0209678, IMG submission 187404) | Marine gutless worms symbiont microbial communities from Max Planck institute for Marine Microbiology, Germany - Olavius ilvae ELBA.1... ...
AGGTGTCAGGATTTAGTGCCCTAATTTTCTAACACCAGGAAACTCGAGTGAAACCGCGTATTTCAGAAATGTAGGGCGGGCCACTGTGCCCGCCGAAACCGGTCGGCACGGTGGCCGACCCTACGCTTTTTCAAAACGGACAGAATACATTATTCGATGTTCGATGTTGGACGTTCGATGTTCGATGTTCATTATTTTTTTTCAATTGGACTGACCGCTTTTCAGGCCAGTGGCGGCGGTGATACCTGAAACCTTTGAATATCAACGCACGCGTTAGCATAAAAATAATTTGTCGCGACGATGTCGCAAAGTGTCTATAAAATAGCAATAAACCAAAGGAGCTTGCCATGGATGTAAAACCTGATTTTGAACGCATACGCAAAGCTGCGCGTTTCGAGGAGGCGGATCGCGTCCCTTTAGCCGAAATCCTGATTGACTACTCCATCCAGAGCCAATTCTTAGGACGGCCGGTGACGCCGGACGACCTGGCATCTCAGGTGGAATTCTGGTCAAAAGCCGGCTATGACTATATTCCGCTGACGGTCGGTATGATGCAGCCGGGCAAAGTCACCAAGGAATCCAAAATATCAAAAGTCATCCGGGAAGTCATGCTGGCCGATTCGGCGGATGCCGACAACGAGGAATCCTGGAACCTGGAGCTGACCAGTTTTATTAAGACCCGCGAAGACCTCGAGAAATTTCCCTGGGAAGTTGCCGCCGAGTTGGACTTTGACAGTTTTCACCAGGTCAAGGAACTTCTGCCCGCAAATATGAAAGTGATTGCCATATCCGGCAAAATATTTACCCTGACCTGGATGCTGATGGGGTTTAACCACTTTGCCCTGTCATTGGTGATGGATGAAGACCTGGTGGGGGACGTGTTTAAAAAAGTGGCCGAGATCCAGTTTCAGGGTCTGGAACAGGTTTTTGAAATGCCGCATATCGCCGGGGTCTGGGTGGTTGATGATCTGGCCTTCGGCAATGGTCCCATGATTTCCCCCCAGGCATTCCGGGACCACGTATTCCCCTGGTACCGGGAAATGTCGGACCGCTGCCATGCCAAAGATCGCTTATTTTTAATGCATTCCGACGGCGACCTGAAGGAGTTGATGGAAGACATTATCAAATGCGGCGTCGACGTGCTCCAGCCGATTGACCCGTCCTGCCTGGATATCGTGGAATTCAAACAAATGTACGGTGATCGGGTCTGCATGGTGGGCAACGTCTCAAATGAACTGCTGCGCAGCGGTACGACCGCGGAAGTGGAATCCCGCGTCAAAGAGCTGCTGACAAAATGTGGGCCCGGCGGCGGTTATTGTGTGGGCTCCGGCAATTCCGTGCCGGATTGGGCCCAATTCAGCAACTATATGGCCATGCGGGACACCACCCTGAAATTTGGCGGTTATCCGATTCAAATTGGCTAGGACTCAAATTGAGTTAACTACCAATTGGGAAATGTTAGTTATTCGTTACTCGTTATTGGTTATTGGTTATTGGTTTAAAAGGAATGAAATCTGTTTTTATAACTCACTGATGGTAGAAATAAAAGATCAGGCTCTCAGTCAATTCTATTCTCGAATCCGCCGGGGCCGAATAACGATTAACAGATAACAAATAACGCCTAAATGAGCGCTTTTTGCTCATTTAGGGTGGGAGGAATGAAAAAGATGACAGATATGCTGGAAACGATTCAAAATATGGTAATTGACGGCAAGTTCAAGGACATCGAGGAGGCGGTTCAACAGGCGGTTGATGCGGGCACGGATTTAAACCGTCTGATCAACGATGCCCTGATCAGCGCCATGGACGTGGTCGGCAAGAAATTTGCCGACGGCACAATCTATGTCCCGGAGATGCTGGTATCGGCCACGACCATGAAACGGGGCCTGGATATCATCAAACCGCTGCTGCAATCCGGCGAGACCGAACATCGCGGCACCATTGTGATGGGTACGGTTAAAGGGGATCTGCATGATATCGGTAAAAACCTGGTCACCATGATGATGGAAGGCGCCGGTTTCAAAATCATTGACCTGGGCGTGGATGTCAAGATCGAAAATCTGATTGAAACCCTGAAAACCGAGCAGGCGGATATACTGGGGCTTTCGGCCTTGTTGACGACGACCATGCCGGAAATGCAAAATGTTATCGAGGCACTGGAAGAGGCGGGACTGAAGGATCAGGTCAAGGTCATCGTTGGCGGTGCGCCCATCGACCAGGCATTTGCGGACACCATCGGTGCCGACGGGTTCGGCAAAGATGCGGTCGAGGCGGTTCAGCTGTGCCGTGATCTGATGGCCGCAAAGTAGGTATACAGGTGTCAGGTGTCTGGTGTCAGGTGTCAGCATCCGAAGTCGACCCGCAGGATGGGAGTCGCTTATGAATTGAATTTTCTTTCACCGCTGTTGATTTTCAACCTAATCCCAACCCGGATTCAGGAGTCGTTTTTTACTGACACCTGAAACCTGACACCTGAAACCAAAAAGAACTTAGGCAGATGACCTAGCCGATGATCTCTAACCTGGCCCAAAGGACTAAGTTTTCTGCTACAAAATAAAGGAGGGCATCCCTAATGTCACATCGAGAGAGGTTACTGAAAGTCGCCCGTGGTGAGATGGTTGATACCATTCCCTGGATCCCCCGCATTGATCTTTGGCACAATGCCAAATCATTGGCGGGAACGCTGCCCCGGAAGTACCACCAATACAGCGTTGAGGACGTCCACCGGGCCGAAGGCTGGCCGCTTCACAAAGTCGTGCCGGAATTCCTGAAACCGGACAAGCCGGAAGATATTATCCATCGGGCTATCGGGCTTTACCGCCTGAAGGAGTTTCCCTATGATTACGAATTTTCATCGGAAATTGAAATTGAAGTCGACTATCAGGAATCTGCTGATGAATCCATGACCCATGTCAAATACCATACAGCGGTTGGAACCATCAGTGTCACCCACGGGGTTACGGCTGAGATGGAAAAAGCCGGTGCATCCGTTTCCTGGGTCAAAGAACATGCTGTCAAGACCAAAGACGACTATCACGCCCTGGCCCACCTGTTTGCCAATTTAAAATTGAAACCGGCTTACGATCGCTTTCGTAAATGGAAAGATTCCGTTGGCGAAGACGGTATTGCCGTGGCCCAGGGGTTGGGTATTGGCTGTTCTTCACCCATGCACTTTGTCCAAAAAACCTTTTTGGATGCCACGGAGTTTTACCTGCATTACCATGATTTCCCCAATGAAATCGCCGAGCTGATCGAGGTTCTCGATCCGGTTTACCGGCAGTTGATCGATATACTGGCCGGATCACCGGCCGATGCCGTGCTGTGGTCCGCGAATGTCGACGACATGATCACCTATCCCGCCTATTATGAAAAAGACATTCTGCCCTGGTGCCGCCGGGCCGGTAATGCGCTGCACGAGGCCGGCATCCTGACCATGGTCCATCCGGACGGGGAAAACAGGGGTCTGATGGATTTAATTCCCCAATCCGAAATGGATATCGCCGATGCGGTCACCCCATATCCCATGACCAAGATAGATATCGCAGACTACTACGAGCGCTGGTGCCGCTCGGGCAAAATAACGATTCAGGGCGGGATTCCGGAGATGTTTCTGCTGGAAGAATCCACCACCACCGACGAGTTGAAAAGTTACATCGACCACCTGTTGCAGGTTATCACCCCGGGCACCCGCTTTATTGCCTCCATCGGTGACACCACCCCGCCAAATGCGGATTTCGACCGGCTGCTTTATATCGGCGACCGGATCGAAAAAGAAGGGAAACTGCCCCTGCAGGCCGGCAGCTACGATCCCGTCAGCCACGAGCGTCTGGCCCGGGCAGGCACTGAACTGCAAGCCCGGCAGCCGACCGATGCTTCAACCCAGGCCGATGACCTGTTGATCGCCGCGCAGCAGGTTGTGCTGGCCGGTGATGCCGCTAAACTGGTGGATCATGTCACAAAAATGCTGGATCAGGACTACGAAGCACGGGAAATTTTAAATATCGGAATGCTCTCGGCCGTGGAGATCATCGGCGAGCGGTTTAAGGACGGCACGGTGTTCATTCCGGAAGTACTGCTGTCGGCCCGGGCGATCAATGAAGCCCTGAAGGTACTTGAGCCCCATCTGGCCGGCAGCCGGATCGGCAAAAGCGCTAAAATTTTGGTTGGAACCGTATTGGGCGATTTGCACGACATTGGCAAAAACATGGTATTAACCATGCTCAAAGGCGTCGGCTATGAGACCGTCGACCTGGGCGTCAATGTGAAAGCCGAAAGTTTTGTCGAACAGGTGTCCGAGCACCGGCCGCAAATCCTGGGTCTGTCGGCCCTTCTGACGACAACTATGCCTCAAATGGAGCTGGTGATCAATGCCCTGGAGGAAGCCGGGCTCAGAAACCAGCTCAAGATAGTCGTCGGCGGCGCCCCGGTAAATGCAAAATTTGCCGCCGACATCGGGGCCGACGGTTATGCTCAGGATGGTGGCGAGGCCATTACCGTGGTAAAAAGCCTGCTGGCAGATTAGGCTATAATGTTGCGTATCAGGGAAACCGTAATTGGGCTAAACAGTATAATTTACTATTGAAGGCCCATTGAAGAAAAAATTCCAAGCACCAAAATACAAATAACAAATAAATTCCAAGGACCAATGACCAAAACAGATAAAGTCATTTCGCAGGGCGCTTTCGTCGGTCTGCAATAAGGCAGGTTGAAGCATATCAGAGGCAGTTGAATCGAGTAGTTTCGCTGCAAACTATATATTGTTTCGGATTTGAGTATTGAGATTTGTGATTTATTTGTGATTTGGAATTCGAGATTTGAGATTTATCCGACTTAATTCTGGATAGGCGTAAAATCAAAGGAAACCGACATTCTCCATAACAATGAGGATCCAAAGATATTAAGGAGGATTTTCTTTATGTCATTAATCACCATCACCCAGAGCATGGGCTGCATGGGCGACCAAATCGCCAAACTGGTTGCTGAGCGTCTGGACCTGGAATTATATGACGATGCCAGACTGCAGCGCACGCTTCAAGGCATAGGCCGGGACCTTGCAGATCTCAAAGACTTTGATGAACGGGCGCCCGGCTTTTTCGACCGGCTCCTCAGCAACAAACCAGACATTTTTTTGGATTTGATGGAAGCCGTTATCTACGAAGTCGCCAAAAAGGGCGAAGGCGTTATTATCGGCCACGGGGGGCAGTACCTGCTGCGAGATTTCGGCTGTGCCCTGCACGTGTTGATATATGCCGAGCGCTCCACGCGGATCCGGTGCGCCATGGAACAGGAGGGAATCAGCCGGGAAATTGCCGAGCGGCTCATCCGGCAAAGCGATGACAATCAAGCGGGCTATTTTCGTTTTGCCTTTCATCGAGACTGGAATGATTTGAGCCTGTTTGACCTGGTCGTCAGCAGCGAGAAAATGTCGGCCCCGTCGGCGGCCGACATTATTGTTGCAGCAGCGCAAAATCAGGAAATGAAAACCTGCAGCCTGACCGCGCTGGACGCCATGGATCGGCTGTCCCTGGAGAAAAAAGTCGAAGCTGCCCTGTTAAATAGCAACTTCGATCCACGCTACATCCACCTCGCCGTGCCGGACCAAGGTGTGGTGATAGTCAAAGGTCTGACGGAAAGTGAAGACGACCTGCGGCGGCTCGAAGAGGTGGTCGGCGCGGTTGACGGCGTCGATCAGGTTCGCTGTGAAGTCTCCGTCAGGCCGGCCGTTTTGATATAAGGGCTGCATTCACACCTTAACTTTTCGAATCTATAACCAATAAAAAAGTAATTTCAAGATTGCAAGAAGTTAATGAAAACTCTCCATCTTGGAGTATTGGAGTGCTGGGTATTATAAGAAGTCATTAACCCTTCACCCAATACCCCAACACTCCAGCACTTCAATATTCCGGAATTTATAGAAATTAAATTCCCCACGATGGATTGCCTTCTTTTGGGTTATAGAACCGAAAATTTCTCATCTAACGACCTTTTTATCTGCAACCCCGCCGACGTTCTCGCCGCTGAGAATTTCGACAATGTAGCGCCCCCGCCGTTTGGCATAGTCCTGCTCGCGATTTTCCCTGGCTTTCGCTGATCGCCAGTCTTTCAGTGCGGCCTCGCGGACTTCTTCCAGCGGTGGCAGACGGGCCGGACGGCCATCGAGTGTGCGTACCAGGTGCACACCGTAAACGGAGGTGACAGGGCCGCCCCAAACGCCGGGTGCGAGTTCGGCAATTTGGCGGTAGAAGCCCTGGCCGAACACACTGTCAATGGCGCCCGGCGGCGACAGCTTAAGCTGAGCCGGCAACAGGGTGCGCTGTCCCAGCGTGAATGGGTCGGTTGCCGGCGCCGACAACAATGTCTTCAGTGTTTGTGAAACGATATCGGCGGGAGGCGATTCGCCCAGGTAGATTTGCTCGAACGCCAGACGCGGTTCACTGCGGTAGGCCTGTTCGTTGGCTGCAAAATAGGATTCCAGCTCGCCGGCGACGGGTTCCTTCAAATAGATGCCGGTGTCGGTCAAAAACTCCATCTTTTGCCGCAGTCGGCGTCGCACAACAGCATCATTTCGGTCCAGGCCGAGCGCCAGTGCGTCGCGGTAGTAGACCTCCGAGCGGATTTCCTCTTCAATCAGGTGATCAAGCTCCTCGCCGGTGGGCGTCCGGTTCCATACCCGGTCGAATTCAGCCGATATCTGGCGAATTCGTTCAGGGGTGATGACGATGGTTTGGGAAGCGTTTTGGCGGATGTTATCGAGGGCCGTGTAAAGCAGGAAAAACAGCCCGCCGATGGCGATGAAATGCAGCAGCGGTTCCCGCAGAAACCGCTGCAGTATGGAAGAATAATTGCCGGTCAAGTTTGCGGTGTGTACCAGATGGGTGACGTGTAAGCCCGCTCCTGGGTCGCGACGGGCGCTTCTTCCGGCAGATCGATGCCAAACCTGAAGGCATCATAGGTAGACCAGCGCGGGGTGGGGATTTCAAGAACCCGCGCATAGTAAAAGGCTTTCTGCCCGGCATCAAAGTCGGGGTCGGTCCAGACGGTCATCAATTCCGATGCGCCGATGGTATTGGTCCAGGAGGCCGTGGCCGCGTCGACGGTGTTGCCCACCGGCGGCAGTTTGCCGTTCATATCGGGCACCCTTTCACCCGACCACGCAACGTCGTAGACTTTCTCATGGGTGGTGCCGTCGGCGTCAAGCCAGCCTTTCACGATCTGGATCCGATCGATATTGGCACCGATGGGATCGCGCAAGGCAAAGACAAGGAAGTTGGGCGCGGTCGCGTCCTCGGGTTTTGCCCGCAGGTCGCCGCCCATGGGAACGCCTTTTTTATAGCCGGCATTGGCCGGTATGCGGCTATACAGGTCCCGGGCCTTAAAATCCCAGCCGCCAAACAGGCGCACGGCCATGCGCGGCCCGGTGGTGGCATAGACTTCCCGGCGCAGCATCGCATCGAATATGGCTTCACGGGTATTCTCGGTGGCCCAGACTGCGGCCAGTCCTGAAGCCACCATCTGCCAGCCCACGATTTTCCCTTTGTCCGTTTCCATGAAAACATGGCTCATCCGTTTCGGATTGGGTTCGTAGCCGCTGTGTTTGCCGAAGAAGTTGTCTTCTCCGGCGGTGGCCAGGGAGGTGTGGCTGTCGGTGGCGCCAATCAGCCCGAATTTGTAAGGGTTGGTGCCGAGGCGCTTTTCGATCGCCAGACCGCGCTTCAAGGCCTCGCGGGCGTATTCGCCCGCCAGCATATCGTTGGTCTTGGCCTCGCTGACATCGAGGTTGCCGATATCCCAGTTCTCGTAATCGGCAAACTCGTCGTCCGGCGACAGGAAAGGATGGGCTTCGCCGTCACCCTTGATTTGGGTGACTTCGTAAAGCGGCTCCCATTTGTCGCGCTGGGTGACATAGCTCTCGTCCAGTTTGGTGCCGTTCCATTGCGCTTCCAGCGGAAACATGATCCCGTTGGACAAATTGCCGTTGTGCGCGATGGCCAGCACTTCGCCACCGGTCTTGTTTTCGTAGTTGGTCATGTACTTCCACAGATCCCGGGGGTCGGGGCTGCCCTGGGGCGCCGTCATGGTGAAAGGCACCACCTGCCTGGCGCGCGTTGCACCATCGCGCATCATAACAACCCGGTGCATGTTGTTGCCCTTGATCAATGAAGTCCACTCAAAACCAATGAAGGCCGTAAACCGGCCGGGTTCGTTGAAGGCCTCGGCCTCGTCTATGACTTTTTCCCACAAATTTTTGTAAAGCTTTGACCCGGGTGAATAGAGGGCGAACATTTCCGGGTCCATCTTGTCGTTGGAGAATGTGGTGATTAAATCCAGCGATGCCTGTACCGCGGCATCGCCGCCTTCTTCCAACGCCTTGATCCAGCGCGCCGACTGTTCGTAGGCCATCAATTCCGGTTTTCCGTCGGCAATATCACCAAAAAAACCCATGCCGTCGGAATGGTCGGCGATCACCAGCCAGTCCAGGGGACGCGACAGGCGCACCGCCTGCCCGGTGGAGGACACAACCTCCTCGCCGCGGGCGAACCGGTAGGCATCACTGGGCGACAGGCGATTGCCGAACAGGCCGGCATCCATTGACAGCGACGTGTGGAGGTGCGTATCGCCCCACAGCGGCCTCTCCGGGATACCGCGTCTGGCATAGGGCGAATATACTTTGCCCGTGTAAGAATTGGACAGTAAATCTTTGGTTGGTGTGCCGGTATCCGAAGCTGCCGCGGGCAGTTGGATCATGGAAATCACAATCAGTGATGCGGCTATAACAAATCCGTTCATATTCTTTCTTTTCAAAATCATAGTCTTCTCCTGAATTGGAAGCTCACAGCGAGGGTATGCTCATCATATCCTACTCATTGTAACCACATTTTTTAATATTTCAATCGGCCGACAGTCCAATCGCAGTTTTCGTGTTAATCCCTCTGAGAAAGTAATTGGTTTTGCCGGAGCCTTACTACAATAAGAAAGCGATAAACAGGTGGATGAACCAGTCGGGAGAAACTACGCGGGTTTACGTAAATGCCGTACTGGTTTGAAAAATATTTGGCCCGCTGGTTATCCGCATTATGCCCTCTTTTAAACTCGACACTGTAAATTTCCTTCCCAACCAACCCTTGACAAAGATATCAATAGTGATACTATATACCCATGGCTAAAATTGATGAAATTTTGTTACAGATGAAGCGGAATCCCAAAGGGGTTCGATTCAATGATTTGTGCAAAGTATGCGACTATTATTTTGGTATGGCACGCCAAAAGAGCAGCAGTCACCGAATTTACAAAACGCCTTGGCAAGGTGATCCAAGGATCAATATACAAAATTATAAAGGACAGACCAAAGCATACCAGGTAAAACAGGTGCTTTTGACTATACAAAAGTTGGAGGACGATCATGTCTCTTAAAAATGACCGTTATACATATCGGGTAACCTGGTCAGAAGATGATAGCGAATATGTTGGGTTATGCGCTGAATTTCCTAGCCTGAGTTGGCTATCCAAAACGCCAGAGGCTGCATTGAAGGGCATAAGGAAAGTTGTCGCTGAAATAGTTGAAGATATGCAGCGAACCGGTGAAACAGTTCCTTCAGCAATCGCGGGTAAAAATTATAGCGGCAAATTTATGGTTAGGATACCGCCGGAAATTCATCGAAAACTTGCTATTCAGGCAGCAGAGTCTGGTGTTAGTTTGAACCGACTGGCCAGTTCCAAACTTAGTCAATAATACATACCAAGGCATACCAAGATTTAAAATTAAGGTTAAAAACCCGACCGCCGACAGGTGAAACGCCCCGTTGGGCATGATGAAATATCATAGGGTGGTTAATTAAATGGGAAATAAAAATAGGCGTAAGCGGGGGGATGTCGATGAAATCTCAACCTGGACAAAACATACCCAGCGGCTCTGCTCAAAATGCAGAGCAAATTGTTGTACCATGCCGGTGGAAGTGAAAATACCAGACTTGGTCCGAATGGGCGTTATCACAGAATTTGAAGCGAATGAGCCGATCAAGAAGCTTGCAAAAAAATTAAAAAAAGATGGGGTGATTGAGCATTTATACTTTAAAGAACAGATTTTTATGCTCGTTCGATTTGCCAATAAAGATTGCCTCTATCTCGACCCAACGAGTCGAAAATGCAAGATTTATAAGAACCGTCCTGATACTTGCAGAGACCATCCCCGCATTGGTTCACGGCCTGGTTTTTGCGCCTACGAACCGAAATAGCGCCAAGGTAAAAGGCGGTCATCCTTGGAAGTTTTATCAGTAATCTAAAAGTCTCAAAAATCAATTGTGGCTGGCCCTGACCTTAATGGTTGTGGTGATGATTGGCTGTGCCTCCCAAGGCACAACCGTTTCAGACAGCCGCCCATCCCGCGAAATCATCGACATTACCATCGACGAAGATCCTGAACAATATCGTCTCAGTGAAGGTTGCGGCGGATGGGACCATTAAAAATTACAATGACTTTACCCTGGTTGAACCGGACCGCATCGTATTCGACCTGTACCAAATCAAAAGCCCGCAAGTCAAAGAGCAAAAAATCGCCGTGCAGTCCAAATGGATAAAGCAGATCCGCTATTTCGGTCATACGGACAAACTGCGCCTGGTGATCGAGACCCATCCGGAATATCGGCCAACCTATTCGTCCACATCGATAAATACCGGATTGATAATCAAAGTGGGCAACTCAGATTGAATTTTGCGCAGGACCTGCAGCTTGGTGCAGTTTCAATTGTTTGGCCACCGCGCGTCTTTATGGGGTATGACGTGACGGAATCTGGAATTGATCGTGTCCGGCCAGAAATGCCCTGGTTCGGCTCTTCTGCGGGGTGATGAGAATTTCCGCGGGGGGACCCTGTTCAAATATTTCCCCTTTGTGCAAAAACAGCACCCGATCCGCTACGGCGTAAGCAAACCCGAGCTCGTGGGTTACAATCAGCATGGTCATGCCGTCATTGCGCAACTCCTGCATGGTCCGCAGCACTTCACCGACCAACTCGGGATCGAGGGCCGAGGTTACCTCATCGAACAGCATGATATCCGGTTCCATAGCCAGGGCCCGCGCAATCGCAACCCGCTGCTGCTGCCCCCCGGACAATTTGGCCGGATAGGTGTCGGCTTTATCGGAAAGTCCGACTTTGTTGAGGTACCGCATGGCCTTTTCCCGGGCCTCGCTGCGCGGCATTTTTAAAACCGTTCTGGGGCCCTCCATCACATTATCGAGAACTTTCATGTGGGGAAACAGGTTGAAGTGCTGAAAAACCATGCCGATTTTGGTTCGGACCCGGCACAGAAGCGATTCGGGATAGTTGACGGCAACCTGGCCGTTTCTGGCCGTCTTTTCATTGCCCAGGCGTTCATTTTTAAAAAAGATTTGTCCCGCGCTCGGCAATTCCATAAAATTGATGCATCGCAGCATGGTGCTTTTGCCGGAACCGCTGGAGCCGATCAAAACAATCGTCTCGCCCTTGTGAACCGCCAGATCTATGCCTTTCAGCACTTCGAGTTCGCCAAACGATTTGTGAAGGTTTACCAGTTTGAGTATGGGCTCCATCCACTTTCCTTTCCACGGAGGGGATTAAAGGACAAAATCAACAAATTAAATAGAAGATAGAATTCCTAAATCCCTAAATTCCTCAATCCCTCAATCCCTGAATTCCTCAATTCCTAAATCCCTAAATTCCTCAATTCCTAAATCCCTAAATTCCTAAATCCCTAAATTCCTCAATCCCTCAATCCCTGAATTTCTGAATCCCTAAATTGACCCCATGCCCTTCACTCATTGGCCTTCTTTTCGAAACGTCGCACCAGCAGGGTTATCGGGAAAATCAGAATGAAGTAAACGATGGCCACGATGGTGTAGGTTTCGATGGGATTGAAATTCATGGTGCTGATCGTTTTGGCCTGATGGATCAGTTCGGCGTATGCAATGACGGAGGCCAGGCTCGTCATTTTGGTCAATTCGACCCCCCGGTTGGTAAAGGCGGGGATCATCCGCTTTATCGCCTGGGGCAATATAACGCGCCGCATCTGCTGGACATAGGTCATGCCGATAGCCTTGCCGGCCTCCCATTGACCCGGCGCAATCGACTGAATGCCGCCGCGGAAAATCTCCGCTGAAAAAGCAACGGTATTCAACATCAGCCCGAGAAAAGCCGCAGTAAAGGAATCGATGTCAAAGGGCAGTAAAATTGGCAGGGCAAAGAAAAACCACATGATCTGCACCAGGGCCGGAGTATTGCGAAAAACTTCCACAAATACCGTGGCCGGCCAATTAAAAACCCACTTTTTGGAATACCGGGCGGCGCCCGCGAACAACCCCAAAAAAAGCCCGCAAACCAGGCAGAGCACAGCAAGCTCGATGGTATTTATCAGACCGATGCTCAACAGCCGCCAATTCAGCAAAGCCGAAATAAAATCCCAATTGTATGCATTGCCTCCCATAATCACCTGTCGGAAAACCTAATGCGCGGTAGATTCACCGCTGACAGCCAGCCGTCGTTCGAGTTTTCGAACGGCGACGCTGGTCGGAAACAGGACCATAAAGTACATGGCTGCCGCCACCGTAAATACTTCCAGGGGTCTATAGGTCAGTTGCGATATGGCATTGGCCTGAAAAAGAAGATCCGAATAAGAGATCGCTGAAACCAGGGTCGTGGTTTTCATCAGTTCGATAATCCGCTCCAGAAAAGCGGGGATCATTCTTTTGACTGCCTGGGGTAAAATGACGCGCTTCAATACCTGAACCCGCTGCATGCCGATGGCAAAGCCGGCCTCCCACTGCCCCTTTTCCAGGGAGATAATTCCGGCTCTGAAAACTTCGGCGAAAAAAGCCGAGGACTGAATGGAAAAAGTCAGCACGGAAGCGGTGTACGGATCGATTTCGACATCGATAATTATCGGCAAGGCGAAAAATATCCAGAACAGCTGGGCCAGGGGCGGTGTACTTCTGAAAAATTCAATGAAAAGACCGACCGGCATGGAAACCCAGCGCTTGCTTGACAGCCGCAAAAGCGCCAGAAACAAACCGATGGGAATCCCAAAAGAAAGGGCCACAACCGTAACTTTGAGGGTATTGAGCAATCCCCAAAGCAACAGATTGTAGTTTTGCATTATGACGGAGAAGTCCCATTCATACATGACGGTCAGTCTTTGTAGAATTACTAGGCGGTTACTGGGGTGGTGAAAATTGTTTATTAACGGAAAGGCCTTGTAAGCCCAATTCTGTTCCTCTACAAGTTGGATGCAATTTTGGATTTAAGCAATTCTACCTGTCGTGAGCCTCTGTGTCGAACGGTCCAATATAATTGATAGAGCGCAGCGATTCCACCAATCCGAAATCCGCAATCCAAAATCCCAAATTATCACTCGTGACGTCATAGACTAAAAACGGGATGAATTTGCAAGCAGGGAATTTGCGTATATTCATCACCCCAAGCGGTTACCAGAGCTCTTTTTTAATCGCCGGCACTGTCTTAGGATCGAGGCCGAAATCACTCAGGAAATCCTCGTACCACTTCTGGGACTGTCCGGTAATGTACCAGTAGGATATGGCCGTGTTGACCCAATCTCGCCATCTTTTATCCTTCTCTTTCCGGACCGCTGCGCTGGACGCGGACGCCCGCACCGGTTTGGGGACGACGATCTTGCCCTTGCCCATTTTCTTCTGCATGGCAATCAAAGGCGGATGAAAGAGAGAAACGGCATCGACCCGCCCGGATTGAAACGCCGCGACCGACTCACCGTTGGATGGAAAGCGCAATATTTCGGCCTTGGGCAGGTGCTTGGTCACATAGCGCTCCATGGTGGTGCCCTGGGTGACTGAAAGTTTAATTCCCTCCTGGTTCAGATCGGACCAGTTATCCATCTTGAGATCTTCCCGCCCTAACACGGCCAAGGCATAATACAGCAGTGGCTGGGCCGGGAAATCAACCGCCAGCGCTCTTTTGGGCGTGGCATCCAGTACAAACATCGTATCGATTTTATTGGCTTGCAGCGCAGCGATGGCCGAGCCCCAGGTCACTTCGACCGTCTCGAGTTTTACACCCATGGTGTCCGCCATGGCTTTGCCGACCGAATAGCCGAATCCGGACCATTTGCCGGTGGCGGGATCCTTCAAAAACCATGGTGGCGCCTGCACCACACCGATCCTTAAGGATTTTCTTTCCTTGATGCTGTCCCAGGTACTATCCGCCGCCATGGCATTGCCGGCAATCAACAGGAAAAAGATAATTGAGATGACCAGGCACAGCGGTTGGCTAAATTTTTTTCTCATTTCAGACCTCCTTTTTTATTGGCATTCATAATTACTTCTACTTTGTCACATTAACTGAATAAGGAATTTATGCGAATATCAGGTGGCTGTCATTTTAATTGTAAAAAATGAGCTAAAATTTAAAATGATCTAATATGATCTAAAATTGTGGTATTCTATCAGTATTATAAAAAAGACAAAGCGCAGCGCCTCCTTAATTTTAGGCATTTTAGGCAATTTAGTTCATTTTAGGCATTCGTTTATTCCACTATGTCAGATTGTTGTGATAAAGAGCCAAAACAAAAATTAACATAACAAAGCAGAGTTACCTAACCCTTCGAAGGGACACTCCTGTTCCAATAATGCTGCGTACAGATCCTTTAGCCTGCTGCTCACCGGTCCCATCCTGCCGTTTCCTATTAGGCGACCGTCCACTTCGGAAACATAAGCCAGGCCTCCGAAGGTGCCGGTGACAAAAGCCTCATCTGCCGCGTACACGTCGATCAATGAAAAATTCTTTTCGAAAACCTCGATCCGGTTTTGATGGCATAGTTCAATAATGTTGCCGCGGGTAATTCCGTTTAAGCAGTATTGGCCGGTCGAAGTCCAGACTTGGTTATTGACCACAATAAAAAAATTCGTTGAATTGCAGGTGCTGACAAAACCCTGTGGGTCTAGCATCAAAGCTTCGTCGACACCGGCCTTGATGGCCTGGATGCAGCTGATGACGCAGTTCAGCTTGCTGTGGGGGTGGAGCTTGGGGTCCTGCACATCGGGCCGGCCGCGCCGGACATGGACGGTAAAGAGGCGAATGCCCTCCTGGGCTTGTCGGCTCGGCGTTTTGTACTCGGTAATGATGACAATGGTCGGGCCGCCGACATTGGCACGCGGATCCTGGGAAGGGGACTTTTTTGTGCCGCGGGTGATCATCATGCGAATATGCACATTGGTATGCATTTTGTTGGCCCGCACGGTTTTATAAATTTCATCGACCAGCGCTTCGACCGGCATCCCCAAATCATAATCCAACGCTTTGAGGTTGGCTTTAAGGCGCTGCAGATGCTGGCCCACGAAGGCAAGTTTTCCATTGTGCAGCCGGAAGCTTTCCCATAATCCGTCACCCACCAGAAAAGCGCTGTCGAACACGGATACTTTGGCTTCGTGACGCGCAAAAAATTCCCCGTTTATATAAATCAAGACATCTTCGTTGCGGGGATCCTCCAGAAACTCGTGTGTCCCACCCATTTGAATCTTCCTTTCTGCCAATTTGACGGTCGGGAGCATGTCATCCAATGAATAGTTTCTTCTAATTATATAATATATACTTGTCAAGAGAATTATTGTTATTGGTTGCAATTGTTTTCAGCCCGTTGGCTGAGGGTAGCACATTTGCTTCGGTTTATTGAAATCAATTTGATTTCCTCTATGCCCATCCAATAATTAAGCTTCCATGTCAAACATTGCAGTTGGGGCGAAGCCACCGGCCTCTCTTTCATCCGACTTGACCACGGCCGGGCTGCCGCCTGTCGGAAATAAGCAAACCATATTTTACTTGACATACAATGACAAATAATAAAAAATCGAGTTGGTAGATTTAATTCACGGCATGGGAAAATATTATGAATAAAGCGTCTAAAATAATAAAGATGGCCGGGACGGCAAAGCCCATCGAAAACGCTGAGGACATCGCACGCATCAGGCACGGCCTGGCAAACAAGCCCCGTGATCTGCTTTTATTTGACATGGCCACTCAAACCGGAGCCCCTGCAGAAAAATGGCTGCAGCTGAAGGTCGCCCAGTTGAGTTCGCTTGCCCCCGGTGACAGCCTGCCCCTGACATCCAAAGGGAAAAATTCAAAATCACCGGTGGTCATGAGTGAGATCCTGCATCGCAGTTTCAGAAATTACGTTGCAGGCGTCAAACCCCTTGAAACCGATTTTATTTTCAAGTCCCGCAAGGGAAGTGGCCCGTTGAACCTTTCCAGTGTATCCCGTATTGTCAAGGGCTGGTTAAAGGAGAACAATATCGAAGGGCATGGCGGTCTTCTGGCACTGCGCAAAACCTGGGCCTTTCATGGTGCCGACAAGGCCGGGCTCCCGCTGAACCCGGATAACGGTTCGACCGGGCCCGACTATTTGCGCCCCATTCGGGTGCCGACCCGCCAGGAAGTAGTTTACAAGGAACTTGAAACTGCAATACTCGCCGGCCACATTCGTCCCGGCGAAAGGATCATTACCGAGGAAATCGCTCAACGCCTGGCGGTCAGTAAGATACCCGTAAGAGAAGCCTTGCGAAGACTGGAAGCCGGCGGTTTGATTTCGACCCGGCCCAATTGCGGCTCAACGGTTTCCGAGCTCTCCAAGGATAATCTGAAAGAAATTTTGCAGCTCAGAATCATCCTTGAGTGCATGGCGGCACAAAAGGCTGCAATGTCGCAGGCGGCGGATTTAGTAGACCGCTTGGACCTTCATCATCAGCAATATTCAGCCGCTCGCGCCAGCAACATTGCCGACAGGTTACTGCAAAGCAACAAGAAGTTTCATCATACGCTCTATCAGGCCGCCAACATGCCGATCCTGCTGAATCTGATAGAGCAGCTCTGGGACAGGGTCAGCCCCTATTACTACATCCTGTTTCGCCAATCGACCAAGCCCAATCCTGTCGTTGGTATACGTTATCACCGGAAAATTATTAGCGCTGTAAAAAGAAAGGATCCGGCCGGCGTCGCCAAGTGGCTGGAAGCTGACCTGACAGATTCTACCCGTTTTGTTTTAAGTATATTCGATGAGAAAAATAAAGCCTGGCTGCTGTAGATGATGGAATGAACCATAAAACAGTGGATGACTGGAGAACTTGCGAATGCAAAAATTATGGCTCGATTCATGGCCGGAAGGCATGCCCCGGAAATTGGATTTTCCGAATAAACCCCTCTATGAGTTTTTGAGGGATAACGCCCAAAGGCATCCCCGCAAGACGGCCATCAATTACTATGGCGGGGAAATAACGTTTCGGCAACTCGATGATCTATCCGACCGCTTTGCCGCCGCCTTGAACGATTTCGGTCTGAAACAAGGAGGCAGGGTGAGTCTGTATCTGGAAAATTGCCCTCAATTTGTCATTGCCTACTTCGGCGCCTTGAAGGCCGGAGGGGTCGTGGTCGCGGCCAATCCCATGTTCAAAGAGGATGAACTTTTATATGAACTGAAAGATTCGGGAACCGAGATCATCGTCGTCCTGGATCATTTGTATCCGCGAGTAAGAGAGGTGCAGAAAAAGATCCCTCTATCCCGGGTGATTGTGACCAGCTATCATGATTTTCTCCCGGCCGACCCCGGCCTACCCCTGCACCCGTCCATGCAGCCGCCCAAAGCGGTTTTCCCGCAAACCCTGGATTTTCTGGAACTGCTTGAAAACTACCAACCTGAGCCTCCCCGGCCCGCAATAAACATGAACGACGATTTGGCGCTATTGCAATATACTTCGGGCACAACCGGCCAGCCGAAGGGGGCCATGGTTACACACCATAGCCTGCTGTTCAACACCGTCGGGTCGGCCGTGTGGACCGGGATTACCGAGGATGATGTGCATCTGTCGGTGTTGCCTTTTTTTCATGTCACCGGCATGATTCACGGCATGAACCGGCCCATCTACTCCGGCAACACCAATGTTATGCTGTCACGCTTTGATACCGCAACCGCCATCAAGGCCATTCATGAATTCCGATGCACCATGTGGATCAGCATCACCACCATGAATGTGGCCGTGGTAAACTTTCCGGATATCCACAAATACAACCTAAAAAGCCTCAGGCATTGCAGCTCAGGCGGTGCACCAATACCCGCCGAAATATTACACCGCTGGCGTGAAATAGTCGGCCCTGAACTTGTCGAGGGATATGGATTGAGTGAAACCATATCCCAAACCCATATAAATCCAAGTTCCAACCTGCGCTATGGGTCGGTTGGCATTCCCCACTTCGGGGTGGATTGTCGCATCGTGGACGTGGAATCCCGGGCAGAGCTGCCGGTCGGCCAGGAAGGCGAGCTGCTGGTCAAAGGCCCGATGGTCACCACAGGTTATTGGAACAATCCTGCCGAGACCGAAAAAGTACTGCAAGACGGATGGCTGGCCACCGGCGATATCGCAAAGGTGGATCATGACGGGTATTTTTACATCGTGGAACGTAAGAAGGACATGATAAAAGCTTCCGGCTACAGTGTTTTCCCGGCCGAAGTCGAGGCGCTGATGTACGAGCACCCGGCCGTTCAGGAAGTCGCTGTAATCGGCGTTCCCGACTCGCACCGGGGCGAGAATATCAAGGCTTTTATTATTCTCCGGCCCCAGTTTAAAGACCGGGTGAATAAGGAGGAAATCATCGCCTGGGCCAGAAATAAAATGGCGGCCTACAAGTATCCCCGAATCGTGGAATTTGTCGATGAATTGCCCAAGACGGGCTCGGGAAAGATATTAAAAAGAGTCCTGAGAGAAATGGGTTGATTCAGGAAATTTGCAGCAGTTGCCGGGCCTCGTCCGGGGTGGCCGGCTCTTTGTCGAGCGCTCGAATGATCCGCACCGCTTTTTCCACCAGTTCCCGGTTGCTCGATGCGCGCCGGCCTTGGGCCAGATAAAGGTTGTCCTCCATGCCGACCCGCACATGTCCTCCCAGAAGAACCGACTGGGCGGCCATGGAAAAGCTGTTGGCGCTGATTCCGAAAGCCGTCCAAACCGCTCCGGCCGGCAGGGCCTCCTTCATCATGATCATGTTTTTGGCAGTGGCCGGAATCCCCCAGGGTATCGACATGCAGAGCTGAAAAAGCGGCGGGTGGTGGACCTTTTGCGCTGTCAGATCTAAACTAAAAAGGTTCAAAGGTCAATGATTGAATAATCTCCGGTTTTGAATTTTCTTGAGATTTGAAGTTAGATATGGAAAAGAAAGCAAAGAATGGATAGTAAAAGGACAAGTTCGTAACAATTTGGTAACATCTCTTTGCCATAATTGATCCAACATCTTGCAGCATCTTTTTTACAATCATTTGGTGCCAGGCTGGATCAAAATAAGGAGAAACGTTATGAAAAAGTCTTTTATAATTAGTGTTCGAACGGGTATCCAGAACTCTTTGATATTGCTGATTAATATCGCATAAAAGGAAAACGAAGATTTTCCAGTTTAATGCATTTTTTACTTGCATTAAAAACTCGTAAACGGTAGTTATCTT
>Ga0209678_1000279_pt1 | contig 19189 bp, 11 predicted proteins | sample WorMetilvaeELBA1_FD_187404 | JGI IMG/M metagenome (GOLD analysis project Ga0209678, IMG submission 187404) | Marine gutless worms symbiont microbial communities from Max Planck institute for Marine Microbiology, Germany - Olavius ilvae ELBA.1... ...
AGTATAAAAGCTATTTTTGAATTGCTTTTTCATAGAATCATACCACATACTGGGTTAAATACAAGCCTAAATATGAGAAAATCATATTGCCAAAACCAAGAACAACATTTACGAGACGCTTTACTAGTATCAGGAGAAGAGCCAAAGTTGTCGACGCCCAATTTAGATAGGTTGGCTTCTGAAGGTATGATGTTCACTGATGCCCACTCACCTGCGGCTCTTTGTGCACCCACTCGATATACCGTTATGACCGGTAATTATCCGTTTAGAAGCCGGGTACCCCAAGGGGTTTGGCCTTCATACTCTGTTTCCAATATTTTACCGGATCAGGAGCCTATTTCGGTAACGATGAAATCCATGGGTTATCGAACAGCATTTTTTGGGAAGTGGAACCTTGGTGCTGAGTGGTATGACAGCGCCGGTAATATTGTAGCTCCCGGTTATGATGACACAACGGTGGATGTTGATGCCGGTATTGCCCGAGGTGGTCCCGCAGATCAGGGTTTTGATTACTCCTTTAATCTGCCGAGTGGTATTCAGAATTCTCCTTACGCCTATTTTGAGAATAACGATTGGTACCCTATTGCTGAAGACTCAGTTATCGTACCTCTTGATGCAGAGGATCAGGAAGAAATCGGTTCCTCTGTGCGAAATGGAAAAAAAGGCGATTCTAATTGGAATTCTCGTGATGCAGGCCCCATGCTTGCCGCCAAGGCAGTTGAGTTTATTGACAGGCACATAAGTGAATACCCAGCTGCACCCTTCTTGATGTATTACAGCAGCCAAGCCGTCCATGTTCCTCACACTCCACCCGATATGCTTGGTAGTGATGCTGTGAAAGGGGCGACCGGAATTTCGGACCATGCAGACCTAATTTATGAACTGGACCTGCAGGTCGGTGCCATTGTCAAGAAATTGGAAGATGAAGGCATCCTGGATCAAACGATGATTATTTTTACTTCTGATAACGGCGGGTTAGAAATTGCTGAGACCATCGAGAACGGACATTTTTCCAACTTGGGATTAAGAGGCAAGAAGGGTCAGATTTACGAAGGTGGGCACCGAGTCCCCTTCATCGTTCGGTGGCCTGAAGGTGTGGCCCCTGGAACGATCAGTGATCAGGCCATGTTGAGTTCAGACTGGATCGCCACAATGTATGACCTGTTGGGTGTACCAATGGGCAACCAGCATGCATTGGATTCTGTGAGCATCCTTCCCGTTTTAACTGGGCTGCAGAATGAAAACAATCCTATCCGAGACCATTTTTTAATAAAGTCTGCTCATTCACGTGGCCAGCATGCCATCCGGGCCGGGGATGATGTATTAATCTATCAGGACTTAGTTAAATCTGAGTTTTATAACTTGGCCGCTGACCCTTTACAAATAAACAATTTAATTAATGACCAAGCTTCACAATCCAGAATTGCTGAAATGGATGCAACATTTATGGCAGACTGGTCCAGCAGCCGTACGTCGCCATTGCTTGATTATTCAGACCCTAGCGTCCGGACTCAGTGGGACATCTGTGGCGTGAATGATGTCGATAGCGATGGAGATGGTGTTTTTGACTGTGACGATGAATTCCCTTCTGATCCTAACGAATGGTTAGATACTGACGGAGATGGTGTTGGCGACAACTCCGACATCTTCCCGAACGACCCCACCGAATGGGCCGACCGCGACGGCGACAGCATCGGCGACAACGGCGACGCCTTCCCCGACGACCTCAACGAGTGGGCGGACTCCGACGGCGATGGCGTCGGCGATAACACCGACGCGTTCCCGAACGATCCCAGTGAGACGGCCGACACCGACGGCGACGGCGTGGGCAACAATGCAGACGACCTGCCCAACGATCCCAACGAAACCGTCGACACGGATGGCGACGGCGTCGGGGACAACTCCGACGCCTTCCCGAACGATCCCGCTGAGTCGGCGGACAGCGATGGGGACGGCGTGGGCGACAACGGCGATGCTTTCCCCAACGACCCGAACGAGTCCGCGGACAGCGACGGCGACGGCGTCGGGGACAACGCGGACGCCTTTCCGAACGACTCGAACGAGACGACGGACACCGACGGCGACGGCGTCGGGGACAACTCCGACGCCTTCCCGAACGATCCCGCTGAGTCGGCGGACAGCGATGGGGACGGCGTGGGCGACAACGGCGATGCTTTCCCCAACGACCCGAGTGAGACCGCGGACACCGACGGGGACGGTTTCGGCAACAACCGCGACGCCTTCCCGACCGACCCGAACGAGTCGGCCGACAGCGATGGCGACGGAGTCGGCGACAACGGTGATGCGTTCCCCAACGATCCGGCCGAATCGGCGGACAGCGACGGGGACGGTTTCGGCAACAACCGCGACGCCTTCCCGACCGACCCGAACGAGTCGGCCGACAGCGATGGCGACGGAGTCGGCGACAACGGTGATGCGTTCCCCAACGATCCGGCCGAGTCGGCGGACAGCGACGGGGACGGATTCGGCAACAACCGCGACGCCTTCCCGACCGACCCGAACGAGTCGGCCGACAGCGATGGCGACGGAGTCGGCGACAACGGTGATGCCTACCCCAACAACCCGAACGAGTCGGCCGATACGGACGGTGATGGCGTCGGCGACAACGCGGACGCCTTCCCGGACGATGCGACCGAGACGGTGGACACGGACGGTGACGGCCACGGTGATAACGGAGATGTGTTCCCGGATGATGACACCGAGTGGTCAGACCGAGACGAGGATGGTGTCGGCGACAACTCCGATCCGTATCCCGACGATCCGACCAACACGCCACCGTTGACGGTGGGCAAGCTGCACCACGGCGTACTATCGAACGTGGGTTCGGCGGACTGGGTGTCAGTGACGCTTCCTGAAACCTACACCGACATGGTGGTGGTGGCGAGTGTCGCCTATGACGGCGGCGACCTGCCGGCCGTGGCCCGTGTGCGTAACGCCGTGGGTAACGGTTTTGAGGTGCGTGTCCAGAATCCCGGCAATGCAACGTTGTCTGGCTATACGGTGACTTGGGTCGCCGCGGAGGCGGGTGTCTACACCGAGGCTGCCGACGGCATCACCTACGAAGCGGTGAAGTTCGATTCCTCGGTGACGGACGAGAACAACAGCTGGGTGGGCGAGGCTCGAAGCTACGCCAATGCTTATTCGAGTCCGGTGGTGATTGGTCAAGTGATGAGCGCAAGCGATCCGGACTGGAGCGTCTTTTGGGCGCACGGTGGGGCTCGCAACGCGCCGCCCTCGGCGAGCACGCTCTTCGTGGGGAAGAACGTCGCGGAAGATCCTGATGCCACGCGAGCGGACGAGACGATCGGTTACATGGTCTTCGAGTCCGGCACGGCCACGAGCGGCAGGCTGGTGGTGGAGGCCGGCTTGGGCGCCGACAGTGTCAAGGGGGTCGGGGACGCCGCGCCCTATGACTATCCGGTGATGAGCACGGAGGGAACGGCGCTGGTTTCCGCTGCGGCCATCGACGGCGGCAACGGCGGCTGGCCGGTGCTTTACGGACCGAACCACCTGGGCGGCGGAAGCCTCTCTTTGGCCTTCGACGAGGATCAGCTTCAGGACTCCGAGCGCAATCACACGACCGAGCAGGTCGCTTACATCGTTTTTGGTTCGGTCCCCAATACGTCGCCAGCTCTCGCCGGCATTGGCAATCATGAAATTGACGAACACAATCTTCTAACGTTTGTCGCCACCGCGACGGATGCTGACGTGCCGCCCGACTCGTTGACGTACAGTCTCGGTGCCGGGGCTCCGGCGGGAGCCGACATCCACCCGACGACGGGTGCGTTCACGTGGACGCCCACGGAGGCGCAAGGACCGGGCAGCCACGCCGTCACGATTATCGTCACCGATGATGGTGCAGGGAATTTGTCCGATTCGGAGACGATTACGATCACGGTCAACGAAATCAACGGGGCACCGGTGCTGGCGGCGATTGGCGACCAAAGTGTGGATGAGCAAGCCACGCTCACATTCACGGCCGGTGCGAGCGACCTGGATCTGCCAGCGAATACGTTGACGTTCAGTCTGGGTGCCGGGGCTCCAGCGGGAGCCAACATCCACCCGACGAGTGGCGTGTTCACGTGGACGCCCACCGAAGCGCAAGGCGCTACGGTCTACAACGACGTCAAGATCACCGTCACCGACAACGGAACACCGATTTTGTCCGATTCGGAGACGATTACGATCACGGTCAACGACGTCAACACCGCGCCGATCCTGAACTCGATTGGTGGCAAGAACGTCAATGAAGACGAGCCTATCACTTTCACTGTCACGGCGACTGACCAGGACCTTCCAGCGGATACGCTGACTTTTAGCCTGGACGCGGCTCCGGCGGGAGCCACCATCGACGAGACGAGTGGTGTGTTCACCTGGACGCCCAGCGAAGGGCAAGACGCTGGAGACTACAACGCCACGATCAGCGTCACCGACGGGAATTTATCCGATTCGGAGACGATCACGATCACGGTCAGCGAAGTCAACGTGGCACCGGTGCTGGGTGCGATTGGCCCGCAAAGTGTGGACGAGCAAACCACGCTCGCATTCACGGCCACGGCGACCGATCAGAATTCAGCGGTTACACTGACTTTTGGCTTGGCCGGGGCTTCGGCGGGTGCCACCATCCATCCGACGAGTGGTGTGTTCACCTGGACGCCCACTGAAGCGCAAGGCGGTGCGGTCTACAATGACGTCGAGATCATCGTCACCGATAACGGAGCACCGAATTTGTCCGATTCGGAGACGTTCGCCATCACGGTCAACGAGGTCAACGTGGCACCGGTGCTGGGTGCGATTGGCGACCGGAGTGTCGACGAGCAAGCCACGCTCACATTCACGGCCACGGCGACCGACCTGGATCGGCCAGCGGATACGCTTACTTTTAGCCTGTCTGCCGGGGCTCCGGCGGGAGCCACCATCAACCCGACGAGTGGTGTGTTCACCTGGACACCCGCCGAAGGGCAAGGCGGTACGGTCGAAAACGCAACGATTACGGTCTCGGACGGTACGGACAGTGACCAGGAAACGATTGCCATCACGGTCAACGACCCGCCGGCGGATTTACAGGTTACCAACATGGAGGTGAGCACCAACAAGGTCTACGAGTTAGACGTTCTCAATCCCGGTGTCCGCGTGTACATCGATCGTACATATACCTGGACATCGATACCGGCATTGTATCAAGGGCAGCAGTTTATTCGTACCGCCAACGGCGACAAAAAGAACAAGGATGCAAACCACTTGAGTTTTGACATCAATGTCGCGGCGACGGTGTATGTGTTGCTCGATGATCGGGCGACGAGAATACCCGCATGGCTGGATGGCAGTTGGAGTTCCAACAGTGACATGGTCAACAATACGGACGTACCCCGGCGCGTGTATTTTAAGAGCTTCGCCGCGGGTCGTGTCGTCTTGGGCGGCAACCTGCGCTCACCAGCCACGGGTGCCAGGAGCAACTATAACGTCGTGGTTATTCCTGACTGAGTTGGCGCGGTTTTGATTAATGCGAATCAATGAAATACTGAAAAGAGACCAGCCGGCATATTGTCGGCTGGTCTTGGCCTTATATTGGGACGGATTAAGGGACGGGCAGGAAAAAATGCATTTCTCATTTTATCAAACTTAGATTCAAGTCCTGAGCCGGTTTTTCCCCTCGCGCTGCCGCGCGGCTTACTGTTGGTTGACTTAGGCTTAGCAGCGTGCCCACGCTTGTCCCGCTCATCTCTAATTCTCGACCCGCCCATTAACAAACCAAACTCCAGGGACTCGGTGGGATGGGAGCAATCTATGCGTGCTTTACTGACGTTGCAGCCTTGATTGATTCGGATATTGTGCCCCTCTTTTTCTTGACGTCCAAGGCTGATTCCACTATATCTTTCCTCGGAAAAAGCAATACCTTCAGACCTCGTCATTAAGTTTGCAAAAATGGCTGTGAACCTTTGTACGCCGCTTAATTGCATGAAAATTGGACACGGGTCTAATTCAGGAATTCAGGGATTTAGGGATTTAGGAATTGAATGAATTCTATCTCTGTTAATTTATTGATTTTATCCTTCAATCCCTCAATTCCTCAATTCCTAAATCCCTAAATTTGGCGCAAATAGACATAGTTAGTGTCCAAAAAATTTGACTCATTTTAAAAGTAAGTTACGAGATCTGTACCTTATCTTTTTATCTTTGAATATACCGCTACGCAGATGCACAAAACGAAAATATTTTATGGTTGGTGGGTGGTCGCAGCGTGTTTTGTGCTTTGTTTTTTATTTGCCGGTGCCGGGTTTTACTCTTTTAGCATATTTATCAGACCCCTGGAAAATGAATTCGGCTGGGACCGGGCGGCCATATCGCTAACCATGTCGATCCATTTTATCATCGGCGGTTTGATGGGACCGTTCATCGGAAAATTGACCCAGTCTTACGGTCCCAAAAAAGTGATGAGCCTGGCTGCCATCGGTTCCGGCGCCTGCTTTTTGCTGGTCAGTCTCACCCAATCCCTCTGGTATTTTTATGTCATTTATGCCTTGTTGGCCCTCATGTTGGGCGGCATCGGCATCGTCCCGGTCAGCAGCCTGCTGGCCAACTGGTTTAACAAACGACGCGGCACGGCCACCGGCGCCGCGCTGGTTGGAATCGCGGCCGGCGGGATGCTGTTGGCACCTGTTCTGGGATCCATTACCAGCCGTTTCGGCTGGCAGGCATCGTACCAATTTTTGGGATTGTTGGTTTGGGTCGTCGCCCTGCCGGTTATCAAATTTGTGGTCAAGGGAAATCCGGCCGAGCTGGGATTGGCGCCCGATGGTGACCATCACAAAATTTCGCTGAATGTGGCTGAAAACGAGGACTCGGAATATAATTCAGCCGGTTGGCCGTCCGGCTCGGCCCTTCGCAGCCGCACTTTCTGGTGTTTGGCGGCTTCTTTTTTCCTGGCGCCCATGGCCCAGCTGGGTGTCTTGCAGCACCAGGTACCGTTGATCATTGACGCCGGCGTCTCCCAGGCCACCGCCGCTGCCGCTTTGGGTCTGACAGCCGGTATCGGGGGGGTCGGCAAGTTGAGTTTCGGCCGCTTTTCGGAAATTATGCCGTTTAGCTATGTGGTGACACTTTGTTTTGGGCTCCAGGCCCTGGCGGTTTTCGTCCTGGTCCATATCGACAGCATGGCCATGCTGTGGTTATATGTGTTTATTTTCGGGTTTGGCATGGGCGGGGTCGTCGTCCTGCTGCCATTGGCCGTCGGACATTATTTCGGGCTTGCGTCTTTCGGCGTCCTGCTGGGCATTCTGTGGATGGTCAACGCCGTCGGCGGGGCCCTTGGGACCTATGTTTCCGGCTTGGTATATGATCATACCGGCGCCTATCAATATGCCCTGTACCTGTTTATGGCCGCTTATCTGCTGGCGATATCCTGCGTATTTTTGGCAGGCAGACCAATGCCTGATGGCGGGCGGGATGGGTGACAACTCGGCGGAGGAATTGCGATGAAATATGATCTCATCATCCTCTATTCATATCTCGAGGTCAATTTTGGATTTAAGATTTCGGATTTTGGATTGGCGGTATCGCTTCGCTCAATCAATTTTATAAAACAATCGGAAGACCCGGAATAAAAAACGTCAGGCCCAGACCACTCTTACCCGCAAGCAATTGAACTCCCGGCGCTTATGGAAAACCACCAGGGCAGCCGTTTATTTCGAGCAAGTCGCAAAAGGTCGAGCTGCAATCCAAAATCTAAAATCCCAAATCTAAAATCTAATTGCCATTCATTTATTAAATCTCACTTGACACCGCGGATGAATTCTCCTACACTCCACCGATTATAGCCTTATCATGCTCATCAATATTAATCGATGAAACGGGAACGGGGAAAGGAGACTAAAATGACTAATAAATTAAGGTGGTTGTTAGTGGCTATGGTGGTGACTGCGCTTATTGTTCCGGGAGCGGTCCAAGCGAAAACTTTTAAAATCGGTGTTTCGGTAATCGTTGCACACCCTGCCCTTGAAGCCGATCAAAAGGGCTTTGAACAGGCCCTGAAGGACAATGGCGTCATGGCTGAATACGATTACCAGAATGCGCAAGGGGATATGTCCAATGCCCAGGCTATCGCCCGCAAGTTCAAGGGCGACGATCTTGACCTGGTTCACTGCATTGCCACCCCGACCTCCCAGGCCATCGTCAAGGTCGTTACCAAAACCCCCGTGGTTTATTCTTCGGTAACCGATCCCGTCGATGCCGGACTGGTAAAAACCATGGGCCCGGCCGGCGGTAATGTGACCGGCGTGTCCGATGCCTGGCCCTATGAAAGACAGGTCAAACTCCACCATGAAATGGTGCCCGGCGCCAAAAAATGGGGAACCATTTACAATGCCGGCGACGCCAATTCAGTCAAAAGCATGACCTGGGCCCGGGCCGCCATGAAAAAATTCGGGCTTGAGTACATCGAGGTGACCGTATCGACCTCCGCCGAAGTGCATATGGCCGCCCAGTCGCTGGTCGACCGGGTTGACGCCGTATTTATCATCTCCGATAATACCGTGGTCTCGGCATTCGAGTCCCTGGTCAAGGTTTGCAATGACAAGAACAAACCGCTGTTCGGCGGCGGAACTGAATCTGTACCGCGCGGTGCGATTGCCGCTTTGGGTTTCGACTATTTCCAGGTGGGCTATACCGCAGGCCTGAAGGCAGTTGAGATACTTAAAAACGGTAAGTCCGCCGGAGATGTCCCCTCCAGTCTGACGAAAAAACTGAAACTGGTTGTCAATACGAAGGCCGCCAAAGATCAGGGCCTCATGTTAGATGAAAAATTCATCAAAATGGCTGATGAGGTTGTCAAATAGGGACGTTTTCAAATAAGATTGAATAACGAAAAACCGCGTCCGCTGCAAAGGCCTTGAAGCATTGGTCATGCATGCCGGACGCGGCTTTTGTCTTCATAAAGGATCGGCATGCTCAATATTATTCCCATATCTCTGGAACAGGGTTTGGCTTATGCATTGGTAGCGCTGGGCATCGCACTGACCTTTCGCGTGCTGTCCTTTCCCGATCTGACCGTAGATGGCAGTTTCCCGCTCGGTGGGGCAGTTGCCGCCCGGTTGATCTTCGACGGAATGGATCCGGTTTCTTCAACCATGATCGCCATCGCCGCCGGTTTCATTGCGGGCTGCCTGACCGGAATATTTGCCACAAAATTCAAGATCAATTCCCTGCTGGCCGGTATCCTGATGATGACCATCCTTTATTCAGTTAACCTCAGAATAATGGGCCGTGCCAACATCCCGCTGCTGAACCGACCCACCATCTTCTCACCTATAGAAGCATGGGATATGTCGCGTGACATTCCGGTCATAATCATGTTTTTTATAATAGCTGCCGTGTGCAAGATACTGATCGATGTCTTCCTCCACACCGAGTACGGGCTGGGTCTGCGGGCAACGGGTGACAATGAGCAGATGATCCGCGCCCTGGGGGTCGATACCGATAAGGCAACTATTTTCGGACTGGGCTTGTCAAATGGCATGGTCGCCCTGGCCGGCGCCCTGATTGCCCAGGACCAGGGATTTTCCGATGTGGGGATGGGCATCGGTATGATTGTGGCGGGGCTGGCGTCTATTATTATTGGTGAAGCATTGATTAAACCCCACACGGTCGTCAGGCTGACGTTGGCCGCGGTCTTCGGCTCTGTTCTCTATCGGTTTATCATTGCCCTGGGCATGCGCCTGGGACTGGCACCGACCGACCTCAAAATGGCAACCGGTCTGATGGTGGTCATCGCACTGGCCATTCCGGCGATCCGCGGCAAACGCGAGAAAAAATTAAAGCTGAGGGGAGTCTGAATCTTGGCTGATAACATGTTGACGCTCAAAGAAATCACCAAAATATACAATCAGGGCACCCAGGATGAAAAGCGTGCCCTGGACGACTTCAGCCTCGAAGTCGCAGAAGGGGATTTCATCACCATAATCGGCTCCAACGGCGCGGGTAAAAGCACACTCCTGAACGTTATTGCCGGAACAGATCAACCGGATGAAGGGCAAGTGAAAGTAGACGGTCAGGATGTAACCAGATGGCCTGATTTTCAAATGGCCAGGTTTATATCCCGGGTATTTCAAAGCCCGACCATGGGAACGGCCGGTGAGATGTCCATCGAAGAAAACCTGTGCATGGCGGAATTGCGGGGTAAAAAACGGGGGCTGAAGTGGGGCGTCACAAAGAACAGACGTGCTGCATACCGGGAAGTCCTCAAAGTCCTGGACCTGGGTCTGGAAAACAGACTGAAACAGTCGGTCAGCCTGCTGTCCGGTGGACAACGCCAATCCCTGACCCTTCTGATGACGACCCTGGCCCTTCCCAGGCTGCTGCTGCTCGATGAGCACACCGCGGCGCTGGACCCGCGCACCGCTGCCAAGGTCATGGACCTCACTGATACCATGGTCCGGAAAAACCGACTGACAGCCCTGATGGTGACCCACAATATGAATCAGGCATTGAAATACGGCAACCGGATGGTCATGCTGCATCAGGGCAAAATTCAGCTGGACATCAAGGGTGAGGAAAAGCAGAAAATGACCGTAGCAGAAATCGTTGCCGAATTCGGCCAGACCCTCAAAGACGAGACGCTCCTGTCGACCTGACGCTTCGCATGCAAAAGAAGGTGTCAGGCTTCGGGTGTCTGGTGTTCCACTGGAGGCGAATCAGCCTCGAAAAACAGCCATTCTAATCGAAAAAGAGACCTCGTAGATCTATAAAACTATTATTGATTGATGGGGGTCGGGAATACCATTCCCTCTCCACGCCCTAAGCCCTCCGAACCGTGCCCGTAAGGGGCACGATCATTTTGTTGATAAGGCGGATTATCGGCAATTCATCGATTTGCTTCCAAAGACCACGGATTTGTTTAATGTTCCCTATTGTATGTCATCGCATCATTTTGCGTTCATAGAGAAGACCGTTCAAATGGTATTCCCGCATGGGACTTGATCGGATTCCATTCAATCATTATAATTTTGTAGAAACAGATGAATTAAGCACAAAGGAGCGATAATTCATGAAGTCTCTGCATAACATCGACATCTTATCGAAATTAATAAACTTTACCCTTAATCATATTATCTTAATTTTATCGGTTTTTTTCTGTATTGGTGTTGGCATGGCGCTATATAATATGTCCGTGCTTTCATCGCGATTAATCGAGGCCCAAGCATTGCAGTTTGCTGAATCTGAAGCGCAGTCCATCACCGAAGCCAACAAGCTATATAGCAGCGAAGTCGTGAGCCGGGCCAAGTCAGTGGATGGGATATCTGTTACGCACAATTACCCTGTACTAAAAGGTGCGATTCCGCTTCCAGCCACTTTTACAATCGAACTCGGGCGGCGCATTAGTGAAAAAGGCTCCGGCAGATCTGTCCGTTTATTCAGTAGTAAACCTTTCCCCTGGCGCAAGTCCGATGGCGGTCCCAAAGACGAATTTGAACATGACGCCCTCGCCTTTATAGAAAAAAATCCGCACGAAAAATTTTCACGCATTGAAAATGAGAACGGGCGGCGGACCCTGCGCTATGGCCAAGCAGTCGTTATGGAATCCAGTTGCATAGCTTGCCATAACACTCATCCGGATACACCGAAAGACGATTGGAAGGTAGGGGACGTTCGCGGAATTTTGGAGATAAGCAAATCGCTGGACACATTTGTGGAGCAGACCAAACTCGGTCTCAGGGGAACTTTTTTTATGTTGGGCGGCTTGTCATTGTTAGGATTATTTGGCCTTACACTAGTTTTTGGCAGGATGCGTAAAACAGCCGAAGAATTGGAAGCGCGGGTTGAAGATCGCACTACGGACTTGGCCAATGCTAATCTTGATTTAGAAAAAAGAAACAAGCTGATTCGCCATGTGTTTGGCCGTTATCTGAGCAACGACATTGTTGCCAATTTGCTCGAAAGCCCGGAAGGTCTCAAAATTGGGGGCGAACGAAGAAAAATTACCATTTTAGCATCTGATTTAAGAGGTTTCACCGCACTTTCAGAACGGATGTCTCCGGAAAAGGTAATCAAAGTACTTAATCTTTATCTAAAAGACATGGCAGATGTCATTGATCAGTATCACGGAACCATAGACGAATATACCGGCGATGGTATCCTGGTATTATTCGGGGCTCCCACAACCGGAAAAGACGATGCTGCCAGAGCCGTTGCTTGTGCTTGCGCCATGCAATTAAAAATGGGTGCTGTCAATGAAAGGCTGAAACAAAAAGGTTTACCAATATTGGGGATGGGTATCGGTATCAATACCGGAGAGGTAGTCGTGGGCAATATCGGATCAGAGAAGCGGACCAAGTACGGAATTGTCGGCAACAACGTAAATCGTACCTATCGCATCGAATCTTATACGCATGCCGGACAGGTTTTTATTTCCGAACCAACGCTAAAGGACGCCGGCGAGACGGTTAAAATCCGGTCATGCAGAAAAATAAAACCAAAAGGTGTCAAAAACCCGATAACTATATGTGACGTCAACGGAATCGGCGGATTTGATAATTTATATCTGCCGGTTGAAGAAGAAAAATACTTGCCGCTGACCAAACCAATCCTAATCCAGTACATGATGCTGAAAGGAAAAAAACTTGATGACTGTTCATTCAAAGGTAAAATTGTGGAGGTTTCTTCCCAAGGGGCAAAAATAATAGCTGTCCAAGATGATCCCAACAGCGTTCCGCCCCGATTGAGTAATATCAAGTTAAATTTTTCAATGCATAAAAAGACGTCAACATTGGCGAACGAGGATCTTTACGCCAAAATTATAGATAAGAAAACAACGGCGCATTTAGGATTCTATATTCGATATACTTCGATTCCCCAAAAAGTGGGAGTAATTTTAGACAGGCTGTACAAGTTGCTTCAAGAAAAAGAGTCATGAATTTAAATTTGCCTAAAGGCTCAATTCCTCACAAAAATTCAATGCTGAAAACAAAGCCCGCTTTCGTTGACCGCCGTTACTCAAAGTTCACCGGCAGTGGCTAGAGGTAATGAAACTTGGGTCGACTATATTGGTTTTATACCCATCTTGGGTTGGGGACTTGCCGCTGCCGGTACCGGGTTTAAGGCGTCGCGTAGCGCGGGCCGTGTTGTTGATGATATCCCGCAATTAAAAAAATCGACGGCTGCAAAAGGCCCTCGAATTGATGAGTATCGGCGAGCCTGGGCGGCAGAATATAGCAAGGACCCACGCACAGTAAGAGAAGTCCAGATGGCCTGGGCAGAACGCTAAGCTGTACAACGAGCGGAAGAATTACAACGTGCAATTGGTCGATTCACCAGCAGAAATCCTGCTGTTGTAGCGGCAGCACCGCACTTTGGCGAAGGTACTCTTAAATTTGGATCCATGGGCTGTGGCCCCTGGCCTGCCACCTTGCCAAAACATCTGCGCTTCCACGTTGGGTGAACTTGGTATTATTACATTGCCAACCAATCCATTTCCGTAAGTATGGTTTCTTTGCTCAATCGTTGGCAGTTACAGCTGGACATCAAGGGCGAGGACAAGCAGAAGTTGGCCGTGGCCGAGACCGTGGCCGAATTCGGCCAGACCCTCAAAGACGAGACGCTGTTGTCGACGTGATGCCTCGAGAAAGAAGGTGTTCGAGAACCCCGTCAGCCAAAGCCCGGCAAATCTGCCTGGGTCAATAGTACGTTAACGTCGGCACAGGACTGGCGCAGTTCTTATCATTATGAACGAAGGTTCCCTTGGAAAAAATAGGGGGCAGGGTAATAATAATATTATAACAGTTCCTGATACTGAATACCGTTAGATCACTTCTTCAGCCTGAGTGACTGCTTTCTTTAGACCCTAGTTTAATGTTCTGGCCTTTGGCGCACTCGCCAACAGATACAGAAAGCCGGTTGCTAAAATTGGCTTATGACTCTGCAAAGCCTTACCTGTGCTGATTTCCTTGAATTTTTCAGAAGTGTTAATAACGGTCGGATTTTCGGATGGGCGCTGTTTTTTTGAACCGTTTTGATGAATAGCAGTCATTTTACCTTCCTGCAATTGCAGTTGGGCCCGCAGGATTTTAATATTCTTAGCCATTTTGGATTGCGAAAACCGCTTCAGTGCCGGTAGGTAGGACTTTGGCATAATTAAAATCGCGGCGACCATATCATCGCTTTTCGTAAGCTGCGACAATTTTACTTTTTTGCGCTCTTTAGTATCAGATGAATGTTTAATTTTTACAATTTGATTGGTATCACCATAATTAAAACCGTACAAAAATAAAAATATCGCTGCGAAACTGCAACAGGCTATGACTATATTTTTTTTTGGCATTTACTAATGTCCTTATGAAAAATTTTAAATCCTAAAAACGTTAAGGACTGGAAGAAAAATGTCAAATTATTTGATTCTTTTATTTGCCCTGACACCTGAAATCCGACATCCGACACCTTAAGTATCATCCAGCACCGCCGCTACTTCGCTGATAAACTCCGGGCGAGTACCGCAGCACCCGCCGATCATATCCGCACCGGCCTGTTTAATCTTTTCGGCATCTGCCGCAAATTCAGCCGGGGTCTGTTCATACCAGGTAACGCCTTTAACGGTAACCGGCTGGCCGGCATTGGGCTGGATTAATATCGGCTTGGCGGTGGATGCCCGCAGCTCGGTGGTCACCCGGATGATATCGGCGCTGTTCAGAGTGCAATTTGCGCCGATCATATCGACGCCGGCCTTTTCCAGCGCTCCAGTGCAGCGCGCAATATTTTCCCCCATCATGGTAAAAAAGCCGTTTGGATTTTGATTAAATGTCATGGACACCAGCAGCAGGATATCGCCGGCCTGCCGCACGCCACTGACGGCCAGCAGTGCTTCCTCGAGCGAGTACATGGTTTCAATGGCGATAAGATCGACCCCGGCGTCTATCAGGACGCTGGCCTGCTTAAAAAAATTGTTCTGCAGATCTTCCGGCGCAACATCGCCAAGGGGTTTGAGCATTTTACCGCACGGCCCCATATCGCCGGCCACAAACCGGCCGGCCGGGCGCACAGCTTGCGCCAGCCGCACCCCTTCCCTATTCAAGGCTTCAAGTCTTTGCTCGAGTCCTTCCGCTGCCAATTTCATGGGGTTTCCGCCAAAGGTATTGGCAACGACGATATCTGAGCCCGCATCATAATATTGCTTGTGAAGATCGGCCACCAGATCCGGCTGTTCCAGATTGAGCCGGATCGGGCTGTGGCTGGCCACATGGCCGGATTCCATCAGCACGGTTCCAGTGGCTCCATCGAAAAGTACGGTTTTTTCCTCGATTTTTTCCAGTATATTCATTTATCCATTAAGCCCTTAGATAAGCCGTTATAGCCGCATATTGCAGAATACTGAAGGTTTCAGGTGTCAGGCCCTTGCACCTCAGCTTCCTGACACCCGAAACCTGACACCTGAAACCAGTTACTCAATCATAACTGCTCCGCTGCAGTTAGATCTGCTCGCAACGGTTGCGATCTAATATATCATATCCTCCGGTTTGACCTTACCCTTGAAAAGGTTGTAGGCCCAGGCCTGGTAGATCAATACGATCGGAACAAATAAGATTACCACCACCAACATTATTTTCAATGTCAGGTCGCTGGAGGCGGCATTGTGCGCCGTCAGGCTGTAGCTGGGATCGATATTGGACGGAAACATATTCGGAAACAGACCGATAACGCCGTAAAAGGTCGCCGCCACAATCGTCAGGGCCGAAGCAAACCAGGCTTTGAACAGGGCCTTTTGATTCAAAAACACCCTGATTCCCAGAAGTCCGGCCACCGCCAGCAGGATGACGATAAACAGGAGCGGATTCGCCAGGTAATTGTCGTACAGGCGGGTGGCAAACATGCTGGCAATCAGAAAAATGACGGCAACGCCCAGCTCCACCGGCCATAGTCTGGCAGCCATGGCCAGCGCCCGCTGCTGCAGATCACCCTCGGTCCGGATCGCCAGCCATAGGGTACCATGCACTAAAAACAGGACCAGAAACAGAACACCCCCGAGCAGGCCATAGGGATTCAGCAGAGTCAAGAGAGTCCCCTGATAGACGCCGTCACCGTCGAATGGAATTCCCCGGAAAATATTGGCAAACGCCACCCCGAACAAAATAGCGGGTGCAATACTGCCGATGAAGGCACAGAAATCCCAGAGTTTGCGCCATTGAGGGCTTTCAACCTTACTGCGAAACTCAAACGAGACCCCGCGCAGGATCAGGGTAAACAATATCAACATCAGGGCCGAATACAGAGTTGAAAACATCACGGCATACACCTTGGGAAAGGCGGCGAAAGTCACCCCGCCGGCCGTCAGCAGCCAGACCTGGTTGCCGTCCCACAAGGGCCCTTTGGAGTTGACCATGATCCGCCGGTCTTCTTCGCTTTTGCCGAGAATGGGCAGCAGGCTGCCGATTCCGAGCACAAAACCGTCCGTCATAAAATATATTGCCCATAAAAGGCCCCACAGAAAGAACCATACAGATTCCAGTACCATCTTGATATCCTCCAATTTTTCATTAAAAAAAATATTTGTAAATAATAGCAGTCTCTGAATACTTTTAAACTGATGCAGTGGGTAGCATAGTTAAACCGGTTCAGGGCCTTTTTTAGCATATTTAAAAATCAAATAGTAACCAACGGCACCCAGCAACCCATATACCCCGATGAATGCCACCAGGGAAACGGCGACCTGGGACAGCGCGATGGGGGAGACCGCATCCGAGGTCTTCATCAGCCCGTAGACAATCCAGGGCTGGCGCCCCAGTTCGGCCAACAACCAGCCCATCTCAATCGCGATATAAGGCAGCGGGATCGAAAACAGCATGATCCTCAGATACCAGGGATTTTCCGTCAACCGATTGCGCAGGTAAAGGCCGATCAGGGTCAAAAGGGGCAGCAGCGTTCCCAGGGCTACCATGGTTCTGAAGGAAATAAAGGTCAGCAATACCGGCGGCCGCTCGTCTTTGGGGATATCCTTAAGACCGGTAATCTCGGCATTGAAATCGTGATGTCCCAGAAAACTCAATAGTCCGGGGATCTCTCCGATTTGAATGGCATTTCTTTCATTTTTTTCGTCCGGCAGGGCGAATAAATAAATTGGCGCACCTTCCGTCGTTTCCCACAAGGATTCCATGGCCGCCAGTTTAGCCGGTTGGGTTTCGGTGACATGGCGCGCATGGAAATCACCCTCGATCGCAATCACGATCGAAAATATGAAACCAAACACAAGGCCAAGACGAAATGATCGGGTAAAAAAATCAACATCCTGCTTTTTAAGAAGATGGTAGGCGCTGATTCCCATGACAAAAAACGAGGCTAATATCAGGGCGGCCGGAAGCACGTGCAAAATCTGCAAGATACCGAATTTGTTGAAAACCACCGCTGCGAAGTCAGTGAGTTCGGCCCGGCCGTTTTTGACGGCGTATCCGACTGGATGCTGCATCCAACCATTGGCCGTCAGGATCCAGATTGCCGACAGGTTACTGGCGCCCGCCACAAGCCACATTACTGTGGCGTGGGCTTTGCGGGAAAGCTTTTTCCAGCCGAATACCCAGACACCGATCAGGGTCGATTCCAGGAAAAACGCCGCGGTGGCTTCAATGGCCAGCAGCGAGCCGAACACATCCCCCACGTAGGCCGAATAACGGGACCAGTTCGTTCCAAACTGAAACTCAAGGGTGATGCCCGTGACGACGCCCACGGCGAAGTTTATCAAAAAAAGCTTACCCCAAAATTTCGTCATCCGCAGGTAGGTTTTATTCCCAGTTCTGACATATTGGGTTTCCATAATTGCCACCAGGATGGACAGCCCAAGCGTTAGTGGGACAAATAAAAAGTGAAATAGCGTGGTGGCGGTAAATTGCAACCTCGAAAGCATTAAAACATCCATCAAATACTCTCCCTTTTAGTTAAATCCGCCCGGGGCGGAAAATTAAAAATTGTATATATGGTACTACTTGAGATCTCTTAACTTACTCTCATAATGAATTAACTCTTTTTTGACACGATCTAGTCAATTTGCGCCAAATTTAGGAATTGAGGGATTTAGGGATTAAAAGATAAAATTCCTTCAATTCCTAAATCCCTAAATCCCTCAATTCCTCAATTCCTAAATCCCTCAATTCCTAAATCCCTAAATCCCTCAATTCCTAAATCCCTCAATTCCTAAATCCCTAAATCCCTCAATTCCTAAATCCCTATATTGAGCCCATGGCAACTTAGCTGTTATTCCCGGCCCGATCAAGGGGAATGACGCAACTGTCATCAGTCAGTAAACTCGCAAAAGTGGCCTCCTGCAGGGTGTCTCTCAGCTGGCTCCTGGCTTTTTGCCAAACGAGATGAACCGTACAAGCCTGGCTGCGCTGACAGGATTCCGGCCGAATCACGCAGTCGTTTAAAAATATTTCACCGATCACTGCCTCGACCACGTCGAGCAGCGTTATATCCTCAGGCGCAACCGTGAGCTTTAAACCGCCTTTAGCGCCCTGAACGATTTCGAGAAATCCGGATCGTGCAAGCTGCTGGGCGATTTTACCCAGAAATTGGTCCGGAATGTCCATTTCGGCCGCAATCTGTTTACGGCTGCAGATAATGCCGACACCTTTTGATGCAAGGTAAAGAACACAGCGAACTGCGTATTCGCCTGCCCGTGTAAGTCGCATGAAGTCTCCCGTGTTTAAATAAGATAAATAGGATTATATTTATCCGATATAATATTTCATTTTCACTGTCAAGCAATTATTTTGTTAAAGTATGGTAGAAAAATACCGATAATTTATTTCAGGAGTTTTCTGAATGATCGGATTCCCCAGTTGAATTTTATCCGCTGAAAAAGAGAACCCTTTTGAATATTAGATCGTTCGGGAAGATTTCTGACGCTAGGATAAAATCACTGTTGCGCGAGCAAAATGGTGATTTAAGCCCGGTATTCGCCTGGAGGTTTTGGAGGAAATTTCTGGCGATGGGCAGCACCGGCAACGGTGCTGCCCTGGGGCGCTTTCAGGTTATGAATTCCAGTCCAATAAGCATGCCGGCAGCATCCTAGTAAAGCGTCTCGTAAATGTTGTTCTTGGTTTTGGCAATATGATTTTCTCATATTTAGGCTTGTATTTAACCCAGTATGTGGTATGATTCTATGAAAAAGCAATTCAAAAATAGCTTTTATACT
>Ga0209678_1000281_pt1 | contig 19128 bp, 19 predicted proteins | sample WorMetilvaeELBA1_FD_187404 | JGI IMG/M metagenome (GOLD analysis project Ga0209678, IMG submission 187404) | Marine gutless worms symbiont microbial communities from Max Planck institute for Marine Microbiology, Germany - Olavius ilvae ELBA.1... ...
CGGCGCAACGTCGTCGAGCGCGCCATCTGCCGGCTCAAGGACTGGCGCCGCATCGCCACCCGATACGACCGCCTCGCGGTCAACTTCGCCGCCGCCGTCTACCTCGCCGCCATCGTCTGTTGCTGGTTATGAGTCCGGAGCCTAGTTGAGCACGCCAACCGGTATTCGAAGCCGAAAATGGGACGCTGACGAAATTCGTCCGAGCGGCGGCGTGGCAGCGTTCTGTCCCACGCTAGTCAACGCCGCCGCTTTAGCACCGTCCGGCGATAGTGACGGCGAACCGCAACGTAGGTCGGTCTCTCGACCGTCCGCGCGTCGCCCTGCGGCGCAATGGACGTGCGTGAGGCCCGGGGAGAGCGCATGCCAGATAAGAAGAAGGTCGGATACATCGGCGTGGGTCTGATGGGTCATGGCGCGGCGAAGAACATCCTGGAACGGGGTGGCCACGATTTGACGATCATGGGGCACCGCAATCGCCGGCCGGTTGACGATCTCGTGGGGCGCGGCGCGCAGGAGGTGTCCACCGCCGCCGACGTTGCGCGCGCGAGCGACGTCGTCTTCCTCTGCCTGCCCAGCGCGGTGGAGGTCGAGCAGGTCGTTCATGGCGACCACGGCATTCTCGCCGGCGCGGAACCTGGCATGATCCTCGTCGACTCGACGACAGCCGATCCGACTGCCACGCGCCGGATCGCCGCCGATCTGGCCAAGCAGGACATGCGCATGGTCGATGCGCCGCTTGGCCGGACGCCGAAGGAAGCGGAGGAGGGCAAGCTCGCCACCTATGTCGGCGGCGACCCTGAGGTGGTTCGCACGATCCGGCCGATCCTGGAGTGCTACGCTGACACGATCGTCGAGACCGGACCGCTGGGGACGGGGACGACGTGCAAGCTGGTCAACAACTTCATCTCCATCGGCACCAGTGCCATCATCGCCGAGGCCGTTGCGACGGCGGCAAAAATGGGGCTGGACCTCGCCAAGTTGCACGAGGTCGTATCCGCCGGTCGCGCCAACAGCGCCATGTTTCAGATGATGATGCCGTGGGTCCTGGAGGGCGACGACAGCCGCCTCAAGGGGCCGATCCGCATCGCCGCCAAGGATATGCGCACCTATGCCGGGCTCGCTCAGAGCGTTCCGGTGGCGGCATTTCTGGCGCAGGCGGTGAGCCAAGTCTGGCAGCTCGCGCTCATCCAAGGGCACGGCGAGCGGTTCATGCCGGTTTTGCCGGGAATACTGGCGCAACTGAACGGCTCAGAAATACGGCCGTTGGACTGACGGCGGGGAATGGCGAAGGCAGACAGCGCTTGCAGGGGCAAAGCGGCGGCGGTGCCAGCCTAGACCGACCGCGTGCCCGCGCCCCGCGGCAGGCTGATCCTGCGCCGCTGGCGCACGATATCGACCTGTCGCATAGTGCTCGTCTTGGCCTTTGTCCGGGCTGTCACGAGCGCCCTGGTCCGTCGGAGGAAAATGATGCGTCTGTCTGCGCAAGCGCTGCCTGTTTGCGTGTTCGTCGGCGTCTTCATGTCGACATTGACCGCCCAAGCCGACGGCGATGTCGTCGCGGGTGAAAAGCTTGCCTGGCAGGTTTGCGCGCGTTGTCACAATGTCGAGCGGTCGGGGCCGTCCAAGCAGTATCCGCCAAGTTTCGCGTCGATTGCCGTGTTTCGATCGCCGGAGCAGATCCGCGGAAAGATCATTTTTCCACCGCTTCACTCGAGCATGCCGCAGCTCGGCACCTACTTCACGCCGGACAACGTGAACGACCTTGTGGCTTACATCACGTCGCTGGAGAATCAGTAGGCGCAGGCCCCGCCAACTAATATGGCGGCGCCGACCGATGCGCGCCTGACCGGCGGCGTCTTAAGCGGCGCGCGGGGCGGCGGCGAGTCCAGAGTGGCGCTGACCCCGCATACCCGAAGATTGCCAAGGCCGCACGGGTCGACGATCGCCGGGTTCTGAACCGGGTCTTTCTGGGACATTGCGGCGGGTGCGCCGTGGCGCGTGACGCGAGTCTAAGGGTCTACGCAGGACCGTCCGGGTCGCATTCCCGGAGTTGGTCGGCAAGGACATGGACCTCTGGGCCGCCGTGAACGGCGTCAGCCTCGACTCCCCCCCCGGCCCGTTTCAGGATGTCCGCATTGGGTCAGTAACGGACCCGGGGCCGATCAGCGCCGTCGACGCCGCGTACGGCCCACGCACCGTTCGGCACATCTCACTGCATGCCCAAGGCTGCGCCCAAGGCGAGATCGTGGAATTGCCCGGGACGCTCCATGCTGACCATGTGCGCCGCCCCCGGCACGACGATCCGCGTCGCCCGCGGGATTGCCTCCGCCATCAAGCCGGCGAGCTGCAGGAACTCGGAGACGTCGAGTTCGCCTGAGACGATCAGCGCCGGTTGCCGGATTTCATGCAGCCGATCGATGGCCGGCGGCGTCATGCCTATCAGGGAGACGCCTTCCGGCTCCGGCTGAGAGAACGCGCGGAGCTGCATCTCGCCGACCCGTTGGCGGACAACGGGATCGACGTCGCCGCTCGCGCGGTGGGGACCGTCGACCCACATGCGCAGATTGAGCTCGGTCGCGTCGGCCAACTCTCCGGCTGCCAACAACGCGTCTTCGTGCTCGTTGAACCGCGCGACCTCTCCGGTCGGCGTGAACCCGCTGACGACGGGCGAGACCAGGATGAGCCCTCTGACGAGAGCGGGGCACGCCAAGGCAAGGTCAATCGCGACTCTCGCCCCGAAGGAAGCGCCGACGAGACAGGTGGGGGCAAGATCGAGCGCCTCCACCAACGCCCTGACGTCCTCGTGGTGGGCGAAGGGACCGTTCGGCAAAACCGACCGGCCAAAACCCCGCAGGTCACAGCGCACGACGCGCAGTCGCTTGGCGAGACGGTCGACTTGATCGTCCCACATGCGACTGTCGGCAACGCCCGCGTGGAGCAACAGCAGAGACGGGCCCGACCCCTTCAATTGGTAGGACAGCGCGCCGTCTCTCAGCGTGAGTGTCTTCATCCCCGGTGCGCTCCGGTCCGCTCATCCGGCAGGTGGATTGATGGAGCCTGTCATCGATCCTGGCGCTTGGCTGGGCCCATCTGACGCCGCCGGTCCGGCGATCATGTCGCGACGCTGGCGTGTAGGATCACGACTATCGTGGCGTGGCCCAGACGGCGTCGAGCGGCATCAGTATGACAGGCTGGGCGCCTGGCGCAGGTAGGTGTCGTCGGTGAGTTGGCGCAGCATGAAGTTCGCGACGTCGGCGCGCGCGATCTTGAACTTCAGGTGCCAGTCCGCGCGCGGCGTGCCGTGCCTGTAGGCGCCCGTCGCGGGGCCGTCCGTGAACGAGCCGGGACGGACGAGGGTCCAGTCGAGGCCGCTCTCGCGCACGATCGCCTCCTGGGCCTCGTGATCGGCGTACGCGTCCCTCAGCAGCAGCCCGAACATCACGCGCTTCCAGAAGGAATTCAGCAACGCGTGGGTATCGCCGGCGCCGAGCGTGCTCATGCACACCAGGCGCCGCACACCGTGCCACGTCATGGCCTCGACGACGTGCCGGGTGCCGAGCGACCGCACCGTGCCCTTGCGCCCGGCGCCGAGCGCGATCAGCACGGCATCGTGGCCGTCGACGGCGACCATGACCGCGTCCCGGTCGAGCACGTCGCCGGCCCGCCGCGTGAGGTTCGGGTGCTCCAAGGCGAGCCGCTCGGGCCGACGCGCGAACGCCGTCACTTCGTGGCCCTGCGTCAGCGCCTGCTCCACGAGGCGACGGCCGATGGTGCCGGTCGCGCCAAAGACGATCAGTTTCATGTCCCGGTTCCTTCTGCTTGACATGGTGTCAATTGACGCCGTGACAAGTAGGTGGTACTTGACGCCATGTCAAGCCCTCAGTCCGACACGCGAGAACGAATCCTCGGCGCCGCGCTTGAGCTCTTGGAAGCAAGCCGGGGAACGGGCGTGCGCATGGCGGACGTGGCGAAGAAGGCGAGGATCAGCCGCCAGGCGCTGTACCTGCATTTCGGCACGCGGGCCGAGCTCCTGATCGCGACGACGCACTACCTGGACCAGGTGAAGGGGGTCGACGAGCGGCTGGTGCCGAGCCGCACGGCGGCGTCCGGCGTCGCGCGCCTCGACGCCTTCATCGAGGCCTGGGGCGCCTACATTCCGGAAATCTACGGCATCGCCAAGGCGCTGCTGGCCATGCGGGACACGGACGACGCGGCCGCGGCGGCCTGGGACGAACGCATGCGAGCCATGCGGGAGGGCTGCGAAGCGGCGATCGACGCCCTCGATCGCGACAACCGGCTGTCGCCCGACCACGCACCGAAACAGGCGACCGACCTCCTCTGGACGCTGCTGTCCGTGCGCAACTGGGAGCATCTGACAATCGACTGCGGCTGGCCGCAGGCGCGATACGTCGAGACCCTCAAGTCGTTGGCGCGGCGAATCCTTGTGGCGGAGGGACAGTCACAATGATCGCCGGCCCCCGTCAACGTGGCGGCAGCGCGCGCAGGTACGCGATCACCGCGGCGAGGTCGTCGGCCGTCATCTTGGCGTAGTACGGATAGCCCATCGGCGGTTTCATGAGGCTGCCGTCCGGGCGCGTGCCGCGCGTGATCATGGCCACGACCTCGGCGTCGCTGTAGCGGCCGAGGCCGTTCTCCGCGTCCGACGTGATGTTGACCGAGTACGAGACGCCCCAGGGCCCGTGGAATTCGGCGCCGCCGGCGCCCAGCTTGTTCTCGTAGGCGCGCATGCCGCCTTCCAGCATCGGCGTGTGGCACTCGATGCAGTGCCCGACGGGCCCGGCGAGATAGGCGCCGTAGACCACGGGGTCGTCGCGCGGCACGTCGGGCACGTGCTCGACGGGCGGCCCCCAGGCCGGCGGCAGCGGGACGTCGTAGCGCGAGGCCGGCACGGCGTTCCTGATCGGCTCGACGGCGCGCAGGTAAGCCACCATCGCGGCAAGATCGCTGTCGGAAATCTGGCGGTACAACCCGAAGGGCATCGGCGGGCCGATAACCGAGCCGTCGGGGCGAATGCCCTCGCGGATGGCGCGGGCGATCTGCTCGTCGGTCCACGCACCGATGCCGGTCTCCATGTCCGGCGTAATATTGGACGCGATGGCGACGAACTGACCGGGTTCCTCGATCACCAAGCCGCCGGCGAGGGTCAGGCCGACCAGCGGCCCCTCCACGCCCTGCGGCGTATGGCAGTTGCCGCAGCCGGCGATGCTCTGCACCAGATAGCGCCCGCGCTCGACCGGCGTGTCGTCCTGGCCCAAGGCGGCGGTCGCGAAACAGATCAGGCTCGCGACGACCAGCGCCGCGCGCCCGCGCGTGAATAGCGAAGTCATGCTCTCCCCCCTGTCGCGCTTGTCTTGTTGTTGGCGACGAGGAAGCGTACCCGGCTTCAGGCCGGCGTCAAAACCCGAACAGGCGGTCCGACGTGCCGCCAACCGGGGCGCGGGCGCAACGCCGGCATTGAAGCAGGACGCCAAACACGCTATAAGGAATTTGCATACGAATGCAAGCCGGGCGTCCGGCCAAGTGAGGTGCGTTTACGGGGGAGGAACCAATGACGCTATTCAGGCGCCATCTTGCGATGGCGGTGGCGGGCGCAACGCTCGCGTTCGGTCTCGGCAGCGCCAACGCCGACGACCTGCCCTACAACCTGAAGGCCGGAAAGCCCTACGCGGGCACCGAGATCAACATCCTGTCGGTGGTCACGCCGCAGTTCGACGGCCTGATGCTGCGGGACAAGGAATTCACCGACCTCACCGGGATCAAGACAAACTGGACCTTCATCCCGTTCACCGCGCCGCAGGAGAAGGTCTCCTCGGTCGGCGTGGCGGCCGACGGCAACTTCGACGTCGTCAACTACCTCGACACCTGGGGGCCGCCCAACGCCCACTGGCTGGTGCCGCTCAACGACTGGCTGGCACGCGACGGCATCTCGATGGACCGCTACCCGGCGGCGTTCGCCAAGTCCGCGAGTTACCGCGGCGACGTGCTCGGCTTCCCGCTGCGCGCGCACGCGATGCTGATGTTCTATCGCGAGGACGTCTTCAAGGATCTGGGCCTCGACGCCCCCAAGAGCTGGGACGACGTGATCGCGGCCAGCGAGAAGACCCGCGCCTCCGGCAAGGACATCGAGCCGCTGGCGCTCTACTACCACAACGACGGCAACCGCCAGAACCTGTTCATTTGGCTGAACTACATGTGGTCAGTCGGCGCCGACGTGTTCGACGAAAATATGAAGCCGATCTGGGCGTCGGACGCCGGCATCAAGGCGACCGAGGACTACATCGCGCTGCACACCGTGCGGAAGGTCACCAACCCGGCATCGCTCTCGTTCGTCGAGCAGGACGCGCGCCAGTCATTCATGCAGGGCAAGTCGGCGATGATCCCGGTCTGGTGGTGGGCCTACTCGTCGATGATCAACCCGAAGTCGTCGGTGCTGAACAAGGACCAGGTCGCCTTCAGCGGGCTGCCGACGTACCAGGGCCGCTCGGTCACCTACGCGATCTCCATGCCGTTCTCCGTCTCGAAGTATTCGAAGAACCAGGAGGCCTCGTGGGAGTTCCTCAAGTGGCTGTCGAACCCGCAGCTGGAGAAGGCCAACGCGACGGAGCGTGAGGTGGCGGGCAAGACCATCATCAACAACGTGGTCACCCACAGCGCCAACCTGGCCGATCCCGAGGTCAACGCGGCCAACGACAATATCCAGGAGGCCGCGTTCGCGTCGCTCAAGGAATCCGACATCATGCCGCAGATCCCGGAATGGCCGGAGATCGGTGATCTGCTGTCTGCCGCGATCGCCAAGGCGGCGGCTGGCGGCGACGTCCGTGCGCTGATGACGGAAGCCGCGGAACGGTCCGAGAAGATCCTGAAGCGGGCCGGCTACTACTGAGCACAGCCGGGAACCCTTGAGGCGGCGCCGACGCCACGCCGGCGCGGCGCCGCCATACCCGGTCGGCCCTGACGGGCGACGCGGGAGGGGTGGGCCGCCATGCGCGACCGTCATCTCAAATACCTGCTGGTGCTGCCGGCCGTCGTCGTCGTGCTGGCGACGGCGGTCTGGCCCCTCGTCAATTCGCTGATCCTCAGCTTCCGCGTCTGGAAGCTCTCGAAATCCAACGTTCCCGGCCCGTTCGTCGGCTGGGAGAACTACGCCTGGGCGGTCTTCGAGGAGCCCGGCTTCTGGAACGCGACGATCGTCACCGCCGTCTACACAGTACTGACGGTCGGCCTGACGACGCTCCTGGCACTCGGCATCGCACTGCTGCTGGCGCCTGGCGGGCGCCTGCGGCTCACCGTGCGCACGCTGCTGATCCTGCCGTTCGCCATGAGCCCGGCGCTGGTCGGCGTCTCCTTCCGCTTCATGTTCAACCCCGAATTCGGCCTCTTCGACGCCTTTTTCGGCCTGCTCATCCCGCCGCTGGCGGACGTCGCCTGGCTGTCGGATCCGACCCCGGCCTTCGCGGTCTGCGTCATGGCCGACATCTGGGGCTGGATCCCCTTCATCACGCTGGTGCTGATCGGCGGCATCGCCGCGCTGCCGAAGGAGACGGTCGAGGCGGCCTATGTCGACGGCGCCTCCGCCTGGCGGGCGTTCCGCGACGTGACGCTGCCGCAGCTCGCCCCGGTGCTGGCGATCGTCGTCATCCTGAAGGCGATCTTCTCGATCAAGACTTTCGATCAGGTCTACATGCTGACCAACGGCGGGCCCGGCACGGCGACGCAGACGCTGGCGCACTACGCCTACTTCAACGGCTTCAAGTACTACGACATGGGCTTCGCCGCCGCGGTCGCCTGGATCATGGTCATCCCGATGATCGTGCTGACCTACTTCTACACGCGCTACGTCTTCCGGGAGCACTGAACGATGGCGCTGAGCAACCGGCGGAAAGCACGGGTCTTCGAGGGCGTTCGCGTCACGCTGATCCTGATCGCCGCCGCAGTGATGATGATCCCGATCCTGTGGATCACCATGGCGGCGTTCAAGACCCATGTGGACGTCTACCAGCTGAAGGTCTTCTTCACGCCGACGCTGGAGAACTTCGGCACGGTGTTCCAGTCGCCCTACGACCTGCACCACAAACTGTTCAACAGCACGATCGTCGCCCTGGTGACCGTGCTGATCGCCATCCCGCTGGCGACCATGGCGGCCTACAGCTTTTCGCGCTTCCGCATGTACGGCCAACGCATCCTGTTCGTCATGATCCTGGCCACCCAGTTCCTGCCCGCCGTGGTCATCGTGCTGCCGTTCTTCATCATGTTCCGCGACCTCGGCATCCTCGACACGCCTGGGGCTGTTCATCGTCAACCTGTCGATCGTCATGCCCTTCGCGGTCTGGATGATCAAAGGCTTCATCGACGGCATCCCGATCGATACCGAGGAAGCTGCGCTGGTCGACGGCTCGACGCGGCTGCAGGTGATCCGCAACATCGTGCTGCCGCTGGCCGCGCCCGGCATCGTCACGGCGGCGATCTTCTGCTTCATCATCGCCTGGAACGACTTCCTCTTCGCGCTGATCCTGACGACGACCGACGCCGTGACGCTGCCCGTCGGCCTGGCGCTCTTCAAGGCCGAGGAGGGCGACTTGTGGAACCTGCTGGCCGCCGCCGGGATCATCATCATGGTGCCGATGTTCGTGCTGGCGCTGATCATCCAGAAACACTTCGTGCAAGGCATGACAATGGGGGCGGTCCGCTGATGGCAGGGGTCACGTTGAAAGGGGTCACCAAGCGCTGGGGCGCGATCGTCGGCGTCAACGACCAGTCGCTGGAGATCCACGACCGCGAGTTCCTGGTGCTGCTGGGCCCGTCGGGCTGCGGCAAGACGACGACGATGCGCATGATCGCGGGGCTCGACGATCCGACCGAGGGCGAGATCTGGATCGGCGACCGCTTGGTCAACGACGAGCTGCCCAAGGACCGCAACGTCGCCATGGTGTTCCAGAACTACGGGCTGTACCCGCACATGACCGTGCGCGAAAACATCGCCTACCCGTTGAAGGTCCGCAATGTGCCCAAGGGCGAGTGGCCGGCGCGCATCGAACGCGCCGCCGCGCGCGTGCAGCTGGGCGAGCTGTTGGACCGCAAACCGCGGCAGCTCTCCGGTGGCCAGCGCCAGCGCGTGGCGCTGGCCCGCGCCATCGTGCGCGAGCCGACGGTGTTCCTGATGGACGAGCCCTTGTCGAACCTGGACGCCAAGCTGCGCGTGTCGACGCGCGCGGAGCTGAAGCATCTGCAGCACGAGTTGAAGACGACGACGATCTACGTCACCCACGACCAGATCGAGGCGATGACCCTCGCCGACCGGGTCGCGGTGATGAACCACGGCGTCATCCAGCAGCTCGCGGCGCCGGAGGACATCTACGACAATCCGGCGAACATGTTCGTCGCCGGCTTCATCGGCTCGCCGTCGATGAACCTGATCCACGGCGAGACCGACAACGGCGTCTTCAGGGCCGACGGCGTGCACGTGCCGGGCATCGGCGGCGGCACGCAGCGCGGCCTGGTGCTGGGCATCCGCCCCGAGGACCTGAGCGTGGTCGAGGCCGGCGCCGGCGACTTTGACGCGCCGGTCTATGCGACGGAGCTGACCGGCGAGTCGACGCTGGTGACGATCACCGCGGGCGGCCAGCACATCTCGGCGCGCGGGCCGCGGCACATGCGCAAGGAGATCGACGAGCTGGTCGGCATCCGCGCCACCGTCACCCACGCGCACCTGTTCGACGGCGGCTCGCGGGAGCGCATCTCGCGCAACTGACGCGGCGTCAAAACCCGAACATGTGGTCGAAGCTGAACGCGCGGCCGCCCTGGCCCATGATGCCGTGGTAGCCGAACAGACGGCACGTCATGTCGCGGATCAGCATGTAGGCGCCGGTGCCGGCGGCTTCGACCAGGTCGCCGCCGAACACCTCGCGGGCCTGGAACAGGTGGCTGCCGCCGCAGGGAATCGCCAGCGTCTCGGACTTCAGGTGAGTGCCGGCGGCGTCGTGCAGCTGCAACTCGGTCTTGGACGTCGCGTGCCAGGGTGTCGAGGCCGGGTAGATCAGGCAGCACATGGCGTCGGTCGGGCTCTCGTCAGTGCCGTTGGCCTTGGCGCCCGGCAGGCCGCCGGCGAGGCTCAAGAACAGCCGCGTCGACAGGCCTGGCGCGCGGCCGGTGTAGGACTGGGGCTCGCCCTTGTAGGTCAGCACCGCGTTGAACATGTGGGCGCCGAAGCTAGTCTCCGCGGCATGGCCGCTGGCGCGATCCTCGTAGCGGAAGATGGCGTGCAGCCAGCCGTCGGCGCTGCCGCCGTCGGCGAAGTCGTAGACGAGTTCCACATGGCCGCCATGGCCGTTGAGCGCGCCCTCTGCCAGCGCCGAGACGTCGAGCTCGACGCTGTCGCGGCGCTGGAGGCAACCGAAACGGTGACGCGCCACTTCGGCGCCGGCGCCGTCATAGATCAGCGCCGTCACCGGCAGGGTGTCCTGCGCCGTCGACATGGGCGTCGGCAGCGCGATGGTGCGGAAGCGGTCGGGCGGCAGCACCGGCGCCGGCAGGATGAAGCCCTTGCCCAGCAGATTGCCCAGTTCGGGTAGCCGGGGGTCGGCCTTGAGGTCGGTACGCTCGACGTTGACGTGGGCGATGCGGCTGTGCCCGTCGGCCTGGACGACCTCGTAGCGCGGGCGCACGAAGTGCTTGCCGGCCTGCACCTCGGCTTGGCTCGGCCAGCGCGCGTCCGGCAGCAGTTCCGCAACGTCGAGCGCGCGCGTGCCGAACGGCGCGACGGGCTCGTCGAGCCAGGCGACCGCCTCGCTGCCCATCAGGTTGAGTCCGATGCCGCCGGCGGGAATCTCGACGGGGTGGCTGTTCTGGACCCACAGCACCACGCGCTCGTCGTCGCGCGGCGCCGGCAGGCCGGCGAACAGGTCCGACGGCCAGGCGTTGGCGTCGTGGGTGCAGGACAGCACCGTGGGGTCGTCGCCGTAGGTGTCGAGCGCGTACTTGACGACGTCGTGGCCGCGCACGCCGATGACGTGCAGGAACAGCTGGCCGGTGAAGTCGCCCAGGCCGAAGCGTGTCCGCACCTCGGCGCTGTCGATGACCAGCGCCGCGGCGGCGTTGGGCAGACCCTGTTGCCACTCGGCCAGCGTGGCACCGTCCTCGCCCATCAGGCAGCACCAGACCTGCACGTCCCGGGCCCCGTAGCCGTGCCAGTAGTTGGCCGTCGCAATGCGCGTGTGGTGGCCGTCCGCGTCGCGGAAGAAGGCGAAGTTGGTCGCGAAGTTGAGCGGGTCGAGGTAGGTCCGGCGATTGCCAAGCAACGCCACGCCGACGCGCATGGCATCGAGGCTCAGCACCTCGGCGCCCTTCGGCACCAGGTGGGCGATCTGGCCGGCCAGGCGGTCGGCGTCGAAGGCCACCACCAGCACCGCCGCGACATTGGCGTCGGCCAGCTCGGTCACCGGCTGCGCGGAACGGCCCAGCACCGGGGCGCCGATCGCCTCGACGTCCTGCACGAAGACGTGGGCCACGTCGACGGCGCCGAAGTCGTAGAGCTCGGCGAAGGCGGCGGCGAAGCCCAGCGGGTCGTAGACCGCGACCGGGCCGGCCGCGGCGAGCTTCGCCAGCAGTTTGCGGCCGCGCGGCACCGCCTGCGGGTGGCCGGCGGCCTTGAAGAACGGGAAGCCGCCGCGTGTGTTGCTGAACGTCTCGATGTTGAGCGCCATATTCCTTACGCCGCGCGCAGTTTCTTGAAGAGGGCCGAGACGCCGTGCCGCACCTGCTCGCGCCACAGGTAGCGGGCGTCGCGCACCCAGTTGATCTGGACCGAGCGCCGCTCGCCCTCGACCGGTGCGTGGCCGTGCCAGGCGTTGTTGGCGCAGCGGAAGACCAGCAGCGTCCCGGCCTCGGGCGGCACCTCGGCGGCATAGTCGTCCAGGTCGTTCGGCCCGCGCAGCAGGCGCAGGCGGCCGCCGTCGGCCTCCCAGCCCTGGTTGAGGTAGAGCAGCATGGTGATCAGCTTGCCGCCGGAGTCGGTGTGGATCTGCCCGTCGGCCGGCCGCACCCGGCCGCGCACGGTCTGCATCACCGGACGGCCGGCGAGCTCGATGCCGAACTTGCTCTCGACGGCGCGCGTCAGTTCGGGGCTTCGCAGTTCCGACATCAAGCTGTCGAAGACCGGGCCAGGCTCAAGCGCGCTCAACGGAAAACTGCCGCCGCGGTCGATGTTCGGGAAGTCGCTTGTCACGGCATCGAGCGCCTCGCCGGCCAGGAACCCCGGCACGATGACGTGGTCGAACGGCTCATGCGCCAGCGGCGCGGCCTCGAGAGCGGCAAGGTCGATCAGACTCATGGATGCATCGCGCGATGCGCGACTCCGGCTCGGGTGTCTCGCGTGGGCCGGCATCTTGTCAGAGCCGCCCCCGATTTCAATGGCTTCGGTCTCAAGTCCGAGCGTCATTCCGCCGCAGCCTCCAGCGTCCGTACCATCCGCCGCCGCACCTCGTCGGCGACGCGGCGCGTATCGTCCGGCGGCGTGTAGCTCCACGCCTCCAGCGTGCCGTCGAACGGCCGGGTGATGCCGGCCTCGCGCATGGCTTGGTGGAAGCGCGCGAACTTCGCCGAGCCGCCTTCGAGCGCCGCGACGTAGATCGGCCGGCCGGTCGTCGCCGCCTCGGTCACCATGTTGACGGAGTCCTCGGTCGCGACGACGACGTCGGCCAGCCCCAGCCAGGCCAGATAGGGATTTGGGCCCTCCCCGGCCCAGACGACCACCGGCAGGTCCGCCAGATGCTGTCGAATCGCCGCCAGCGCCTCGGCGCTGGTGCGGCGCGAGGCGGTGATCAAGAGGCTCGCGCCGTGTTCGCGGGCGAGCGTCGCCAGATCGCGGCCCAGCCGGTCGGCAACGGCGGAAGTCACGCGGAACACCTTGTTGTCGCCGCCCAGCAGCACGGCGATGCGCGGTCGTGGCAGGTGGTCGACACCCTCGCGCGCGGTGGCGGCGGCCGCCTCCAGCCGCGCCTTGGTCACGCCGTGCAGGGCGCCCTCCGTCACGAGGATGTTGTCGCCGCGCACGCGGTCGTGCTGGGGCACAACGACCAGGTCGAAGCGGTCGAGGCCGATCGTTGGGTTCTGGATCTGCACGCAGACCGTCGCCGGGCTGGCCCGCTTGATCGCCAGCGCGGACGCCACGGTCTGGCGCCCGGTGGCGATCAGGAGGTCGGGCCAGGGCGGCGCCAGGGTGTCGCCCGCGGGATCGGGCGCGCTGAGCGGGCTGACCCAGGCCTGCGGCGGCAACCAGCGCCAGGGCGCGCGGATGCGCAGGCGCTTGACCACGGGCGCGACGCCCAGCGCCGCGGCCAGGCCGAGACACTGGTTCTCCATGCCGATCTTGCCGTCGCTGACGACCCAAGTGACGGGCGCGCCGGCGGGTGGGGGGGCCTCTTGCATCGCGGGCGCGACTATGGCCGCGCCGGCCCCGCGCCGCAACGCCGGCGCGTCCGGTGCCTCGGCTGCGATTGAAAGATTGTTGCGTTCTGATAGAGTGCCGCGCGCGGGAAATTCCGTTGCGTATCGCCGCTCCCGCGCCGTGTTTTCGACGTTCGAGAGACCATGGCCAGCCGCCGCATCAAGCTCGACCGCATCGACCGCCGCATCCTGCGCGACCTGCAGGACCACGGTCGCATGACCAACGTCGACCTGGCGCGCCGCGCCGGCATCTCGGCGCCACCCTGCCTGCGCCGCGTGCGCGCCCTGGAGGAGGCCGGCTACATCCGCGGCTATCACGCCGACCTCGATCCGCCGCAGCTCGGCTGGGAAGTGACGTTCATGGCGCTGGTCGGCCTCGACAGCCAGTCGGAGCAGGTGCTGGGCGCGTTCGAGGCGCTGGTCGGCACCTGGCCCGAGGTGCGCGAGTGCCACATGATCCGCGGTGGCGGCGATTTCCTCTTGAAGATCGTCGCCCGCAACACGCCGCACGAGAACGAGATCACGACGCGGCTGACCGGCGCGCCGCACGTCACCAACGTCACCACATTCCAGGTCATCCGCTCCGCCAAGGCCCGCCCCGGCGTGCCGGTGCGCGAGGACGAGGACGAGGAGATCGGCCCACCCGAGGCGGAGCCGGACGAGCCGTCGGGCGCGCTGGAGGCGTAAGTCGCAGGGCACGCCCTCGTGCTTCGACAGGCTCAGCATGAGGGCTTGAGCGGGTTAGCCGCGACGTTGGCACAAGAACTTGACCGGGTCTGCCGCGTCCAGCTCAAGGGCCTCATCCTGAGCGCTGTCGAAGGACGAGGCCCGTGACACGGGGCGCGCTCAGCGCTGTCGCACCCGTCAAACGCTGCACTTGCGTTCGACGACCAACACTCGGGCTTCGCCGATGGGGTGCGCGACGTGTTCGTCGCCGGCCTCCGCCACAATGATGTCGCCGGGGTTGAGCCGCACCGCCGACTCCGCGCCGGCCTCGCGGAACCGCATCTCGACCGTGCCGGCGAGCACAACGAAGACCTCCGGGCCGTCGTTGACGTGCCAGACATACGGTTCGTCGGTCCAGTGCAAGCGGGCGGTGGCGCCGTCGATCTCCGCCAGGTCGCGCACGCCCCAGGCGCGGTCGGCGCGAAACGTGGCCGTGTCACGATAGACTTTCATTGGGCGGCCGAGGCGGCACGGCCTCCGCTACTTGTACTTGACCTTGACGATCTCGTAGTAGCGGACGCCGCTGGGGCTGTCGACTTCGACGGTGTCGCCGGCCTCGCGGCCGATCATGGCGCGGGCCAAGGGCGCTTTGATCGACAAGAGCCCCCGCTTGATGTCGGATTCGACCTCGCCGACGATCTGGTAGGTCGACGTATCGTCGGTCTCCTCGTCGGCCAGCGTCACCTTGGCGCCGAAGCGCACGACCTTGCCGGACATGGTCGAAATGTCGATGACCTGGGCGTTCTTGGTCAGGTCCTCCAGCTCCGCGATGCGGCCCTCGATGAAACCCTGACGCTCGCGCGCGGCGTGATACTCGGCGTTCTCGGACAGGTCGCCGTGCTCGCGGGCGACGGCGATGGCCTCGATGATGCCGGGCCGCTCGACGGTCTTGAGCGCCTTCAGTTCCTCCTGCAGCCGCTTGTAGCCGGCTGCCGTCATGGGCACTTTTTCCATGGTCCGCTGTCCGCAAAAAAAGGCACGCCGGCGCCGGAAATCCCGGCCCGGGAACACCAAAGTAAAGCGACCCGGGCACCCCTGCCGCGGGTCTGACTAGAACGCCCCGCTAAAGTACGACTGCAATGGCGCGACTTCAAGGGCACCGCGCTTTAGCGCCGCGATGGCGCCGACCGCCGCGCGGGCGCCCGCGACCGTCGTGTAGTAGGAGATTCCGGCGGTCAGGGCGGTGCGCCTCAGCTCGTAGCTGTCGGCGATGGCTTGGGCGCCCTCGGTAGTGTTGAACACCAGCTGCACATCGTCGTTCTTCATGGCGTCGACGATGTGCGGCCGGCCCTCCAGCACCTTGTTGACGACCTCCACGGCCAGACCCTGCTCACGCAGGTAGTGGGCCGTGCCGCGCGTCGCGACGATGCCGAAGCCGAGTTCGATCAGTTCGCGCGCCAGCGCCACCATTTTCGGCTTGTCGCGCTCGCGCACGGAGATGAAGACCCGGCCGTCCTGCGGCATGGCGGCGCCGGCGCTCAACTGCGACTTCGCGAAGGCGAGGCCGAAGTCCTCGTCGAGGCCCATGACCTCGCCCGTCGACTTCATCTCGGGGCCCAACAGCGTGTCGACGCCGGGGAAGCGGGCGAAGGGGAAGACCGCTTCCTTGACCGCGACATGCGGCCGCTTGGCGGCGATGGCGTCGAGGTCGAAGTCGGCCAGGGTCTCACCCGCCATCAGGCGCGCCGCGATCTTGGCGATCGGCACGCCCGTCGCCTTGGCGACGAACGGCACCGTGCGGCTGGCGCGCGGGTTGACCTCGATGATGTAGACGGCCTCGTCCTTGACCGCGAACTGCACGTTCATCAGGCCGACGACGCCCAGCGTTCGTGCCAGCGCCCCGGTCTGGCGCCGGATCTCGGCGATCACGCCGTCGGGCAGCGAATAGGGCGGCAACGAGCAGGCACTGTCGCCGGAGTGGATGCCGGCCTCCTCGATGTGCTCCATGATGCCGGCGACGTGCACCTCGCCCGCCGCGTCGGAGAGCGCGTCGACGTCGACCTCGATGGCGCCGTCCAGATAGCCGTCGACCAGCACGGGGTTGCGGCCGGAGACGCGCACCGCCTCGCTGACATAGCGGCGCAGGCCGGCCATGTCGTGCACGATCTCCATGGCCCGCCCGCCCAGCACGTAGGACGGCCGCAGCAGCACCGGGAAGCCGATCTCGCGCGCCACGGCCTCGGCCTCCTCGCCGCTTGTGGCGATGCCGTTGGGCGGCTGGCGCAGGTCCAGCTCGGCCAGGAGCCGCTGGAAGCGTTCGCGGTCCTCGGCGAGATCGATGGCGTCGACCGTGGTGCCGAGGATGGGGACGCCCGCCGCCTCCAGCCCGTGCGCCAGTTTCAGCGGCGTCTGGCCGCCGAACTGCACGATGACGCCCTTCAGCGTGCCGCGGCTCGCCTCGACGCGGCAGATCTCGATCACGTCCTCGGCGGTCAACGGCTCGAAGTAGAGCCGGTCGGAGGTGTCGTAGTCGGTCGAGACGGTCTCCGGGTTGCAATTGATCATCACCGTCTCGTAGCCGACCTCGTCGAGCACGAAGGCGGCGTGGCAGCAGCAGTAGTCGAACTCGATACCCTGGCCGATACGGTTCGGTCCGCCGCCCAGGATGATGACCTTGTCGCGGTCCGAGGGGTCGGCCTCGCACTCGCCGGTGAGCGTCGCATCGCCCTCGTAGGCGGAATACAGATACGGCGTGCGGCTGGCGAACTCGGCGGCGCAGGTGTCGATGCGCTTGAACGCCGGGCGCACGTCGAGTGCCGTGCGGTGTGCGGCGACCGCGGCCTCGTCGGTGCCGGCCAGTTCGCCCAGACGCGCGTCGCTGAAGCCCAGCTTCTTGAGCGCCAACAGGCCGTCGACGTCGTCGGGCAGGCCATCCGCGCGCACCCCCGCCTCCGCCGCGACGATCTCGTTGAGGCGCTCCAGGAACCAAATGTCGTAGTGGGTCGCCTGGCGCACCGCCTCGACCGAAAGCCCGAGCCGCAGCGCCTGGGCGGCGCGCAGCAAGCGGTCGGGCGTCGGCTGGCCCAGCGCCGCGCGTACCACGTCGGTGTCGACCGTGCCGTTGGCGAGGCCCGGGATGTCGACCTCGTTGAGGCCCGTCAGACCGGTCTCCATGGAGCGCAGCGCCTTCTGCAGGCTCTCCGCGAAGGTGCGGCCGATGGCCATGGCCTCGCCGACGGACTTCATAGACGTGGTGAGGAGGGCGTCGGTGCCCGGGAACTTCTCGAACGTGAACCGCGGCACTTTGGTGACGACGTAGTCGATGGTCGGCTCAAAGCTGGCCGGCGTCACCCCGGTGATGTCGTTGTCGAGCTCGTCGAGGGTGTAGCCGACGGCGAGGCGCGCGGCGATCTTGGCAATGGGAAATCCGGTCGCCTTGGAGGCCAGTGCCGAGGAGCGGCTGACTCGCGGGTTCATCTCGATGACCACCAGGCGGCCGTCGTCGGGGTTGATGGCAAACTGCACGTTCGAGCCGCCGGTCTCGACGCCGATCTCGCGCAGTACCGCGATCGAGGCGTTGCGCAGGATCTGGTATTCCTTGTCGGTCAGCGTCAACGCCGGCGCCACGGTGATGCTGTCGCCCGTGTGCACGCCCATCGGATCGACGTTCTCGATCGAGCAGACGATGATGCAATTGTCGGCGCGGTCGCGCACGACCTCCATCTCGTACTCTTTCCAGCCCAGCACCGACTCCTCGACCAGCACCGAGCCGACCGGCGAGGCGGCGAGGCCGGCGGCGACGACCTGGTCGAATTCATCGCGGTTGTAGGCAATGCCGCCGCCGGTGCCGGCCAGCGTGAAGCTGGGCCGCACGATGCATGGCAGGCCGACGTGCTCGATCGCCGCGTGGGCCTCGTCAAGCGAGTGCGCGAGGCGGCTGCGCGGGCTGGCGAGGCCGATCTTGTCCATGGCGGCGCGGAAGCGCTCGCGGTCTTCGGCCTTGTCGATGACGTCGGCCTTGGCGCCGATCACCTCGACGCCCAGGCGGTCGAGCGTGCCGTCGCGGTCGAGCGCCATCGCGGCGTTCAGCGCGGTCTGCCCGCCCATCGTCGGGAGCAGCGCGTCGGGCCGCTCCTTCTCCAGGATGCGGGCGAGGGTTTCCGGCGTGATCGGCTCGATATAGGTGGCGTCGGCCGTGCCCGGGTCGGTCATGATCGTCGCCGGGTTCGAGTTGACGAGCACGACCCGGTAGCCCTCGTCTTTGAGCGCCTTGCACGCCTGCGTCCCCGAATAGTCGAACTCGCACGCCTGGCCGATCACGATCGGCCCGGCGCCGACGATCATGATCGAGGAGATGTCGGTGCGCCTAGGCATGGGCCACGCCTCCGCACGGCCAGCGCACGGCGCGGGACACACCCCCCTCCCCGGCCCTCCCCCTCAAGGGGGGAGGGAGGCGCTTGCCGGCCGGGTCCGGTCCCCTCCCCCTCAAGGGGGGAGGGTGAAGCAGGTCGACGCGCTCCCGTCCCCTCCCCCCTGGAGGGGGAGGGTTAGGGTGGGGGGGGGTCGCGCAGGGCGCGCCGCAGCTCGTCAAGCACACCGTCCACGTTCTCCAGCACGTCGTTGTTCCAGAAGCGCACGACCCGGTAGCCGCGGGCCTCGAGCCATGCCGTGCGCCGTGTGTCTGCCACGACGTCCTCGGCATGCTGGCCGCCATCGACCTCGACGATGAGATCGCGCTCGGCGCAGAAGAAGTCGACGACATAGGGTCCGATAGGGTGCTGGCGCCGGAATCGATGACTGTCCAGCTGACGTTGGCGCAGCCGGGCCCACAACGCGCGCTCCGCATCGGTGGGCGCAGCACGCAGCTTGCGGGCGGTCGGCGAAGCCATGGGCGCAAGTCTGCCACCGCGCAGGTCGGCAACACACCCCCCACCCCGGCCCTCCCCCTCAAGGGGGGAGGGTGAAGAGGAGCCGCGCCACCTAGTTCCCTCCCCCTCCGGG
>Ga0209678_1000284_pt1 | contig 18984 bp, 14 predicted proteins | sample WorMetilvaeELBA1_FD_187404 | JGI IMG/M metagenome (GOLD analysis project Ga0209678, IMG submission 187404) | Marine gutless worms symbiont microbial communities from Max Planck institute for Marine Microbiology, Germany - Olavius ilvae ELBA.1... ...
CAGTGTGGATGATTTGGAAATGATTGAATCGGAATGATTACGTTTTCATTTTCATTACCGATATTGAGACAAAAAGTCCAACGACAACGAAACTGGCTGTTGCATTTGGAGACTGCAATAACAATGCACATGATTAGCAACATAACGATTACTATCAAAGCAACAGACCAAGACACGATAGAACTGAAACCATCACAGTAACATGTAGGTGTCTCAGTTAAACTAGCCATGTTCGGAAGTCCTGAAAATGTAGTACGCACTGTTGTGAAATACGACAGATACGTTGGTATCTGAGCATTAGTACCAGGAAGTGCACGCAGACCCACTATGGTGGCCGTTAATAACCGAATTCTGAACCACAGTGAAACGCTGCAAGCCAAGGCAACGCCTGCGAGTATTACACAAGCGATAAGTAGCCAAAATTGCCAAGTGTTATAAGCAGCATACGAATTTAACGTAATGCTTTCCTGTACGTTATCAAGGTCAGAATGTATAAATTCAGCCAGTGAATGAAAAGCAGTTGAATCTTGTTTAGTCAAATTTGACAGCTTGAACAAATCATACTTAAGCTGGCTGTCCACCGCTAAATGCTTTTGTTGATTGTGCGCGTAAGTTTTGAAAGCAGGCAAGTCAGCCTCAATTTCAATCTGGGTAAGCGTCGAACCGACCAAACTACCCAGTTCTTCAGATGAGAAAAACTGCTGTAAAACGATAAGGTTAAAACCATGTAATATCGTCGTGTTGTCGACGTGGGGCGTACAAGTAGAAAACAGTGCCGGTACAATTGCGTAAGGTGTGCGCAAGGCACAACCATACTGCAAAGTGTAAATGCAAAGTCGACAACCGGTAATATTGTATTTATTTTCTGTAGGACAGATCAAGTCAAGTGAGTCAACGTTGTTAAGTAACACTCGATTGTGTAACAGTGGAATTACCGTTGGTTGACTTTGACTATGCAGTACCGAAAAGGTGCATAACGTATTAACGTCAGTAATACTGTCACGAAATAAAGACATGATACAATGTTTATGTGCATGCGGCAAAATGATCAGATTATTGACTGTCAGATCCAACACACCGTTGCGAAATGTAGCTTCGTCAGCGGTTTGAAAAACAATATAACCACGACGTGTTTGAGTAGGAACTGCTATACCGAAGGTCGTATCGGTTAGCAATGTAGAGGTGTGTTCATTATCTGGAATAGCAATAGGAAACTTTTGCACGCGATAGAAATTAAATCGTGAGGCGCGGATGGTTATTGGAAAGCGCAGAGTGATGAACAAACGATTATCATGTCGTGTGAGCAAAAAATCTGACATGCGATAATAATCAGCAGCCGAATTTCGAAGAAGTCTGAATCTCGGGTAGTGAGTATTCAGCTCTTCACTAATGCTGACAAGCACAGTTTGTAACACGTGAAGTGGCACGATAACCGGACTTAGCCGTGAATGAACTAAATCTGCAACGGCTGCACTGTTAAAATTATTACGGCTGAGGTGTTAACGTGTGTAACGCTTTTTTGTCCCGTTTTTTGACATGCTTGAGGCGTCCCACGCTAAGTGTTACATCTAGGCACACCTGAGACGTTCACTGTTAAGCACCTGAAGCAGTTGAGGTGTTCGACCGTGAATGCCTCAGGTGTTACACTGTGCAACACCTAAATGGTGGAACACTTGAGGTGTTTCAGCATGAACGCCTCAGGTGAACCTAGGTGTAACACTTAGCTTAGGACGCCTCAAGCATGTCAAAAAACGGGACAAGCAGGTGTTACAACTGAGGTGTTACACAGCGCAACACCTGAGGTGTTAAGTGTTCATATATTCACACTCAATGCGTTCAAAACACAACACTTGAGGCATGAATCTTGTATTTGAATTTGATGCAGTATGAGAAGTATCATACTCAAAACACATGCTACCCGACAAACACAATTTAATATAAGTGGAGGCCTATATATTGTTCACTAAAATGACAGGAGTGATAGGCTACAATGCAACAATAACTAGTAGAGGCCTGCACGGGGTTGAGGTTGGGGGGTTTGGGTCCATGCAGTACGCGGACTTCGCGGGGTTGGCTGTAAAGTTGCAGGAATCCCGCGGGGTTGGGGTTGCACAGCCACGGGAAACCCGCAGATTTGGGTTGGGACAGACTGCAGGTACAGGAACCCCGTAGAGTTGATAGGCTTATGCCTGTTTTCTTTCACGTCAGTTGATAAACATCAAGTCGGAAACACTGGTATTAAACATAGTTTCTCACAAAATCTTTCGTAATTATGACTACGTAAATAAATTACAAACAGGATTGATGAGTAAGTACTGCTTTGGGACGTGTTGAGAAAAGTTTCAACAAACTGCGGGGTTCGGAAAAATTTTCGGGTATGGGTACAGTTTGGATACTCTTAAACCCTTAGCCTTGGCAAGCCTACAAGTCTGTAGTGTTATGGTGTTTTGGCCACATTTTTGTACTTACGGGTTACTATTCCCATAGGGTTAATAGGCGTTATTAACCGTCTAGCCAGATAATCCAATACGTTATAAGCTAACTGCATGCTGCGTCAGTCACTCGGTCAAAACAGTCAGTCTAAGAGATGATCTCTTCATATACGATACACAGCTGCTAGTCAGATAGGCCCTACATTGCCTACAACATCAAGTGAGACAGTATACAATCGTTTATATATCGCGTCGCATAGTTATCTCAGATTGTTATCTAAGACACAGTATAATCACGTATCGTTGTATCTGAGTTATGAGTCTGAGTTACATTTTACACCTCACTGAAAACGCGATGTAGCGGTCACGCAGCGAACTATTCCCTCTGTCATCGTCCCGTCCTCGGTTGACCTTCCCCATATCAAGGACGTCGAGACGGGCACGATAAGAGTAGCAGTTACACATCAATATGTATAGAAAGCAAATCAGCTGATCAAGATTTTGAAATTTACTCTAGTTTCAATATGTTGATCAGCTGATTTGCTTTCTTAGCCTGCTGGCATGGCTCTCCCGTCAGCAGGAACTGCAGAAACTGTAGATAAAGACGCTGCTTATGGTCGTAGTCGATTGAACAAACATAGTACATGGAGAGCACTGCGATGATAGCTTCTTCCATGTTCGCACACGTAACTAATGTGCGACGATAGCCAGCAACAGTGATGGAGCCGTTCTCCACAAAGCAGATCACTGGCGCCTCAGTCTGCTGTAGCGCTTTCTTAGTTTTCGACTCGACGTTCGCAGATGCCTGTCAATAAGAAAATCACATACGTTGACCTCAAACTGTGCTAAGACAAAATTTTAAGCAAATCTTTGTTCAATGTAGTTCTCTGGCTAAGTCTAAATTTGTGCGAGGTCTTATTGCTAACCACCACCAACGAGGTAATTGTGATCAGCAACATCCTCCGGTTTCCAATCGCTGACTTGTAGTGGAATCCTAATAGTAAGAGATGTCGAAGCCAATTCAGTCGTCTACATCTGATCATTTCTAGCTCAGGAATGCATTCCTGTTATCTGCCTGTCTCAATAGTTAACTGACACGAGTTGACAATCATAACGATCATAACGCACATTTAACGTGTGCGTAAATGTTCTCATGAAATCAAAACATGATGTTAAGTTAGAAAGATCTGATACAAATACGCTGAGACTGATGTCTGAAATGAAGAAATCAGATTGGGACTTGAGCCAGTGAGTGTGCTGAAAAAAAGCAAATGTGGTTTGGATACGTTGCATATAACTGACGAAGATTCGGTTAATTGTTATATAACGTTGGATTGACAGAACGAGGCCGAGAGGACGTGACATGAAGACCTGGTGGACGGTCACGAATAATACGAAAACATCTGGTCTGTGTTCAAAGGAAGCACAGCAAAGAAATTAGTGGAAAAGGAAAATCGCAGGGCAACCGGCTAACACAGGTTCACCCGGAAAAATAGCTGTTAAAACGATGCACGCATATCGATGTAGCAGTATAATGATTTTCTAATACACTTAACTCGAAAAGGTTGATTCATATGGCACATAATATCAATTATTCAGTCATCACTAAACTAAATCCGGATTTCTGTAACCTAATCTTTGGTCCCAGTGTGCTGTTGCATCAAGCTTAGTACTTCCCAATGTTCAACATCTGCGAAGATTAAAACTGTTTGAGCAATTGATGCTAACATAGCTGCCAAGACTGAATCAAATGACTACAAAATGTCATGCATGCACTTACTGGTATGTGGACGATGAGAGTTTCTTTATGCCTTTGACTTTTCCCTGTTATGCGACACTCCAGTATTTTCCACAAGCTCACTTCATCATCCTGCAGCACCCATACAGATCGCAATCAACATGTAATACTTAAATTAATATAATACTAATACTAATATAGCTGACAATGATTCGGACCTCTGTCAATACTGAGAAATTCTCAGACTTTCTGCTGATACACACACAATGCAGCAAATTAAGAGCAATAGCTTGTAAAGACTGTCGTTTCAATATCAGTTTTCTGACATGATCACTAATCGTTACCTTTGATTCCATCTCCAGATAAGCTGCAGCTGCTCGTAGGCCATTATTGTACCGACTTGACATATTGGTGTAACCCATCATTTCCATCTCATGATGAAGCTGAAAAAGTTTTGTATTATCAAACATGTAACAAATATATCATTCACTAATCTTTTTCAGAGATGATGATTTCACGCATTTCAATATCACTGAAAGTCCAGAGAACGCTCAGGAGAGAAAAGAATATTTACTGATGAATTACTTAACTTATACAGTCCACTAATACAAATTACAACCAACAACACAATAATTAATGCAATTTCACGTCTTATATAACTATCGCTAGCAATATCAGGTGCCATTATATAACTGCTCACATTACGAACTGAAATAACATAATGACATTCCTACATTGATCAGCAACTTTTGGATATATATATATATATATATATATATATATATATATATATATATATATATATATATATATATATATATATATATATATATATGTATATGCACCGTAATTTTAATTACACAATGTCACCAACATATACGAGGTAACATGTCAACTCATGAAGTAATGAAGTAGTCAAGGAACTAAAAAGTTAAGCTAAACGTGTGCAACAATAATGCAGTTCTTGAAAAAAATGCAAAAAAGGAACACTCACAAATTCGAATTTCTCGAATGCTGGGAAGTCAGCAAACATTCGGTTTACTGTACTTTCCCCTCGTCCATCAGCTGGCGTCAAGTAGGTTCGCCTGCGCATATCAAAAGTCTCCTTCAGGCAGGTTTTGATATGGTCAGCATCCAGCACCTTCTTCAGTAGAGCTTTCTGTATCGTACAGACAACAAAAACAAACACCGAATGCAATTAGTTTCGGTATTTATGAGCGTCACATCCAGCATTCAGACGTTCAAACAACGGTACAGTACAACCAGTTGTGATCCATTAGATTCCTCCTGAGTGTGGGACACAGTACATGCTCGTGGTAGGATGTGCATCACTCATGTTGACGACGCTCCTGATAGTGAGCACACTATCAGAAGAATATAGTACTGACTACTGATTTAGATATAAACTTTTGGAGCCTTGTAGTAGATCAAAACAGTTATTATCTCCGTTTGTTAGCAGGATACGTAAAAAAATCCAGTTGTAATTGGATAAAGCTGCACATGGTGGTATAGCTGTTATGCCTCGCTGGAACTGATTAACTTCTGAGCCTGATCCACCTCTCGGAAGGGGTACCAGCAGGGGCTGGAATTTTTGATTGCAAAAATGTCGCTGAAGCAAAAATATGGCACAGCTACCAAATTTATCACTATGGCACCGAAGGTCAGTCGAGGCATTTCAACAATCAAACCCACCCCAAATCAAGTTGATGGGGCCTCCAGACCCAATTTCTTCACATCTGTACTCTACGCTCGGACAGTTCGGCTTAAAGTAGCCAATCTGGTTCAGCGACTGAAAACAGCCGCATGATGAATTCTAGGGGACGAATCCACCCCCTCACCAAAGCCCCACATTTTGCGACACCCTATTTTGATGCTCAAACAGTTCAATCTAGAGCTTCCAAATTTTGCAGAATGGCCGACCAGCCAGTCAATGAACTGTACGGGTTGGGTGCCACATCCCCAACATAAGATGCAAGCCTCAGGGGCCAATGTCCGGGAGGGGCTCTAACGAGCGCTCTCTAGTTCACGTAGCACCACTCAGTGACCTGGGCAGAGGCACATTACACGAACATTCAGGTTGTTCACAGACTATCAAACACATACGCACCTTCATTTCACATATATATTTTTGGAAGTCCTCCATGGATATACTTGAATGTGCTTGGTCAACACGACTTTGCTTGGCGACAGCAGCTTTCTTTCGCTTCATCGTCTTCGGTGGCACAGAGTTACTTTCGTCCTGCTTACGCTTTAAGCGCATATGTCGAATCTTTGAACTCAGTGCACTACAGAAGTACGCCTACAGCAGAAAACGTCATCGTTGTAATGTCATTTGTAAGACAACTATCATGTGTAACAAATATGATGAAATATAATAATAATAAACAATGTTACACCTAAACCATAAAAACTGAAAGAGAGTAACAAAATCACTGCAACTCTGAACACAGACAAATCACTTCATTCATATGTCAGCAGAATAAGTATTTCTTAAGTGCCAGGTTTAATTAAACAATATCTATGTATATCGAACCTATTGAATACTGAACTAAATGCACATTTCTTAGAAGTGCACAAGTAAGTGAAATAAATTAACATGTTTAACGTAAAAGAATTCAGAACATAGAGTATAAAAGTTTTTACGTATCTAACAACAACGTATTTTAGCATATTCTCTTCATAACATCGTTGAAAACAATGTTTTATGACCTCGGCAACACAGGCCCCTTTACCTTACATATTTTCATTACTTAAGAAGAAAACGTTTTGTCTTTCATTCATTTTCACCTTCATACACATATTATCATTCTTTTTTTCAAGAGCATTAAAGTATATATTGCATGTAAAAGTCCATACATACAAAGTATCAAACATAGTTCCAGACAGCTCTTTTTCATTCAACATTTTAAACTTTTTTTACTTTTTGGACACGTTTCATGTTTTTGAACGTTCTTTATTTTTAATTTTAACGCTTTTTACATATATGCTGTAAAACACGTTCTACGGCTATCAAGCTACTGGTCAAATGTGTTAACACAACGGACATTTCTAGACGTGCTTTCCAATTTTAAGCACCACCTGTCTGGTATTCATTTGCAGGATCAGTTCTAATTAGCGAATATCTGTCAGTATTTGAAATTTAGAAACAAAAATTTTCTGTTTCATCGGGCTTTTACTGATTATTAATCTGCTATGCCACCACCACCCTGAGTTACTAGGGTAGTGTGCTACTATTGATATTGTGCAGATGTTTAATATTATGACAGCCACGGGTGGAAAAAGCTGTACGGCAGGGAGGGCGAATGCCCCTCCAGAATTCGATGCAAGGGGTGAGAATAGGTCTTTTACCGTCCCACTTTTCAATGGCTTCACTCTAACTGTGGTCCAACTGAAATTCGGTGAAAACTAACTAATCTGTCTGCTGATCAACACAGTGCCTACATATTGTAACATATTATAGCTTTCAGACTCATTATGGTCATAGCATGCATGGCCTAAGGGGGAGGCAAAAAGAGACATGTGCCCCCAATAAAGGGGGGGGGGCAAACTGGAATAGTGGGAGGGCAGCTGCAAAAATTTTTCGGGCGCTTTGCGCCCGAAATGTTTCGCCTTCCCAGTTTCTCATATTTTGTTCCACCCTTGATGACAGCCGAGACTATGACCTTGTGGCTTACTGCATTATCATCATCATCATCATTTTATTCAGTTATATAACAGAAAATACTTTTACAGGTAGTACATACAGGACCTGAGAGAAGAGGTCATTCTCCGTGGGTGTCAGATCCTGTGGATCGTAATTAACTAATTACTCTTTAAATACAAGTCAATGAAAAATAATAATAAAAAACTACACCTAAGCATACATACATATAAAACACACAGTTATACAACCACACACACACATCATTATCGTCAGACATACCGCGGGTATTTTGCAATAACACACAATTATACAACCACACACACACACGCACGCACACACACACACACACACACACACACACCGTTCTCATATCTTTACAATGAGACAATGATAATTTTTCTACCAGTTGGCCAAAGTAAGAGGAGATAAAATAATTTTGCAATATGCTTTATCAGTAATATTTTGACAATAAGAACATCTTTATTTTACGTCGGAACACCAATAAAGATTGTGACGTTTTAACGTCTTCTCCTAAGCTATTCCACACAAGTGGACCTTGGTATCGAACAGTATATTGGCGAATTGCAGTTCTTGCTTGATAATAGTGATAATGATTTTCTTGTCGAGTTTGGTAGCTATGAATTGTCGAATTATGCATAAAAAAGTTTTCACAATTTCCAGGTAATAAATTTCGGTTAAACTTAAACATAAATTCACATATCTGCAAGAAGCATATATCAGGAAGTTGCAATAGTTCTAGTTCTGTAAACAATTGGGCAGCATGTGTCCTGCTGCTTTTAAAACATATATGTCTAATTGATTTTTTTTTGTATGACAAGAATTTTTCTTAATTTATTAGAGCTGCAATTCGACCATATTAAAGCACTGTACGTTAGGTGCGGCAACAACAGCGAGTTATAAACAAGCAACAAAGTTGATCTAGGCAATAAGTATTTAAGCTTTGCTAGAATTCCACAAGTTTTACTAATCTTGCTTACTACCACTTCTCTTTGTTTATTCCAATTTAAATATTCATATACGTATAAACCAAGATTAGGCCAAAGACTTCAGGACAAGACTGTGTGGGCTGCCCCAAAGCCAAGGCCACCTTGGCTCTAAAGCCAAGGCTGCAATTTTGACCTGAATGCCAAGGCCATTAGCCAACAATCAACGTCAATCTTTATTCCGTTTCAATTAAGCAAAATTACATTAAACTGTACCCAAGGTGTGCTTCCGGCAGCAGATATCTTAGGATACTTCTCATACATCGTCCTGCCAATATTCATGTATGAGATTCTGGCAGGTCCATCCGATCTTGGTATGATACCGAAATAGAAGAAGGAAGACTCCAAAATTAGCTGCCTCCAGTTACAATCCTTGTGAATGTCATCAGATGCAATAAACTCTTGCAGCAATGTGGAAAAAGTCGGAAGTGGAGCAGGGTAAGTTACAACAGCTGCACATAAAAAACAAACGCATATCAGAAATGCAAATACTCTTTCTCCGTTTTAACGGCCATTTTCTATATGGACCTGCCTTAGTACAAGAATGTCTCCATTGTGGATTTCATTGAAGCAAAAGGTGACGGAATTGTTGAGTGGTGACAACGGGAGCTATACGACGTGCAAAACTCTATGCAGAATGCCAACCACCAACATACTAACATCCAGTTTTTTAACACACAGGATGCTGTTCCTGTCGCCAAACCGACAGTGTCAACGCACTGTAGAAGAAATGCAAATTGCAGAAAGTATACTGATCGAATGTAGGTGTACAGGTCGCAGTGGTCTAGCGGTAGCATGTCTGACTGCATTGCGCGAGGTCCCGGGATCGAATCGCACTGTGGGCAGTTGTGTTTATCGCACAACCACTGTGATTTACAGCCTTGGGCACGGGCTGTGTGCACCTTTCCTGCAGTGCCTAGGTCAACTCAGCCTTCTACCCTCCGTGTGACGGTAAATGAGTATCAGCTTTCGGGCTGAGTAATACTAGTAATAATAAATGGCAATGGTGGTTGTAGATGCTAGCTGCCTAAAACAGGCGGACTCGCAGCCCAAGTTAGGTGGCTTGGTCTGGGGGTCGACGGCTGCTTGGCGCTGCTCTACATTCACCAGATGAACCGAGTGAACTCTCGCAATGACCTGGTCATGATGACAGCACTATAAATATCGTTGTGGTTATTATTATTACATTATTCTAGTCCACAACATGCCAATTCATTGGCACATCTATCAGCATGCAAAAGGACACAGAAATATACTCTAAATGGTGCCACACGCATACCATGCTAGCGTTGCTGCCTGTAAACTGGTGTATTCAAATGTAAACGTAGAGTAGAAACTTCTATTACAACAAAGTTTCAGCATCAAAATCAGGTCTTGAGACTTCTCAACGTCACGATCCGAGTCCAGTTTCAGACTCCAGTTCTACTTTTGCTTATGCAGAAATTTCGGCTTTTCTTGTTTTTTTTCAGTATTGGTATATTATACTATACTGAAATCTATGGAATTTAAATACAATACTTTTAATATTACATCTGAGTAATATTCAACAGCTACATCAACATTACATTACCTTCGCCATCAGGTTTTTCATTTTTCTCTGTCACCACAACTAAAGCTTCATCAGTGCTAACTGCATTTTGTTCACACTGCCTGTCCATGCTGAAATCTTCACACAGCATCATACTAAGCTACAAATTTGTTTATAACTTTATTCACAACTGAGTTAAATATACCAAATTTCTGCATGCAAACAATGACAGTAAGTGCAATTTCTATGTGATTCTGATGAAGAGTTACCTCAGAAATGTTTAAAATGTCAATAATAATATATACGTTTATTTCGCACAGAAATGCAGATACAACGTAAAAGTAAAATATATACACACACAACATCAGTGTTCAGTATATAACGAGAATTCCATATTTTCAATCAACTCACAATACTTGTAGTATATTTTGCTGTAACACACCGCTTAATCTTAGTCTTGCTAGCACAAGGCAATACACATGCAGAGTTACAGAGCGTACTTACTACACTGAATGAATAAAAACTTCTACCACTGACATAATAACAGAGTTAGCAGAACACACCACACTATTCAAAAAAACATAGCTTTTCTGATAATACAAGAAGCTCAGCTGATGCTGACAACAGGCTCGACGCGTTTGGCGGTCAGTCGAGGTCAACAAACCTGGTACCATTCCACATGTAACATATAGTTTCCTATTGTGCAATAGTAATTTTGTCTTTAAGACGCGCCGTTTTTACGATATTCGTCTTCAAGAAATTTCATGACCTTGAAATTGGGGTCAAAGGTCACTCAAGGTCATTGAGAGTGGTATCATTCGATAGATTGTGTATGGTTTCCTATTAGGAGTCCGTCCTCTATATCTGTGCCAAATTTGAAGCAGATATCTCCATTCGTTCCAAAGTTGTGAGGGGGTCCCAAAATTTCGAAATTCGGTCACGTGACCCAGGCCACGCCCACTTAGGGGTCGTTTTATGATGTGGACGCAGTAGGGGTGCGTCCTCTATGTCTGTGCCAAATTTGAAGCAGATATCTCCATTCGTTCAAAAGTTATAAGGGGCTCCCAAAATTTAGAAATTCGATCACGTGACCCACGCCACGCCCACTTAGGGGTCGTTTTGTGGTCCGGACGCAGTAGGATTCCGTCCTCTATATCTTTGCCAAATCTGAAGTGGATTGCTCTATTCTTTCAAAAGTTATTAGGCGATGTACGTCTGAAATCGAACGAAAATCGCCAATTTTCACACCCCCCGTGTATTTAACGCCCACGCTGATGGGTCCCCCTTAGAATGTTGTATCGGCGCAGTGGTCTCAGAAAACTAGAATGATGGGGCTTTCAGATGGTTGAAAAAGTTTTCCGATAGGTTTAGCCGTTTTGATACAGTACCGGAGTGTGACAGGCACCCAGCCAGCCACCCAGCCACCCAGCCACGTCGCCGTAGCTATTACGCTCAACGCTAAGGCGTCGAGCGTAAAAAGTATTCTAAGTTCATTCTTTCTAGACAACTTATCAGTTCCTGCACAGATTTGTACGGCTTACAATAAAAAAATCTCCGATAAACTTAATTCCAACAAGCATTTAGCTCACGTATACAACTATTTGGAAGGGTAGAACATTCAATTGCATACGATAGCACAGAATAATAATAGCTCTCCATTAAGTGCAACTTCACCAGTTCAGATGCGCCATGACTGTGATTTATTATTGAATTAACACATCCAAAGAACTATGTCGTGTTTGACTAAGGTCTAGTGCAAATGTCTTTGATGATTTAAACATGATTCCTAAATACATTAGTGAGTCTACCCATTGTAGTGGTTTGCCAAGCAGTGAAGCAAGCTGGCATTAATATTTAGGACCAATTACTATACAATGTGACTTTCTGTCATTAAATTGCAAACATAACTTTGTCTGTCAAGGCACAGACGTCTAGTAGCTTCTGTAACCCAGACACAGATGATGATAATAACATTAAATCGTCAGCATGCATAATGCATGCAACACAAGTTTGATAAAGGTAACTGCCACTATTACTTTCTATGACATTATTGACGAACATATATTATATGCGTAAATGCTGAATAGACTTGGTGACAGTGTCGTACGCCGCTACGTACTCTTAGTGTGTCAGAAAAACATAGTATTCCATCTTACCACAATACTGAGTTTACTGTACCAATTTATAATAATATTAAGAAATGCTACTGGCACACGTTTTCTCTCTTCAATGTTTTATAAAGCTCAAAATGATTCACTCTATCAAAGGTCTTAGAGGCGTCAAGAGATGCTAGATAAATAGATAAATATTGCCTCCTCCTTCACTAAAGAACACATTACGTAACACAAAGATGGCAGGTATTTTCTAAATCCAAATTCAGTCAAATAATAGTTTACAATAACTACTCACAATAGCTATATTGGCAAAGTGTCATGCATAACTGAATATTACTAAATTTAACGGTGCGGATGGCGGTGAAGTAATGTCAATATCAAATGAAGTTTGTATGAACAGAAATGATCAAATATCTCAGACATCTGCTTACATACTTTCAAATTAACGCTCACCGTTATTCCTTGATGACGTAGGCTCATTGTCGTCGCCGTGGATAGTCGCAATCACAGGATTTATTGGCTCCTGCTCCACAATCACGTTATCCGCTGTTGGCTGTATGCTTGCTTGTTCTGCAGACTGCCACTGTTCCTGACCAGTGTTTGCTTGTACCGTACACAAAGACAGCAACATATATAGCACTGTATCGACAATGTACTGTCTGTTCATGTTAAAAATTCATACTATCTCAGTTTTGACGGCCATTTTACCACTTTGGGTTGCACGGTTTTGCTTGAAGCACAGGATGATGGAAAGGGTGCTGATAATTGGAACTATAAGTCACGCAAAGTTCCAGTCAAATCCTCACCACCAACAAACCAACACCGAACTTTTTACAGGCTGGATGCCCTTCCTGTCGCCCAACTAACAGTGTCGAAGCAGTAAAGGGAAAATATCACAGTCCATGAACTTGTTTACCCCGAGCTCACCTGGGGTCTTCCAGCTTTGTCTCTGACCACTATATATAATAGCTTCTCTCTCTCTCTCTCTCTCTCTCTCTCTCTCTCTCTCTCTCTCTCTCTCTCTCTCTCCGTTTTAACGGCTATTTTCCAGGTGAACCTGGGTTAGTCGGTGTTTATTGAAGCAAAGGATGATGGAAGTGGTGGTGACAAATGGACTACTGGAGCTATAAGTCGTGCAAAGCTCCAGTCAAATCATCACCATTAACAAACCAACATCGAGTTCTTTTTACAGGCCGGATGCCCTTCCTGTCACCCAACCAACAGTGTCAAAGCACTGAAGGCAAAAGGTCTTCCAGCTTTAAAGGTAAAGGTCCATACACTTGATATAGCACCTCTTCGTAGTGAATCACCACCGCAGAAGCGCTCAGGTATGGCACGTGTTCTCAAGGGATTTCACAGTTTTACCCGCACACCCACACGTTAATCCGCAATTGGAATGAGCCATACCTGCCTTTGCCTTCCCAGCTATAACTGGTGCTCATTTACCGACCGCGGAGGGATGGAAGGCTGAGTAGACCTTGGTGCAAAGTAGCCCAGGCCGATATTCGAACCCGCAACCGCCCGATTGCAAATCCGGCACTCTACCACACAGCCACTAGCGTTGTCTCTGACCACTAAAAAGCTCCTGCTTGTCTTCGAGGAGCATTGCCATGCCTCTCATTAGCCCTGAAGTATCCCTGTGTGCATATACTGCTAACAGTAAAAAGTTGTGTCAACTCGTATGCCAGACACACGAGGCGGGCAACCTCCACGCCAATTTCGGGGACGTATATCACGAACGGATGGACGGGTGGGGAGACAGCCAAACACAAGCTTCGCTTAATCACCACTCCCATAAGAGGTGCGTCATAATAAATTTATTACTACAGAAGTGCTCGCAATTAGTTACGATTCTCCGTTTATGCAAAATGCTGCCAAAGAAAAAAATGCTTATCAAATTCATACAGGCTTGTGACAATCAGTTAAGCCGTTGGATGATAACATTACTGCAAGGTGCTCGCATTTCTTCAAAATTTAACCTCTATTAGAATTCCATAGAAACTCTACTCATGACATTACAAATAACTAACCGACATTCCACCAGTCGCTTATACCTTTCTGCAAAATGGCAATGCAAACATGCTTAAATTTCCTCAACGATGTAATCTTCCGTAATCACCACATCACCAGAAGATTCAACAAGAAGCCATGGACTCCACAGTTCCAATATACCATAACACAGTACTGGTGATGAATTACAAGATTCTGTCACGTAGCAATTCCTGTGTGCATCATACAACTTGATGTCCAATGGCTGCAAGATGAGGAACTTCAGGTTTTCGAACACCACTATGTCGACAATGGAAGCAAATGATGGGTAGCTGTACTCACTAGACCGTTGATAGTAAAGTACACAGTCACGACTGTATGTGATACCACAAATGGTTAACGACTGCGGCAATGTCAGCATCAACTGAGGGTCAGAAAACACTGAGGAATTTTTTCCAACAAGTGTATGTGCATGCCTGTAACTGCCTAAGCTTACCATTTTTCCTTCAGCCACTATATCAGGATACCGAAGAAAAAATGGATTCGGTTCTCCAGACCCAGTACTTTGCTCATAGCACATACTCTGCTGATGGAACATACTCAAACTGTAAGGCAAGTTCCTGAAATTGTTCCATTTCTTTCTCTTAAACTTTCCATTCTTGGCTTCCATTCTCATTGCCCACATATTTCTGGAAGGTCCAAATTTACTGATCTGCGATGGTAAATGTACTAAGAAGTGCAATTTGGGAATGTATGGTACATCCAAATATAGTTTCTGAAACATGAAGTTATGCACCGATATCAAGTGTTCTAACTGAGCTACTGTAAGCTGTGATGTACGATGTGACATGCTCAAAATCACAATCTGTTGCAGTCTGAGAAAATTTATCCACTTTTCATCTGTTGCAGGAATGAACTTCCCAATTAGAATTGGTAAGTGCATAATCAGACACCATGTCTGAGATGAGTCTTGTTTCAGAGTTTTAGAGTCATCAGTCAAAACTGACCGGTCAATGGTCATAGGTTTCAGACGACGCCACGAATGCCCATATGAAAAACTGCGAATGACCGCATTTAATGATTCTATGGACAGGTACTTCTGTTTACAGATAAGATGCCTCAGCAGATGACGAATAATCAGCGGACATATGCCCTCAAACAGCACATGCATAACGTCGTGAATTAAACACTGCGTCATGCAAAAGTAAGGAAAATCCATCAAAGTACTTCGAGAATTGATGCCATATTCTCTCGACCAGTACTGTTTTGCTGCTCGAGATAAGTTAGTCAATGTTTCACACCGCTCAATATGTTCAGATTCAGTTCGCATACGAAAGTCGCATTCCCGGAAGAATTTGTTCATTTCATCAACACTGCAATTGCAAGTTCGACATTTACGAGAAGCAAAACCCACCCCTTCTTTAAAGCCACCAATTTGGTTAGCAGCAGGGGTGTCAGCAACGACAACAACAAGAGCTCCCGTTTTAACGCCAAGACCAGGCAATGCAACACCACTTGCCATTTTTTTCATGCCATCACGAAAGTCAGCCAACATTTTATCCATTCCAAAATGCTTAACGTGGGATGACTTTGCGATACCTAGCAGCTGAATAACAGGAAGGCGAGAGCGATACATTGGCGGAATATTTAAGAGCAGCCAGTACCAGACAGTAATTTTGTGAATTTTCGTATGAGATCCAATGGGATTACACAATTCCAGATCATCGCAAAACAAGAGAAACTTCAGAAAATTTCGATCGCCAGCATAAAGCGGATGACTTTTAATAAACTCGCCGTCACAGACATCATAACAGAATTCACCGTCACTTTCTGCGCAGTGCTTCACTTCAGTTAACACTTCAGGACAACTCAATAGTTTCGACAGATTTTTCAAGAATGGGACGTAATATCCATAATGTGATACCAACTGTGATCGCCCTGGTTCTGTTACTGTTTCTGACTGCCCCAGTTTTACTTTTACTGGTTCTACCATCCCCAGCACATCAACAAAGTACTTCTGTTGCATAAACTGAGAACGCAAATTATCAATGAGTGATGTATCCGCTAACTCAGTAAATGCACTATCAACATCACAACCATTCACAGCCTTATGCTGTTGAACTGCCACCTTGGTTCGTTGTTGAAAGCTTTCAAAAAGTTCTGCAATGTTTGTGACTACAGTATTGACAACTGTTTGAGATACGTTGTGCTTTCCTTTTAGTTTGAGTATCATACCAGCTACCTTACAATTTACTTCCTGCTGGAATGTCATATTACTGTCAGAGTCTGAAACATTGTATTCTGTACTGTCATCAACTGACGACAGATCACGGTCTGTGTAAATAGTATGCTTCCTGTGTAAATGCCTGCGTAACGAATCATACTTCTGATATGTTGCACCACAAAAAGCACACTTCACAAGGAAACCTGCATCATTTTTGTGAAACCTAATAACATGATTTGAAAACTCTGAAACAGAAGTAGAAGCAAATGGACAGAGGAAACACTGAAAGTCACTGTCCATGATTCACACTGATACTAACGCTGATTGATCCGGAGATGCAATGTTGGCGAGCAGCTGCAGTATGCGCAAAGGTTTACATCAACATTCTTCGGCAATTCATATAACTCGCAATCACATTTCAGACACTTTCCACGTACAACACCCCGACGATCAGTATTCATGTCCAAGTTGCAATGAGATAAAAATCTACACATATGGTACAAATGCACATCAGCCATAATTACAATAACAATTATTGTGCTTCTGCCTCAATAGGGCAGAGGCATTAATCGATGCTTTTGTCTGACAACTGTCTGTCTGACGTATGTCTGTCTGTCGCGGACATCGAACCTAACTCGAATAGAGAGAGAGGCCTAGGAAGACTAAATTGGCACAGAGGTAGCCCACGTCACACTTGACTCGGACGGACATCACTTTCAAAGTCAACAGGTCAAAGGTCAAGGTCACCAGACCCTTTACTCACCGCCATGTTGGTGCGTCAGGCAGCTGCAGCAGTGGGCGTGGGAACGTGTTAGCAGTGGGAAACTGATGCTACGTTGCCGTCTGCTCGGCGGCGCGTGGCGCTTGAGCGCCCACGGGGGAGGAGAGGAGCGGAGCATATCGTGTCAGCCGCCAGCCTACTGCTTGTTTTCTGTTGGGCCACTCTTTGTATGTATATTGACTGTCTTTGCAGTACAGATGACCCACGAACATTCTAATCGCCAAACTTAAATGGACTTAGGCTGAAATGGTCACAAATTGATTCATATTTCAGTTTCTCTCTCATTTCACTTTTTGTTTTTACTTTCTGAAATAACTAATTTTCATTGTTCTGTCGGTTTCAGTTATCAGAATATACTGGTTTAGTGTCAATACTCCTCTCGAATAAGGTGTACATACTTCCAGGGGCACATGAAGTATAGGGGTCCCTGAGTGTTGTTTACGCATAACTGTATGTAATGTTGGGTGGCAGAGATGGAACCGGGTCAGTGGCACTGACCCGAGACCCGACCCGACCCGGGACGCCAGTGACCCGTGACCTCGATTGACCCGGTGACCCGGACTGACCCGGTGTTTTGGAGGTGTACAGGCTTATTTGCCTAATTTGGCCAATTATGGCGTAGTATAGCCCGGTAGGCGGGTAGGCCTGGTGTATTACTGTATCAGTGCAACTGAGTGCATCGCAACGACGCATACGTCGCATAGCCTTTCTATTAAAAGTTGCTCATTTCGATACCTCAGTGCAATAACCCCGTAACTGCTTTTCAATATTTTGAGATAATCGCAATTCAATTTTTTTCGTGGTCTATTTCGTTAATTATAATGCACAGAAGAGATTTTGAAATAATTTTCAGTTCATACGATTCAGGTATGCATGCGCTACGTGTTAAATTAATTTCTTTAGCAATTTCCCTTAATAATATTGAATAAATGAGGTTTTTGTAGATAGGGGTTTATTGCACTGAGATATGCAGTAATTTTTCCAGTTAGGTGTGATGCAGACGTAGATAGGGCGTTCTTGCTTAGAAATGGATTAATAATTTTGCAAAATATTTTGGTTTAGTTTAGTAACTGCACAATGTCATCTTGCACACTTATGGTGTTATAATGTAACAAAAAATACTTTGTTAGTTTGTCATTATGAACTTCTGTTATTAGCCTGTTATTCTTGCTTACATAGGCCTATTAGACGTTTCGCTTGAAATAGCAGTGATGTGCAGTGAAATTCATATTATTTTAAATAATAGCTACTATTCCTGGGTTCCATGAAAGTGTACCTATTTAATTTTAAAACATGGGCGGATCCAAGGTGTCAAGTGGCTCCAAATTCCAAATTATTTTTTGCCGTTAAAATTGCTGCATTGTATGCTATTTTAGAAAATGGCTCCCAGAATGTTGCATAACTCGCCATTTTGAACTCCGAAATCGAAAATTTTCTGGGTTTCTGCACATTTGGCTTTTCTACGATGCTGTAAAACTGAAATGCCCCTATCTGACACAAAGTGTTGTTTTCATTTTGTCTGCATTAACAC